>OHEZ01000755.1_pt1 | contig 17305 bp, 16 predicted proteins | sample 1567391 | NCBI WGS metagenome assembly OHEZ01 (sample SAMEA3879518, study PRJEB24766) | human gut metagenome | biome: human-associated habitat; feature: feces | place: USA | collected 1985/1987
GTTTCTTATACCCTGCCAAGGGCTACGGGGATTTGATAGCATTTCTTTACTAACTCTCTATTTACATCTCTGTGCTGATAGTACCACTTGTAAAGTCTTGTCGGAATCGGTATAATATAGATAGATTGGGAGGTAAAAATATGCTGCTTACATTAGTACCGCTTTTTGATGAAAATATGGCCGTTTGTGCCTACTCCTTTTTTACCCAGAGGGAGAATTTCCTGTTGAATCCTCTGTTGCTTGGAACCGCACAGTTCGACGGGGCATCCCAGATCACGGGTCTGGAACTGATCCAGAAAATGGGTATTGATACCTTGTCTCAGGGAAAAGAAATCTTCGTACCGATCAGCAATATCTCGATTTTTGCGGATATTCCGGAGCAGTGCGATGCACCTCATGAAAAAATCGTACTTTTGATCGATAATACCATTCCGCCGATTGAAATGTATGTCAATCGTCTGAAGGAATTGAAACAGCAAGGCTATAAACTTGCCATTCGCAAGCTTGCGGTCAGTGATTTTGAAAATTACAGAGAAGTCCTGAAGCTGATGGATTATGTTCTTCTGAATAATCGTAAAATCGCCATTGACAAAGCCAAGATTTATTTCGGAAAATTATTCCCGAATATCAGTCTGTGTGCCGGTAATATTGATACCATGGAGGACTTCGAGAGACTGAAGGAGACCGGCGGATATCGTTTCTATGAGGGTAAGTTCTATCGAGTTCCCATTACGAAGGGACAGACGGATGTGGCACCCTTGAAGGGTAACTATATTGACCTGCTGAATATTGTGAACAGCCCGGATTTTGAACTCACGACAGCGGCGGATATCATCAGCCGTGATACCGCACTTACGATCGATCTGCTGAAAATGGTTCAGCCACTGGCTGTAAATTCGGAGATTACATCTATCCGTCATGCGGCTGCCATGCTGGGACAGCGGGAACTGAAAAAGTGGATCAACACGGCAGTAGCCAATGCTTTGTATGCGGATAAGCCGAATGAGGTTACCAGACTTTCTCTGCTTCGTGCGAAATTTGCCGAGAATCTGGCGGAAGCGTTTGGCCTGAAGGCGCAGAAGGATGAATTGTTCCTGATGGGATTGTTCTCCGTGCTGGATGTGATCCTCGAGAAACCCATGGCAGAGGCTTTGAAGGTGGTCCATGTGGCTGGCGAGATCAGCAATGCACTGATCTACCGCATCGGCGTATTGGCACCGGTGTACGATTTTATGCTGCAGTATGAGACAGCCAACTGGGCGGAGGTATCCCGCCTGATGCTATTAAAGAATATTGATATGAATACAGTATATGAAGCCTATACATCGGCGTTGAAGTGGTATCGCACCGTACGTTGATTGTATTAAAAAATGTACTTGTGTTTTGTATACATTTATGTTATTTTCTTGAATGACTTGTAATTATATCCTCCGGCAGTCCAAAGGACGCCAGATGGAGGAATAGTAGCAAAGGCGCAAAAAGCGCGGAAAGGAAATTTCATATGAAAAAAAACAAGACACTTGAGATGGTACAATTGGCCGTACTCATCGCGATCATGCTGATTCTGGCGTTTACCCCGCTTGGGTATCTGCGCATCGGACCGTTAGCAATCTCCCTGATGACCATTCCCGTAGTAATCGGTGCAATGATCTTAGGACCCGCAGGCGGAGCCGTACTGGGACTGGTATTTGGACTTACTAGCTTTTACCAGTGTTTTGCAGGAGACCCTTTTGGAGCAGCTTTGGTAGCAATGAATCCGTTTTTCACTTTCCTGGTATGCATCCCTACCAGAACTCTGATGGGATGGCTGTCCGGCGTGATCTTCAAGGCACTGTGGAAGATTGACAAGACGAAGACCGTAACTTACTTCGTGACCGGTCTGCTGGGAGCATTTATGAACACCCTGTTCTTCATGTCTACTCTGATGATCTGCTTCGGTCATACCGAGTATCTGCAGAGCATGAATGCAACCGGAGCGAATCTGTTTATGTTCGCCGTAGCATTCTGTGGTATCAACGGAGCACTGGAGATGCCTATGAGCTGTGTAGTAGGTGGTGGCGTTGCGAAGGCAGTCAGCGTAGCACTGAAGAAGAATGCAGCAACAGAAGAGAAATAATCAGATTTCCCGAAACGAAAAATATATAAAATATACAAACAGACCCCCGGAGTATGACAGATGGTCATGCCGGGGGTTTTCCATGTGGAAATTTTGAATACGGAATTCATGTGCCGAAATGCATATATAGGCAGAAAGTATGGTCATTACAGCGACACCCACATTGTCTGCAGGGTATCTGCCGTGACAGCAACATTCCCCTGGATCATGGGAGCGGATCCGCCACCTTTTGCAGAAAGTTCCCGGCGCATGCGGTCTGCCAGTTCCTGACAGTTACAGGAAGCACTGCCTACAATAAATCGATAACCGTTTGTATCATCTCCGGCAAAGATACCACAGTAACCGGAATATTTTCCGGTCAGGGTATTCACAGCGTTTCGTAGGGCGATGGCATCCAGTTCACCGACGAAGAGAAGCACGTGGCGTACTTTTTCCGGGGAGGGAAGTGCGTCCATCTGTACGTTCAGTAGCTCTGCCTGCAGGGCATTGGCGCGCTCTTTTTGCAGCCTTGCATCCTCTTTGGCGCGGGCAACAGCACCTGCTACTTCCGGCTGTTTCGCTGAGAGCAGAGAAGAAATTGCCCAGACAGAATCCTGTTTTTCAGTATAATCTGCCAGAGCACGGTTTCCGCAGAGAATATTGATGCGGACACCGCCTCTGTGGCTCTGCACATTTACAACTTTGATGAGACCGATCTGTCCGGTGGTATCTACATGCGGAGCACAGCAGGCACACAGATCCACGCCGGGGATCTCGACGATACGTACATTTTCCGTGAGAGCCAGCTTGCTGCGGTAGTTTAAGCTTAACAGTTCTTCGGAGGAGGGCCAGCTGATGTTGACCGGAAGATTTTTCCAGACATAAGCGTTGGCCTCCTGTTCGATGAGACGCAGCTGCTCCAGAGAGACTTCTCCGTTCATATCCAGTGTCACTTCTCTGTCGCTTAAATGGAAGCCTACGTTTTCCAGTCCGAAATGAGAGTGCAGTAAGCCGGAGATCATATGCTCACCGGAGTGCTGCTGCATGAAATCAAACCGGCGGTTCCAGTCCACATGACCGGTGACCCGGGTGCTGACGGGAAACTCACAGGCCACTTTATGATACAGGATGCCCTGCTTGATGCTGACATCCAGTACTTCCTGTCCGTTTAAGGTGCCTTTGTCGGCGGACTGACCGCCCTCTTCCGGGAAAAAAGCGGAAGCGTCCAGAACGATCCTGTAATATCCCTCTTCCTTGTCGGGAACACATTCCATCACCACAGCGGTAAAATCCGTCTGGTGCACATTTTCATAATAGAGTTTGCGGGTTCCCTGGGAGTTCATTTGAGCATTTTCGATACGATCCATAGATGCCTGTCCAATCTGCTGTATGAAAACAACGTTTTGTGATAATTGAAAAATAGAAAATACATATCTATTCTATATCAGACCCAGGGGAAAAAGCAATGGAAAATGTAAGCTTTTACACAGCTTTGTCAGATTCTCCAAGGAGTATCGGGATTGCGGAGAGGTTTTTTGTAGGTTTTTATGCAGACAGGGTCTATTGCGACGCATTTTTTTTTGTGATATAATAAATCGATTATGCAGATACCAGATTTAAACGGCAGAGGCCGACCGTGCTTGCACGGGGAGGCAGGTGCCGATTTAAATCGCCAAAACATGAGGATGCAGTGGAATCCGAATGTTTTCAGAAGTGCGGGAGTTGCGAAGCAGCGGAGCAATTCGTGGGTATCGTAGACAATGCAGATACCCAGCGGAGCAATTCGCAGGTATTGTAGGAGACTGAGAGAAATACAAACGTCGCAAAAAGCGGCAGAATGTGAGGAAAGAATGAAGGCATTTTTGATTTTGGAAGATGGAACGGTGTTCGAAGGAACGCACATCGGTGCAGACAAAGAGATCATCAGTGAAATCGTATTTAACACATCCATGGCCGGATATCTGGAGGTCCTGACGGATCCGTCCTATGCAGGACAGGCTGTATGCATGACTTACCCCCTGATCGGTAACTATGGCATATGTAGGGATGACTGCGAGTCAGAGAGACCCTGGCCGGATGGATTCATCGTCAGAGAGCTTTCACGTATTCCCAGCAACTTCCGCTGTGACTGCACAATACAGGAATACTTAGAGGAGAACGGTGTGCCCGGTATCGCCGGAATCGATACCCGTGCGCTGACCAAGATCCTGCGTGAGAAGGGTACCATGAACGGTATGATCACCACCAACGAAGCCTATGACCTGAACGAAGTGCTTCCGAAGCTGAAAGCATATACCACAGGCAAGGTCGTGGAAAAGGTGACCTGCAAGGAGAAGTATGTAGTGAATCCCACCACGGATCTGGCACAGAACGGCCCTCTGTCCGGTGCAGCGCGTTTTGATAAAGAAGCTTATGAAAAGGGTGTCAGAGAGCCCAAGCCAGCACTGGTAACGGAGCTGTCCGGACAGGGACTAAAGGTAGCTCTGTTAGACCTGGGAGCCAAGAGAAATATCGCCAGATCCCTGGCAGAGAGAGGCTGTGAGGTGACCGTATACCCCGCTGGAACTCCCGCACAGGAGATCATTGATGATAATCCCGACGGTATCATGTTAAGTAACGGACCGGGAGACCCCAAGGAGTGTACCGGTGTGATCGCCGAGATCAAAAAGTTATACGATACCGAGATTCCTATTTTCGCAATCTGTCTGGGACATCAGCTGATGGCTCTGGCTACCGGCGCAGATACCCACAAAATGAAATATGGACACAGAGGAGGCAACCATCCGGTAAAGGATCTGATGACCGGAAGAGTATATATTTCTTCTCAGAACCATGGATATGTGGTAGATACCGACAAGCTGGATCCTTCCGTAGCGGTTCCCGCATTTATCAATGTCAACGACGGTACCAACGAGGGTCTGTCCTACACCGGCAAGAACATTTTCACCGTACAGTTCCACCCGGAAGCATGTCCGGGACCCCAGGACTCCGGTTACCTGTTTGACCGGTTCATTCATATGATGAGAGGAGAGAACTAAGATGCCCAAGAATCCTAATGTAAAACGAGTAATGGTAATCGGCTCCGGTCCTATTGTCATCGGACAGGCAGCGGAATTCGACTATGCAGGTACCCAGGCCTGCCGTTCCCTGAAGGAAGAGGGAGTAGAGGTAATCCTGGTGAACTCCAACCCTGCGACCATCATGACTGATAAAGATATCGCAGATAAGGTATATATCGAGCCCCTGAACGTAAAGGTTCTGGAGCAGATCATTGAAAAGGAAAAGCCCGACAGCATCCTTCCCACCCTGGGAGGACAGGCTGGTCTGAACCTCGGTATGGAGCTGGAGGAGTCCGGTTTCCTGGCTGCTCATAATGTAAAGCTGTTAGGTACTACCGCAGCTACCATTCGTAACGCCGAAGGACGTCAGGAGTTCAAAGACCTGATGGAGCGCATCGGTGAGCCCTGTGCAGCATCCAGGGTCGTTGAAAATGTGGAAGACGGTGTGGAATTCACCAATACCATCGGCTATCCGGTCGTACTGCGTCCCGCTTATACCCTGGGAGGTTCCGGTGGCGGTATCGCCCACAATCAGGTAGAACTGGAAGAGATCCTGGAGAACGGTTTACGTCTGTCCCGTGTGGGTCAGGTACTGGTAGAGCGTTGTATTGCAGGCTGGAAAGAGATCGAGTACGAGGTAATGCGTGACAGCGCAGGCAACTGCATCACCGTATGTAACATGGAGAACATCGATCCCGTCGGCGTGCATACCGGAGACAGTATCGTAGTAGCTCCTTCCCAGACCCTGAGCGACAAGGAGTACCAGATGTTACGTACTTCCGCTCTGAAGATCATCAACGAACTGCAGATCACCGGTGGATGTAACGTACAGTTTGCACTGCATCCCACCAGCTTTGAATATTGTGTTATCGAGGTTAACCCCCGTGTCAGCCGTTCTTCCGCACTGGCAAGTAAGGCGACCGGTTATCCTATCGCAAAGGTAGCAGCGAAGATCGCACTGGGCTTTACCCTGGATGAGATCAAGAACGCCATTACCCACAAGACCTATGCCAGCTTCGAGCCGACACTGGACTACTGTGTCGTGAAGATTCCCAGACTGCCTTTTGATAAATTTATCACTGCAAAACGTACTCTGACCACCCAGATGAAAGCAACCGGTGAGGTTATGAGTATCTGCAATAACTTCGAGGGAGCACTGATGAAGGCTATCCGTTCCCTGGAGCAGCATGTGGACTGCCTGCGCAGCTATGATTTCAGCGCTTTGTCTGTGGAGGAACTGTTAGAGCGTCTGAAGATCGTGGATGACCAGCGTATTTATGTCATTGCGGAAGCTATCCGTAAGGGCATCAGCTACGAGCAGATCCACGACATTACCAAGATCGACCTGTGGTTCATCGACAAGATTGCCATTCTGACCGAGATGGAGCATGCGCTGGAGACACAGCCGCTGACGGTTGATCTGTTGAAGGAAGCCAAGAGAATCGAGTTCCCGGATAACGTGATCGCAAGACTGACCGGCAAGACCGAGGAAGAGATCAAGAAGATGCGTTATGACAACAGCATTAAGGCTGTCTACAAGATGGTAGACACCTGTGCTGCAGAGTTCGCAGCTTCTACTCCTTATTACTATTCCGTATTCGGCGGCGAGTGCGAAGCCAAGGAGACCACCGGACGCAAGAAAGTCCTGGTACTGGGTTCCGGTCCTATCCGTATCGGACAGGGTATCGAGTTCGACTATTGTTCCGTACATGCTACCTGGGCATTCTCCAAGGCAGGCTATGAGACCATTATCATCAATAATAACCCGGAGACCGTAAGTACCGACTTCGATATTGCGGACAAGCTGTATTTCGAGCCTTTGACTCCGGAAGATGTGGAATCTATCGTAAATATTGAGCATCCCGATGGTGCTGTGGTACAGTTCGGCGGACAGACCGCTATCAAGCTGACTGAGAGCCTGATGAAGATGGGCGTGCCTATCTTAGGTACCAAGGCGGAGGATGTAGATGCCGCTGAGGACAGAGAACTGTTCGACAAGATTCTGGAAGAGACCGGGATCCCCCGTGCAGCCGGCGGTACTGTATACACCGCAGAGGAAGCTAAGGCGGTTGCTAACAGACTGGGCTATCCCGTACTGGTGCGTCCTTCCTATGTATTGGGCGGACAGGGCATGCAGATCGCTATCTCCGATGAAGAGATTGAAGAATTCATGGAGATCATCAACCGTATCGCACAGGATCACCCGATCCTGGTAGATAAGTATTTACAGGGTAAGGAGATCGAGGTCGATGCCGTATGCGACGGTACCGATATCCTGATCCCCGGTATCATGGAGCATATCGAGAGAACCGGTATCCACTCCGGAGACAGTATCTCTGTATACCCGGCTCCGACCATTGATAAAGTAGTAAAAGAGAAGATTGCAGAGTACACCAGAAGACTGGCAAAGGCACTGCATGTCAAGGGACTGATCAATATCCAGTTCATTGCCATCGGTGACGAGGTATATGTCATTGAGGTTAACCCCCGCTCTTCCCGTACCGTACCTTATATCAGTAAGGTAACCGGTATTCCTATCGTGGATCTGGCGACCGAAGTGATCATCGGCAAGACCATCCGTGAGCTTGGCTACGAGCCCGGCTTACAGCCTGAGGCAGAGTATTTTGCCATCAAGATGCCCGTGTTCTCCTTCGAGAAGATCCGCGGTGCCGAGATCAGCTTAGGACCGGAGATGAAGTCTACCGGTGAGTGTCTGGGTATCGCCAAGACCTTCAATGAGGCTCTGTACAAGGCATTCCTGGGAGCAGGCGTAGAACTGCCCAAGTACAAGAACATGATCATCACCGTGAAGGATGCGGATAAGGGTGAAGCCATTGAAGTCGGAAGACGCTTCGAAAAGCTGGGATACACCATTTATGCTACCAGAAGTACCGCAGCTGCTCTGAATGAAGCAGGTGTGAAAGCAAGAAAGGTCAACAAGATCTCTCAGGAATCCCCGACCGTTATGGACCTGATCCTGGGACACAAGATCGACCTTGTCATCGATACCCCGACCCAGGGCCGCGACAAGACCAGAGACGGTTTCCTGATCCGCCGTACCGCTATCGAGACCGGTATCTACTGCATCACTGCAATGGACACCGCCAATGCTCTCGTGACCAGCATGGAGCATATGAACGATTGTAAGGAACTGACGTTGGTGGATATTGCACAACTGTAAGATATAAAATGGATAAGAACAGTGGAGTCGCGAAAGTTGCTCCACTGTTTGTGTTTGTGACAAAAACAAAGTGTTGACAAATGTCCGCGAAAGGAATAAAATACAAACAGTTAAAGACATAAAGGCTGTGAAGAGAAGAGTAGGAGAAGAGATACGTCGCAGAGAGTCCCGGCAGGTGGGAAGGGATATGGAAGGCTTCTTTGAACATGGTCTCGGAGCTTTGCACCGACTTCGTATTCGGACAGGATATCCGGCAGATGCGGACAGGCTGCAACGGGAGTACCCGTTATCGTACCTGACTATCGATGGGCGTTTGTTTATCCGTAGTTGCAGAGGCCTGATCCCGTGAGAGATGGGCGAATTAAGGTGGTACCGCGGAAGAATGTTCCGCCCTTAAATTTTAATTTAAGGGCGGTTTTTTATTATGTCAAAAAGAGAAGAACTGATCAGAGAATATTGCAGACAGGTAAATGAAAGCCTGCATTTTATACAAAAATACATGGAAGGGATCGTTCCCGCTGGCCGATGCAGCGAAGAACTGTATTGGGAGACCAAGAAGATCAGTGCGGAACTGCAGAAGAGCAATCATGAACAGACCGCATTGATCCGGGCTTATCTGCGGGAGGCGGCACAACTGTACGTAGAGGGGGAGCCCTGGAAAACCCGCATTACGGACCGAAGACTTTGCCGTAATACGATCCTGAATCATTTACAGATGCTGGCGAATGTCAGCTTCTGGCTGAGAGAACAGGGAGAGCCACTGGCAGAGGAAGTCTGTGGATGGCTGTTAGCCCAGGAGACAGCGGATGTGCAGAAAGTTAGATCCGGACAAAGTCTGGAAGTTGCCAGAGAGATCTATCCGGCCGTGCAGAGAAAGAGAGCATAGGAGCGGTAGGCTGTAAAAGCACAAATTTGAAAATAAAATCCGTGGGGACAGCATATACTAGGCGTATGGTAAATATTGTATGATCGTAAGCCTGTATCCCGCAGGCGGATTGGAGTCTCATGTTAGAAGAACATTATCCTTTTGTTGCGCAGCCTCTTCCCTACGAATATGATGCCCTGCTTCCGGTATTAGATGAGGAAACACTTCATTTTCATCACGACAGGCATTATCAGACCTATGTGGATAAGCTGAATGCCACCCTTGCCGATTATCCGCAGTTACAGCAGATGTCCTTGACGGAACTGCTCACTTCGGAGGATAATATACTTGCGTCCCTGCCGGAGGAAGCCCGGAAAAGCATTCACAATAACGGTGGCGGTGTATATAATCATCAGCTGTATTTTGACAGTATGCGAAGCCCGGCAGGACAGGAGCCCTGTGGAGTTCTGGAGGAGGCGCTGGTCCGGGATTTTGGATCGGTGAGACAATGGAAAGAACAGATGTCACAGGCAGCCACGGGGGTATTTGGCTCCGGATGGGCATGGCTTGTGAGTGACCAGGACGGTACTCTGATGGTCCTTACTACGGCGAATCAGGATGTCCCGGATCTGAAATTGTATACCTCCATATTTCCCATAGATGTGTGGGAGCATGCCTATTATTTACAGTATCAGAACCGCAGGCCGGATTACGTGGAAGGATGGCATAAGCTGATCCACTGGAAAAAAGCGGGACGACGTTACGAACAGGTACTTTGCAGACTGGAAAGAGCGGCCGGGGAAGCGGAAAAATTGCAAAATGACAGCCGCACAACAGAAGCGAACGACAGATAGTGTGCAACGTGCGGAACAGAAGAACAGAAAGAGGAAAATGACTATGGAGAACAGACCGATCATAAAAAAGGAACAGGTAGAGACCGTCTACGACAGCAGATTTATCAAGGTATTTGATCTGCAATATGAGCCGGGAAAACATTATTTTGATGCTACTAGAAGAGCCAAAGATAATCTGGCAGCGGTAAAGAGCGACGAAGAATTCAGACAGATGCTGCCGGATGCAGTCAGCTGCGTTGTGATCCTGAAGATCAGAGGACAAGAACCGAGACTTTGCTTAAGCCGTGAGTATCGTTACCCGGCAGGACATTTTCTGCTGAGCGTTCCGGCAGGACTTTTAGACCCGGAGGATGCAACGGAAGAAAATCCCGTATTCCATGCGGCAGCCCGGGAGCTTCTGGAAGAGACCGGCATCACACTGGAAGAGAGCGACAGTATCCGTCTGGTGAATCCGCTGGTATTCAGTACCCCCGGTATGACGGATGAGAGCAATGCACTGGTGCAGATCATATTGAACCGTGAAGAGATGCCGAAGGTAAGTCAGGAAGGAGCCGTTGGAACGGAATGTTTTGATGGTTTTCTGCTGCTGACCAAAGAAGAAGCACAGAAAATCTTAAAAGACGGCGTGGATGACCAGGGATTTTTTTACCCGTTATATACCTGGGCGGCATTGATGTGCTTTGCGACGGGAATGTGGAAATAATTTTTGAATAAATAAGACGATGAACGAAAAGCGTGTGGAGAGATCTGCACGCTTTTTTGAAATTTGTAACAAATAGCGAAAAATTCTTCGTTATGATTAACAAAGAGGAAGGTTGCCGTTCGCTCAATTGATTTTCCAATTGCTCAATTGTATAATTATGTCATTAGCAAGTACAATTGAGGAGCAAAGACATATCCTGTGATGAATTGCTGAATCCGGAAAAGACATTGGAGAGATTAGCGAATCCAGAACCGCAGAAAGGAGAGACAGAGGAAACGGACGGAGAGCCCCCGAAGAAAAAGAACAGCCTTATAGTAAAAACTGCTGTCCTGGTGGGAATACTGGTGATCGTCGGAGGACTGCTGTTGGGATATATGATAAAGCATAGAGAACCTACTTATCAGCAGATAGGCACAAGATACATCGATGATCCTGACTGGGGGAATGTATCTGAAATTTCGTATGTGGTAAAAGGGGAAGTAACGGCAGAGAGACTTAATGAGCATTTGCGTGAAGTGAGAGAAACGGTGGACCGGGAAGAACTGGGTACCAATGTTGTCAAGACTGTATACTACAGGAACAAGGAAGACGCCCTGGCGTGGAAGGATACGGATATGGGAGGATATACTTTCCTGAATGTAGAATGAAAGGAGCAGCTATGAAGAAAATTTTTTCAAATTACTACAAAATTATTTTGTCTGTTGTGATCCTGATTGTCCTGGTGGCACTAAAGGAGGATTACAAAACTTCTTTTGACGAAATGAGCGGAGTCCGGACGGTGGTACGTATGCTGCTCTATACGGCATGGGGATTCCTGTTGGCGACAAGGACCAGACGGGACAAAGCAAAAGGTGCGGAATATGTTGCTTTTGGCGTTGCCTGTGTGGCAGCGATCAATCTGTTAATCCCCATCTGGAGCTTCCAGATAGCGTTTTATGCTTTTGTCGCAGGTGTTCCGGGACTCTATTTTATGGTATTTATTCTGACCGGAATATTAGGAGGTTACTTATGGGGACCGAGGGGTTACCGCATTAGGGATGACTTATATATTGCGGGACAGGAAGAATTAGGAGCAATTGACCTGAATGCGAAGGAGTTCCGCTATTGCAGGGAGGAAAAATCCTGGGGGGAAGATATTGCCCAGGGTGTAGAGATAGCAACAGCAGAGTAGAATGACGGAGGTGCTTATGGGTAAAAAATGGATTGAGGGTCTGATGATTTTAGCAGCATTATGGGCAATGACCGGTTGTGGAAAGCAGGAGATGATCCGCTGCGAATACACAAATGAGACAGCAGGGTTTACCTTAAGCATAGACAGACCTGTAGAATGGACAGCGAAGCTTCAGAAAGGGTGGACTGCGACCGAGACAGAGGAAGCCAGCCCGGACGAGGGAATCCGGCTTTATACGGATAACAAATACAAAATCGTAGATGAAGTTGAGATGGATTAGTGATTGCTTTGAAAAATAAATATTGACATATATAGATAGCCGATATATATTATAGACAACGATATATATCGGCTATCTATATAAGGAGGACAAAAAATGGCTGTGGACAAATCACTGATGTCGGGAAGTATGACGATGCTTTTGCTCAGATTACTGGCGGAGAAGGATATGTACGGATACGAGATGATCGATACACTGCGGAAAAAATCCTGTAACGTGTTCGAGTTAAAAGCAGGTACGCTGTATCCGCTGTTGCATGGGCTGGAAGCGAAGGGCCTGCTTACGGTATATGAGCAGGAATATTCAGGCAAGACGAGGAAGTATTACAGTATTACGAAAGAGGGCAGAAAATTACTGGAAACCAAAAAAGCGGAGTGGATGGAATATCAGTCTGCTGTGACCAGCGTTCTGGCAATGGGGGTATAAGGATGGAAACATATTTGGAAAAACTGTTGTCACAGATCCGCTGCAAAAAAGCAAGACCTTATATCGCTGAGGAGATAAGAGACCATATAGAATGCCAGATTGCAGACAATCTTTCCGAAGGGATGACCTCTGAGGAAGCAGAGAAAAATGCGGTTACGGACATGGGAGATCCGGTAGAAGTGGGGATCTCGCTGGACAGGATCCACAAGCCTAAGATTGCATGGAAGTTACTTGTGATCGTAGGAATTTTAAGCCTGCTGGGCATTCTGATACAGCAATCCATTCTCAGACAACCCGGTTATCAGGAGCTGGAAACATGGAGACAAGAAGTGTACCGCTATACTACGGAGGGGTTTGTCTCAGCCGTTGCTATTGGATTCCTCCTCATGTGTGTGATCTACTTCCTAGATTATACCGTAATTGCAAAGTACTCCAGGTTCATCGGAGGAGCTATTCTGATTCTGGGAGGGCTGCGGGTGGCAGGCTTCGGTGGTCTGGATGTCGACGGAATCGGCAACTGGATCGGATTTGGAAGGCTCCGGGTGGCGGTTACTTCCCTGATGATGTTCTATGTGCCGATTTACGGCGCTATCCTATATAAATACAGGGACGGTGGTGTATCCGCACTGTGCAGGGCGATCCTGTGGCTGATTCTTCCTGTATTTATTACATCCCGAATCCCCAGCCTCGGTGTGGCTGTCATCATGATGGTCAGTATGCTGATAGAACTTACGGTGGCTGTCTGGAAGGGGTGGTTTCAACTGCCTGTGAAAAAGACGATTATCGGCATGTGGCTGCTTTTTACGGCAGGGCCTGTCCTGGTATTGACTGCAATGTATGCACTTCACATGTTGGAAGCCTATCAGGAAGCCAGGATCCGCTCCTATTTATCCCATTCCGGAGATGCCAATTACATGATGGCCATGCTTCATAAATTTAATGAAAATATTTTACTTTGGGGCAACAGTGGAAAAGATGTGGTGGGAGGTTTGCCGGAATTCAATCAGGATTACATTTTCTCTTATATTCTGAACAGTTACGGACTGCTGGCCGGAATCTTTGTAGCCGCGATCCTGGCGGCACTGGTAGTGTTTCTGTTCGGAGCGTCGGTCAGACAGAAAAATGAACTAGGCATGGTGATGGGATTCGGATGCGGAATGATCATTTTATTAAATATTTCTCTGAACTTTGCGGGAATGTTGGGATGGATCCCGCTGACATCGACCATCCTGCCGTTCTTATCCTTTGGCAGAAATAATATTTTACTGTGCTACGCACTGGTGGGAATTATCCTGAGTATTTACAGATACAAAGATGTATATCCAAAAAAGTTCAAGGCGTCACAGGTATCATTGAAGAAGACCATTACTTTGAATCTGAATATGTAACATGGTAATAAAAGTAATGCAAATAAAAAGTCCATGAGCAGGAAAACTGTCCATGGACTTTTCTATATCGTGAGCAGAACTCATTTAATGCATTTCGTAAGCTTACGAGGGCAATACCGACAAAATCAGTATCTCTACACTCATCATATCGTTCATCCGTCCGGATTTCACGGCTTCCTCAGTCTCCACGCACTGCTTTACCGCATTTTTCAGCACGGAAGTCTTGAAATGGGATGCCTGTGCCACATATTTTCCGGCGGCAAAGGGCGGTACACCAATCTTGGAGGCAATGGTCTTATTGTCGTGGCCTCTGTTTTTTAATTCTTTGGTCTGGAGCAGCAGGTTACACTGCCTGGCGATCAGGAACAGCACCCGCATGGGTGGCTCCTTCAGTGCCAGCAGATCGTAATAGAGCTGCAAGGCTTTCTGCGGCTGCTTTTCCGCAATGGCATTGACCATATCGAAGATGTGGTTGGTGATGCGGGTGGTGCAGACGGCTTCCACATCCTCTGCGGTGACTATATCCCGGTCCAGACAATAGCAGATCAGCAGCCTCAATGACACTTTTGTCCATGGTATAACAGATCAGCTTTTCCAGTTCCATCTGGATATTTTCCATGTCCGTGCCGGTTTTGGAGAGCAGCAACTGTGCGGTGTTCTCGGAGATTTTTTTCCCTTCCCGGCCCAGGATACCGGCAATCCAGCGTTTCAGGGAATTCTCATCCTGTACCGTGAATTCTGCCACATAACCCTTGGATTGCACGGTCTTATACAGTTTACTCCGTTTATCCACTTCACTCTCCGTGAACACGAAAAAGGTGGTGTCATTGGGACTTGCCAGGTATTCCGCCAGCTTTTCCCCACCGGCTTTGAAGAGCCCGGTATCTTTGAAAAACATGACACGGCGTTCTGCCAGAAAAGGCAGCGTCTCTGCCAGATCAATGACCTCTCCCACAGAAAAATCTTTTCCCTGATAGAAGTGGGTGTTCATCTCGTCCCCCTCCTGACACAGAGCCTTGCGCAGACGGGTCGTGTACTGGTTTTTCAGATAACGCTCCTCTCCGTAGAGCAGATAGATCTGTTTGAAATTGCCGTTCTTGATGTCTTCGTTGATCCGCTGCATGAATTGATCCTTTCTGGGAAAATGCGGTTACTTCTACATTAGATTCCTAAAAGAGTATACCCCATTTCCTATTGAGGTTTCAAGGGGGGTATGCTATTATGGAACAAAACAGTTCGACCATGGACATATACGAGAGACAAAATTATGCTTGCATGATTTTGCGAACGAATATGTCCATGAGTTAAGCGCCGATTCATGAGCAAAGGTAGTCACGAAGTGACGGAAAGCGCGGCAGCGCGACTTTGCGAATGGCGTGGTTCGAACGTGGGACAGCGCGGTTCGACCTTCATACCATAAGAGGAAGGAAGAGAAAAATGAGCAAGAAAAGCGGATTCATTCAGGAATTTAAAAAGTTTATTTTGAGGGGAAATGTAATGGATATGGCAGTCGGCGTGATCGTCGGCGGAGCATTCACCGCTATCGTTACTTCTCTGAATCAAGATATCCTGACACCGATTCTGGCCATCTTCGGAGGCACGGATTTTTCGAATTTATATGTAAAGCTGGGAAGCGGCGATACGGCACCGGTATTGATGTACGGTAATTTTATCACGGCAGTTATCAACTTCCTGATCACAGCATTTGTGATCTTCTGTCTGGTAAAATTCATCAATAAGCTGGGAGACACCCTGCATCACAAAGAGGAAGCACCGGCAGCGCCCACGACGAAAAAATGCCCGTTCTGTAAGAGCGAGATCGCTATCGATGCCACAAGATGCCCTCATTGTACTTCTCAGTTAGACAAATAGGAACCGGTAATACAGATACGGCCGTGGAGGAAAGCATGGGAAAAATACACAGGAAAATAGTGGCAGCAGGAGTCTGCTGTCTGATGACAGGCATGCTGACAGGCTGCGGAAGTGATACCACGAAGATCACCGAAGGAATGCAGTTGGTGGAAACTCTGGATTATCAGGGGGCATTGAATGCCTTTGACGAAGCGGAAGCACAGAAAGAGGACAGCCGTCTGATCGCAAGAGGCCGGGGAATCGCCAGCATGGGGCTGACAGAGTATGATCAGGCCGTAGAATATTTTACACAGGCCCTGGAACTCAGTGACGGCTGGGTTCAGAACGTGGACTATGATATGAATTACTATCTGGCGGCGGCATACACCAAGAACGGACAGCCTGCGGAAGCCAAAAAGGTATACGATGCCATTCTGGGCCTGAAGCCGGAGGAAAAGGACGCTTATTTTCTCAGAGGTTCTGCAGAACTGGAGCTGGGAGATTATGAGAGTGCCAAAGCGGATTTTGATCAGGCAATCTCCATGGATCCGAAAAATTATGACCGGTTAATAGAAATCTATGAAGCCCTGGCAGCGCACGGCTACCGTGAGGTCGGTCAGGAATATCTGCAAAATGTACTGGACACAGCCAAACAACTGGATGCTTATGACAGCGGACGGATCTATTATTATCTGGGAGAATACCAGAAAGCTTATCTGGCGCTGGATGAAGCCCGGGATAAGGGAGGCGCGGACAGCTATCTCTATCTGGGAAGAGCCTATGCGGCTACCGGAGATTATAACTATGCGTCCAGTGTGTACAACAATTATCTCTCCAAGCAGGGGCCGAATGCAGAAATCTACAATGAACTTGGTCTGTGCGAAATGGCAAAAAAGGAGTATCAGAATGCTCTGGCGGCATTTCAGGCGGGAAAACAGATCGAAGGAAACAGCCTGATGCAGACCTTGTGCTTTAATGAAATTGTAGCATATGAGTATCTGGAAGATTATCAGCAGGCAGAAGTACTGATGAATGCTTATTTACAAAATTACCCGGACGACCAGACAGCCATCCGGGAGCAACAGTTCCTGTCCACCAGATAAAAGGACAATAGAATTTATGGATCAATCATTGGCAGAGTCTTCCCGGGAGGAAGATTCTGCTTTTTCTCTTAATTGCAGCAGATCCACAAAATCCAGCAGAGAAGCCATGTTTTTCGGATTAAAATGCTGTATCACCTCTACCACATCGGATACGGTGGTGCCGGGGACACATTCCTGTCTCAGAACTTCCGGATTGTAACGATAAGGAGTCCGACCCAACAGATAATCGATGGTTACATCGAAATATTCCGCTAATTGTATTAAAGCTTCCTGATCCGGGAAGTGAATATTGTTCTCGTAATTCGAAATGGTGCCAACGGATACTTTCA
>OHEZ01000791.1_pt1 | contig 16610 bp, 10 predicted proteins | sample 1567391 | NCBI WGS metagenome assembly OHEZ01 (sample SAMEA3879518, study PRJEB24766) | human gut metagenome | biome: human-associated habitat; feature: feces | place: USA | collected 1985/1987
CTCCATGCCGATGAAGCGGACGTGGTCATGCCTGCCTGAGGTCAATGCCAGTACACGTGATCTGACCTCCTCTGACGCAGCGTCCGAATACTCCGCCCTGAGAACGGAAATGGCAGCGGCAGTCGCGGTATTGCATGCCACGACTATAATGTCCGCCCCTTCCCGAAGCAAAGTTTCCGTAATCACACGGGCCCGCGCCTGAATGTACTCCGGAGACTTTTCCCCATACGGGCAATGCGCATTGTCAGAAAAATATATGTATTTGTCATCAGGCAGAAGACGGGTTATCTCCCGTAGGACCGACAACCCGCCTTCTCCAGAATCAAAGATTCCTATAGTAGCCATATTTAAATATCCACTAATAACCGTAGCTGTAGTTTCTTGCCATCTGACCATACATCTGGCCGAGAACTTCGAGATAAGGTGTACCACTTACAAGAGTCAGTCTATAGACCGTATCGTCCACTCTATAGTACTGGACCCCGTTGAGGGTTATTATATCATAATCTTCAGGAAGTGCCTGGACCAGAGCACCTGCAGGAGGAACGATTACCTGGTACTGCCCGCTTCCATTGACAATATAGAATATACCGTCCTGATAGAAGTAATTCCTGTCGGCATAGGCATAGCTCTGCACGAGTCCGAGACGGTTTGCGATCTCGTAAGACGACATCGCGGCATTGGGGTTCATCGCTATCGACCTGTTCTGAGCCAGAATTGTCGCATTGTTCTGGGCGATGATACGGTTCTGCTGGTCAATGTATCTGTTGTTCGCGTCAATGGTGCCGTATGTCCTGTAAACATTGGAATAGTAAGCGAAATTGACAGTGGCGAAGGTCAGATTCGCGATAGGGAGTGCAATCGTGACTCCGAACGGAGGACGGCAAACGATGTAGTGGCCTCCATAAGGTCTGTAATAGACATCATTATACATATAGTAGTTTACGCCGTAATAGGTCACCACCTTGTATCTCGGAGGAAGGACCTCAACCCTATAACCGAAGCAGTGAGGATGGTGATGGTCATAGAAGTGGCTCGGACGGTCATATGCCATGAAGTCCCTGTCACGAGGCGGAATCCTGTGGACATTGTGGTCCTCAATCCTGAAGTCCTTGGAATTGTCCATGCGTGAAGGGCCGCGGCTTCCGGAGTTCTGTCTGACGTTGCCTCCGGACTGGGACCTCATCTGGCTGGTCACTGTACCGAGACCGTTTCTGGTAACATTGGTATTGCTTCTTACTGCACCTGAAGAGCTTGACTGACGCTCATCCCTCACGACATTGTCATTGCGGTTATAATTATTGTAATTGCCGACGGCAGCATTGTCCATACGGACGGTACCTGTCGAAGTGCTCTGACGGACAGACGAAGAACCTGACTGTCTCGTAATTGTCGTTTCTGTCTGGCGCTGCTGTGTGTTTGAAGTACCTGACTGTCGCTGCACGGCAGTACCGGTCTGGCGGGTCGATGAAGAACTGCTGCTGGACTGTCTCTGTGCATTGACGCCATTCTGACGCTGGGTGTTCGAAGATGACTGCCTCTGGGCAGCAGTTCCCTGACGGTTCGTATTGGTATTGCCGGTCTGGCGCTGGGTGGAAGAAGAAGACTGACGCTGGACGGTTCCTGTCTGCCTCTGCTGGGTGCCAAACGATGACCTTGTGGTCGTAGAACGGTTCTGACTGCTTCCCGTATTGCTTCTCTGCTGGGTACTTCTCTGAGTCGTAGTACCTGTCTGGCGCTGCTGGGTACCTGACGACGACCTCGTGGTGGTAGAACGCTGCTGTGTACTGCCGGTCCCGGTCCTCTGCTGATTAGTAGTGGTAGTCGTCCTACGCACCTGTGCATCGATATCTACACTAGGAATAAGCAATGCAAACGCTGCCAGCGATGCCAATGCCATGTTTCTGATATCTCTCATAATACAAATAGTTTTTACGGAGACGGGCGGAAATTGTCAATGACAGTCCCCCGTTCCAGGGTTATAGCCTGACCTACCGATAAAGATAATACTTCTTCGAGAGATCCTTGAAAGCCGTCACATCCTTGTTCCAATAGTCGATAATGTCGGACACTTCAAGATGCTTTGAAAAGGTCTTCCTTACATAATCCGTACCACATACCTTGTCAAACATCCCCACACGGTCACCGGCCATCACGAACGGATTATGGTCAGGATAAAGATGATTCAGGGCCTGCATCACATAAAACTGCGTCATGGTTATCTGTGCCGACTCAAAATCATAAAAATGATATTGCACACCATGAAGCAGTTTCCCCTTGGCACTTCCCGCGATAGGTTTGTAATGAATTGTCCTGAAAGCGACACCCGGCAGATTATAACTGTCAAGTTCTGCCTTCAGTTTGTCCGCATCAATCCATTCGGCTGCAAAAGTCTCGAAAGGAAGGGTATAGCCAATGCCGATGTTCAGATATCCGTAAAGTTCGCCTGCAATTCCGGATGAAGGGTAGTCCACAGCAGACTGCGGGTAAGGGATATTTGGAGAAGGCAGAACCCAAGGCAGGCCGGTTTCGACATAAGACATGTTGCGGCGCCATCCGTCCATAGGAATGACACTGAGTCTGCACTTCAGATGAGTCTCATAGCCGCGCTCTCCCCTGTTCAGCCCCTCTTCATTGATAAGAATGGCAAGTTCGCCGACGGTCAGACCATAAACGTAAGGAATCTGGAACTCACTCACGAAGGAATGGAAACCGGGCTCCACATAACAGCCCTCCACCTTGTTTCCTCCGAGAGGATTCGGACGGTCAAGTACCATTACCTCAATGCCTTTCTTCGCGCAGGCACGCATGACCAGACCGAGAGTACTGATGAAAGTATAGGAGCGGGTGCCTACATCCTGGATATCATAAACCATAACGTCAATGCCGTCCAGCATTTCCTGTGAAGGCTCCCTGTACTTTCCGTAAATCGAGAACACCTTCACTCCCGTCTGAGGGTCAACGCTGTCGGAAACGACGTCTCCGGCATAAGCATCACCGCGCACACCGTGCTCGGGTCCGAACAACGCCACAAGTTCCACGCCTTTGGCCTCGTGAAGAATGTCAATGGTAGAGCGCAGACGGGTATCAACGCCGCTCGGATTGGTCACCAGACCGACACGTTTTCCGACCAGGCCGGAAAAGCCACGTTCCTCAAGCACTTCAATGCCGGGTTTCACCTTGTGGGATTTGGCAAATGATACAGCCGGGAAGCAAACGGAAACCATCGCAATGGAAAGAATTCCCAATATTTTGAATGTCAATGACTTTGTCATAATTAATCTAGTTTTCAACAGTTGTAATCCTACCGGCAAAAAGGATGTCATTAGAGCCGGTATTGAAAATGGCGAATACGAAAGGTCTGTCCACGTTCATCACAAACATCCTCTCGACAGGGCCGACAGAGGTCAGACGGACACCGACTGAAGTAACCGCGGCAGCCTCAGCTCCTTTTTCATTGACCTCGACAAAACATTTCTGCTTCACCTGGTCCACGGCGACGCCGGCTGATGTGATACCGCTGAAATCAGCTCCCTTCGAGAAGGCTTTCTCCACACCGAGAGACATGAGGACACTGTTCAGGACAGCTGTCGTATTGACCTTGAACTTCGGCATTGACAATGCCACTTTTCGTGTAGTTGCCTGGTCCAGAGCAGATTCAAACATCGACGAGGTCACGTGAGGCAACATTGACGAGATGCTCATTCCCTCTGACGGGAGGCAGATTGCCATCTGGTACTCACCGGATTTGTATGGAAGGAACACGAATTTGCAGCCCTCGATTTCCCCGCATGGAAATTCCCTGCTGATATGCATGAACGGCACAGTCTGGTCACCTGCCGGAGAATGGAAATCGGAGTCGAAAGTGTCATTCTTGTCGAATTGATACTCCCATGGGGCCTTGAAATACAATGCATTGATGAGGAACATCATCATGTCCGGATTTATCTGGTCGATGATTTCAGGAATCCTTCCGGCAGTCTTGTCGGAACACCACTTGTTTATCTCATTGACAGTGGCACGGCTGGAGAAATCACGTTCAGCTATCTTAGCAGAATAGTTCTTTTCTAGCAGGATGCGGTAATCCGCATTGACAGGGAAGCCTTTACAGATCCAGGCGGAGTTGGCTGATGATATTATATAGCCCTTTCCGGCACTGGGAACCAAGCCGCTGTAAGAGGATTTTCTCAAGGCATTGACAAGTTCCTCCTTAGTCTCGCCTGCAGCACCATCCGCCAGCATTGACAATGCCGCTCCTGCGCTGTATGGCGAAACAACGACGTTGGCGTCCTCATCGGAATTGGCGACAGCCGCATTGAAAAGGGACAGGCCGAAAGCCAGACGGCCTTCAGCATTGTCGCAGGATGCGAACTTGACAGGAGCCTCTGACTTTACGGAAACCTCAGGGGCAACCTTCTGAGTGTCTGCTACTTTATCATCTTTAACAGCTTTTCTCTGCGTTCCGCATGAAGCTACGGCAAGCGCAGTCATGGCCACCAGCATTTTTAGGTTCGGTTTCATATTTTATTTGTTTTTACCGTATTCGGGATCCACTTTGATGAGTTTTGTCACGGCAACCGTACCGATGCAGCAGATGATTACCATCCAGAAGAATGCCTCATAGCCAAGCATTTCCTGCAGATATCCGGCAAACGCCCCCGGAATCATCATGCTGAGCGCCATGAAGGCCGTGCAGATTGCATAGTGTGACGTCTTGAACTCACCCTCCGAGAAGTACATCATGAACAACATGTATGCCGTGAAACCGAAGCCGTATCCGAACTGCTCCACAGCGACACAGATGCTGATTATCACGAGGTTATGCGGCATTGCCATGCTCAGATAGACAAATGTCAGACACGGGAGGGTCATGCATGCAGCCATCGGCCAGAGGGATTTCTTCAGTCCCCAGCGGGATGCCGCCATACCGCCGATGATACCGCCGATTGTCAATGCCAGAACGCCGATTGTTCCGTAAACGACTCCGACTGTGGAAGTCGGGAGGCCGAGGCCGCCATGCTGTGCAGGTGACAGGAGGAACGGATTGACCATCTTCAGGAGGAATGCCTCAGGAAGTCTGTAAAGCAGCATGAATACGATGGCAATCCAGACACCGGGCTTCTTGAAGAAGGTTACGAAGGCCTGCGCGAACTCGCCGCCGAAAGAACCGCCGGATTCATTGACAGGCTTGTCGCCCGAAGGACGCGGAATCGCAAAGGTATGATATAATGTTATCAATGAGAACAATACGGCAGTTGTCGCCATAGTGAGCATCCAGGCCATAGGGATATTTCCCGTCTTTTCTTCCAGCAGACCGGCGATAACCACGAGGACTCCCTGTCCGAAAATGGAAGAGAGTCTGTAGAATGTGCTTCGGATGCCGACGAAGAAGGATTGCTGTCCATGGTCCAGGCCAATCATATAGAAGCCGTCTGCCGCGATGTCATGTGTAGCCGAGGCAAAGGCTGTTATCACGAACAAAATCAATGTGAAAGTAAACATTGATATAGGCGTGTTCATTCCGTCGATGACTTCATTGGAAGGATGAGGGATGCTGAATGTGAGCAGGACGAATGCTGCCGACATGATAATCTGCATCATCACGATCCACCATCTCTTGGTCCTGAATATATCCACAAGCGGGCTCCAGAGCGGTTTCAATGTCCATGGAAGATAGAGAAGGCTGGTGAACAGCGCCATTTCGCCATTCGGTACGCCCATCTTCGTGAACATGGTCACTGATATGTTGTTGACAATGAAATATGGTATTCCTTCCGCAAAGTACAATGTCGGAATCCACCACCATGGTGATTTGAGTCGTGTATTGTTCATAATCAGTTATTGTTCAATGTTGTCATTACGGAGCATATGCTGCCGGGATAATAATGCGAGAGGATATCCTTGTACTTGTATCCTCTTACGGACATGACGGCCGCGCCTATCTGACAAAGGCCTACTCCATGTCCCCATCCGGCTCCGTAGAATGTTATCTTGTCTCCGTCTTCCTTTACGATGAAGGCTGAGCTCTTCAGATGCGACCTGGAAAGGAACTTTCTGATTGTCAACTCTTTGCCAATTACCGCAGAACCTTCAGTTCCAGTCACTTCGAGAAGCATTATCCTTCCGGACGGGCCACGCTTAAGAGGTTTGAGTCCTGTAATCGTGCCTATTTCCATTCCGGATCTTGAGCGGAAGATTTCCGAAAGTTCCGCCCTGTCGTACTCCTGTTTCCATCTGAAGAAGTCCGCGGTCTCCATGTCGTAATCGTTCAGAACCTGTGAGAGGACTTTGTGGTCGGAAGTGTTGCAGAAAGAATCTTCTTCAGCATTGACCTCACCCGAAATCCACTTTTCCGCATTGGCTTCGACCGTCAGGTCAGGTATCGTCTCCGCGTCTGCGGAAGGCATGTCCGGCACGGCCTCCAGATACGGGAAGTCGGGGTCGTTCCAGCAGGTGCTGAAGCGCTCCATCATACCGCCGCAGCATTTGGAGAAGCGCGCATCGCAGACTTTGCCGTTATACATGAGGACTTCGCCCCAGGTCTGGTCAATGGCCTTGCGGACGTTCTCGCCCACTGCCATCGTCAATCCCTGATATCTCTGGCAATGGTCGTCTGCGCAGACATCGAATAGTCTGTGGTCTGTCCTGTCCTGCCAGCACACCAGACGGTGCACCCCGTTTTCATCCGTAAAGTCCTCTTTTACAGACGGTTTGGCATCATGCTCGTGCTGGCTGCGGGACATTATCTGGGCCATGAGCCATGATCTGGAAATGACGGCATGGGCTTTCAGGAATTCAAGTGACGCCGAGGCTTTCATCTCGGAGGATATCACGCTGAGAAGATAATCTTCCGCGCCAATGACATTGACAGCGACAATATGGTCGTCCTCGACGATGAATTTCAGGGTGCCGGCGAACTTCTGGGTCTGTCTCCTTTCCCAATGGAAATCCACACCGATGGTCACCCCATAGAGGATGAACGTAGGCTCTGCGAACATCGCAGACATCGTCTGGGCATCGAAGGTCAGCTCGTCGTAAATCACTCCGTTGTAGGATATACGTCCGTTTTCATAGACGACTTTCTGCCTTCCGGCACCGTCCGAGATGATTTCGAATTCGATTTCTTTGCCGGACATTATGCCGACATGGACCTCCTGCTGGCTCCTGGTAAGTTTTCGTATGACATTTCTTTCGGTATCTCCGCTGATGGAAACCTCTGAAAGCATACTCTCCAGCATTGACGGATCAAGTTTCTGATAATCATCGGTATTTGGAACGATGAAGAGTCCTGCCATGTCAGCGCAGCCGGGGCTCATGGTCAAGTGGTCGGAACCATCCGTAAAATAATGATGGGAGCGATGCTTGTCCCTGGCCAGCAGCACTGCCCGATATTCTCCGAACCTTCCGTGGGATATTCCGGAAATCTTCTGTGAAGGCTTCGGCTTGTACCATGCCAGCAGATTGAACATCGGCTCGGTCTCGTCTTCCCTCTGCGGCAGACAGTCCAAAAGCCTGTAGAACAGCTTTGCCATGGACTTCGAAGTCGTCGCGGCCAGAACAAAGACACCCTTCGTAAACTTGTCATAATGAAAGAGTTCCGCATCCTGAACCGAAGTGAGCCAGGTCAATGTTTCTGCAGGTTTTCCTGCTTTTTTTTCGTCAAGGAGCCTGTCAATGTCATTTTCCAATGGCATAAGGCCTCTCGGGCATGCCTGGAAATGGAAATGATCAGGTGCCGAGGCACCGCATTTCGGTCCGTTATAGAAAATAGTGAATGACGGATGATGCCTTGCAAGATCCGTCATATCAGGTAGCCTGTGCCAGATGGACTGAGGCACATGAGTATTTCTCGCTATTACAAGGTGCTCAGGGAAAATCGGATAAGGGTTTATGAGGATGTTGTATTTCCTGCCCTTACGGCCCTCGAACTCCATAGATATCTGCTCCTGCGGACGGTTTTCGCTGCAAAGGAAGCATTTCCTGGCCTGAAGCGAAGCCTTGTCCACTTTGGCCGCTGAAGACCTGATTCTCGCAGGATTGTGCTGAAGCCTTACCTCAAGCCCGCCGACTTCCAGACTTCTGGTCTCGACATTCTTGAGGTCCCTGAAATTAGATGCCGCCATCGGCCAGACAGAAAGCTGGTCAAGGACGAACTTGTCAATGATATTGTACATAATTGTATTCCCTGTGCTTTGTCCGGCCGAAGCCCGGCTGTCATTAGGTACCAGCCTGTATTTCACTACAGATTCTTCTCCGCGTCACTCATGGCAAGTCTTGCCTGGAGTTCCCATGTGCGGATAGCATCCTTGTAAAGATTGTTGGCATTGACTTTTACGATGTCGAGCGCTGCGTCGGAGTTGCCTTCCCATCTGCGGCAGCAGTAAATCGGCTCATAGATTCGTCCGATGCGGTACTCGCGGCTGATTCGGAGGCCGACCGCATAGTCTTCGCCATAACTTACGTTAGGAAGATTGATTTTCCTGAGGAACGGCACATAGAAAGCACGAGGTGAGCCCAAACCATTGACTCTGAGCGCATTGTTCCTACCGTTTTCATCTGTCCATTCCTTATGGTCAATGACTCCCGGAGGTATCGGCTTCATGTCGAAGTTGGTCATCATGTATGAGCCGATGACCATTCCGCAGCCTTCCTCACGGAATTTGTCCACAACTTTCTGAAGAGTATTTTCGTCCATATAGACGTCATCGCTGTCGAGCTGCAGAGCGTAGGTTCCGCAACGGCTGTCGTGTACGGCCATGTTCCAGCATCCGCCGATTCCGAGGTCAAATCTCTCAGGGACAATGACAACTAGCCTAGGGTCGTCTATGGATGCGAGAATCTCGGACGTGCCGTCGGTAGAATGGTTGTCCACCACGATGACATTGAAATCGAAGTCGCATTTCTGAGAGAGTGCGCTCTTCACGGCATCGGCCACGGTGCGGACTCTGTTGAAGACAGGAATGACCACCGAAGCGAGCACATCTGACTTCATGCCAGGGTCGAGTTCGACTTTCTTGAAGCCCGGGGCGATATATGCGCCGATACGCTTGAGATAGTCTGTACAGATTCTTTCCATTTCGATCTGCACCGCGCGGTTCTTAGGATCGACATAGTCGAACTGTTTCTCGCCTGACTTTCTGAGGTCGGTCTCGACTGATGTATAAAGATACTCCCCGATGTAGATTTTCTTGTCCATCCTGAGGCGGAGGTCATACATGGCTCCATATACGTCATTCTCATCGAGTTCGGCTACCGCCTTGAGGAAAGAGCTTGACCTGAAAACTACCAGCGGGCCGAAGTCAAAATCGTCACGGAGTGCTCCAGGCTGACATTCGATAGCAGGATGTCTGCGTCTTTCGTCCTTCCCGTCCGGTCCCGGAACTATCTCATAATGATCCGAATAGAGCATATCTGCGCCTGTGTACTCTGCGACTTCGGCAAAGCGCTCAAGCGCCAGATAGCCGAGCTCATATGGGAATGGCTTGGTATTTATGAGAATAAAATCCTCTGTCAATGAGTCTGCGGCTTTGCGCAAATCAGGAGTACTGTTAAGAGGGGCTCCTGACAAAATCTTGAATGTGGCCATCGTGATAGCGTTTTATAATAATGCTTCCAGAGACTTTCTTATTCTCCGGAACTCACTTTCAAAGTTAGGTGTAAAAATGGATTTTCCAATATTTTCTTCGATTTCTTCCATTGGCCAGTAACGTCCTTCCGCGACCTCGTCAAGGTCCGGCTGAGGGGTGAAATTACCTACGGCCGCGAAGATATTGACAAGCTCACATTCCACATTGCTGTGGAAAACATAGTTGCCGAGCCAAATCGGATTGTACTCCGTGAATTTCAGTTCTTCAGACGATTCGCGGAAGAGCGCTTCGGAGATATATTCACCGTAATCCACATGTCCTCCTACCGCGGTATCCCACATCCCGGGAAGAAGGTCTTTCTTCATGGAGCGTTTCTGGAGATAAAGCTGGTCGAACCTGTTGATAATATGCAGGTGGACAACGGGGTGAAGAAGCATTGAGCCGCCGTGGCAGTATGCCCTGGTCGCCTGGGCATAGACCAGGCCGTTCTCCCTCACGATCGGCAGCATCTCGGCAGCATTGACAACCGCCTCTTCAGAAACACCGGCCACCTGCTTCGGGAGGACCGGAGCAGGTGAGCCAGGATAAAGCAATTCAAACATTGTATTGTAAAAGTTTACAACGTAAACAATATTATAAGCTGGGCCATCAGAACTCGCATAAACATTGTCAGAGGATATACGGTAGCATAACTGATCGAAGGATAGTTTGTTCCGTAAACTTCCTGAGAGAAGGCGAGTACAGGAGGGTTTGTGGTTCCACCGGAGATGAGACCGCAGATCTGATAGAAATTCAGTTTGAACACGAGTCTTCCAAGAAGCACGACGCAGGTTACAGGTACCAATGTTATAAGCGCACCATAGAGAATCCACCAGTAACCTCCGTTCACGATAGAACTGATGAAGTTCTCACCGGCACCAAGTCCTACGGCTGCAAGGAAGAATGAAATACCGATTTCCCTGATCATCATGTTCGCACTCAATGTCGTATAAGTCGTAATCTTGAGCTTAGGTCCGAAATAGCCGAGCAGGATGGCAATGATGAGAGGTCCGCCGGCAAGTCCGAGCTTTATAGGCTGAGGAATTCCAGGGAACTTGATAGGAAGACTTCCGAAGATTACACCGACCACGATTCCGAAGAAGATAGGAATGAGGTTAGGGTGGCTGAGGCTGGCAGCCTTGTTTCCGAAGAGTCCTGCGACCTTGTCCATAGCATCTTCAGGTCCAACTGCAAGAAGGCTGTCTCCCACGTGGAGATAGAGGTCCGGTCTGGCCACGAGTTCTACTCCTGAACGGAACACACGGGTAATGGTCACTCCGTATATTGACCTGACATTCAGGTCTCTGAGGCTTCGGCCTGTAATGGATGACTTGGTAACCGTGATTTTCTTCACGACCATATTGTTGCCCTCGCTATCCCACTCCTTGTAAGACATCTCGATTTCGTCACCGAAGAGAATCTTGACGAGGTCTTCCGCGTCAGGGGACGTCACGATAAGAAGTCTATCATTCTCTTTCAATACCAGATCTGAAGAAGGGACACAGAGCTCACCGTTTCTAAGGACTCTGGAAATGACGAACCTGTCGCCATTGTCCTTGGTTACGTCACCGATTTTTCTTCCGAAGATGGCAGGATTCTTGACCGCAAAACTTGCACGTATCGCTCCTGTTCCGAGCTTGCCCTCATCATCGAGTTCCTCTTTCTCTTTGTTAAGGTCAACATTGAAAATGGCCTTGAAGAAAATGAGAAGGAAGATAACTCCGAGTACACCGATAGGATATGAGACGGCATAGGCGGATGCGATGGCTGATGTCGCGGCAGCAGCGGCATCCTGTGATGAGCCTTCAGCAATCATGGCATCAGAAAGGGTCTGCTGGGCAGCACCAAGGCCAGGTGTATTGGTAACGGCACCAGACATCACACCTGTCATCGTGTGCAAATCTTCTCCCGTGACAAGATGGATGACGTATGTCACAAGGACTGCAAGCATGACGAGTGTCACTGCAAGCATGTTCATCGTAAGTCCTCCTTTCCTGAATGAATGGAAGAATCCCGGGCCTACCTGAAGTCCGATACTGAATACAAACAGGATAAGACCGAAGTCCTTCATGAATGAGAGGATGTGCGGGTCACCTCTGAAGCCGAAGTGGCTGAGCAGAATGCCGATAAACAGAATCCATGTGGAGCCGATGGAGATGCCCTTGAATTTGAATCGTCCCAGATACAGGCCGATTGCAATCACTGTGGCGAAGAGCAGGATGGTATGCGCAATACCGGTGCCCAAGAACAAATCTCGCATAAATAGATATTTATAGTTGGTTACAAATTAATTTTCACGATAAAGCAGGCCTTGTCTCCGGTCTTGCCTTCTATGACATACGTTATGTCCCCGTTTTCAGTTTCAGTGCGTACCTTTTCGAGGACGACTTCCTCGCCAGGCCTGGTTTCATGAATAAAATTGACTGTCAATGATTTCACAACCTTATGCTTAAGTTCCTCGAAGTCAATGCAGTCCATCGCCCAGACGACATATCTGGCATTGTTCGTATGACCGAGCAGATCGACATCGGAAAATTCCACCTTGTGGACTCCTGCAGGTTCCGGTGTCACGCCACGAGGCATCACGACCTTGTCGGCAGGCCTTTCGATGGCATTGTCATGACATATCGTATCCTCAGGTATCATCTCCATGATTTCGGCAGTACGACACATGGTCCTGTTGGCGACATCTATAATCACCCACGAACTCGTTCCGCGCACAAGCATCTCTCCGTCAGGGCTTTCCAATGTAAAGTCCCTGAGATAGAACGGGCCGTAAGGTCCCTTGTGCCATGTGGAGAGTTTCACGGACTCACGCCATTTAGGATGTCGCATGAAGTCGAAGTGCATCCTTGACAATACCCAGGCTTTTCCCTCCGTCTGGAGTGCGTCATATCCGAATCCGAGTGCCGTCGCTGCTTGATAAGCTATTTCCTGGGCCATGTCCATGAAGGCTGCCGGCTTCAAATCCATATTCGAATCGACATCATAGCATGGGACTTCTGACTCTATAATGTATTTCTTTTCTTCCGTGTAATTTCCGCTCATATCAATTTCAGGTTTCAGTCAATATCATCTTTGTGGAATTCTCTTGTCCGAGGCGTCTTTTTACGCATAATTCCTAACAACTCACAAAATTACAAATGAAATCGCATTTTATCAAAAATACGGAGGATTTACAAAGCAAAACTCCCCCGCGCGAAACGCACGAGGGAGCGGAGAAATTGTGTGTGTTATAGTGGTTTCAGGTCAGAATTGTGCAACCTATTTCACTTTCATTATGTTCAGTTCCACTTTAGGTTCCATAACACGGTTCACATCCCAGGTCATGGCCTTTGCAAGCTTGAAAGCAGCATTGGCACGTATATCTTCGCAAGATGCACCGAACTTCACATTGTATGTGCCGGCAGCGGTTTCCCACCTTGAAGCAGACTCATTGAAAGATGCCAGGGTATAAGGGTCGATTGTCATTGACAATACTTCGCTTTCGCCAGGTTTGAGCTCATGGGTCTTGGCGAATGCCTTGAGTTCCATTGCCGGTTTAACGAGACCTCCGTCAGGTGCTGCGACATAGAGCTGGACTGCCTCCTTGCCGGCTGCAGAACCATTGTTGCGTACTGTAATAGAAGCAGTTACGTTTCCGTCCTTGCCCACCTTCACTACAGGGTTGCTGTACTCGAATATGGTGTAAGAGAGACCGAATCCGAACGGATATGAAACCTGCTTGCCGACGGTATTGAAGTAACGGTATCCTACCCAGATGTCCTCGTTGTAATCTACATAGTCCACATCCTTTATTTCCTTCATGGTCTGCTTACTGGTCGTGAACGGATTCATAGCCGGACGGCCCGTGTAGTTGTAAGGGAAGTTGAATGATGAAGGGATATCGAAGTATGATACCGGGAAGGTCATCGGAAGTTTTCCTGACGGATATGACTTGCCGCAGAGAACGTCTGCAACTGTATAGCCGCCTTCCTGACCAGGTGTCCAGGCGAGGAGGATAGCATCAGGAATGTGTTTCCATGAAGCGGTCTCGATGACGCCACCGATATTGAGGACAACGATAACTTTCTTGCCTGCAGCATGATATGAATCCGAGAGGTTCTGGAGGAGTTCGCGTTCGCGGCCTGTAAGAGTGAAGTCACCGTCAACGCTTCTGCGGTCTGCACCCTCACCTGCATTTCTGGTGATGGTGAGGACAGCTATGTCGGTAGAAGCGACTTTCCTGTCAATGAAAGCTCTGTTTACATTCAACTCGCCTACTACGGCTTCGCCGAGAAGGATGCTGAAAGGATTGGTCGAAGAATTCTTCGCGTCAAGTCTAGAGAACTTGATGTACTGCTCGTACCATTCGCGGATGTCCTTATCCACTGCAAAGCCGTCAGCCTCAAGACCTTCTGCAATGTTGCGGATATATGGCTTGTTCACATTTCCCGAACCCGTACCGCCTGCAACAAAGTCGTAAGAACCTACTCCGTAGAGAGCCACGTTCTTCACATCTTTCATAGGAAGGACGGATGCGTCATTCTTAAGAAGAACCAAGCCCTCAGCAGCCGCCTTGCGGACGAGTTCCGCATGAGCTTCAAGTTCAGGAGCATTTGAGAACTTGTATTTGTTGAAACGTGGGGTACGGACGATGTATTCCAGCATGTTGCGCACGCATTTGTCCACGTCAGCGATATCAAGGCTGCCATCCTTTACTGCATTGACAATATTCTCGATCTGTTCCTCGTTGCCCGGTTCCATGAGGTCATTCTGCGCGTGTACCTGCGCAGTGGTGTTTCTGGTTCCGGTCCAGTCTGTCATCACGATGCCGTCGAAGCCCCATTCGTCGCGGAGGATTGTGGTGAGGAGTTCGCGGTCTTCCTGTGTATAAACACCATTGATCTTATTATATGATGACATGACAGTCCAAGGGTGAGACTCGCGCACTACGATTTCGAAGCCTTTCAAATACATCTCGCGGAGGGCTCTTGTACTGATGCGGGAATCGGCCTTGAGACGGTTGGTCTCCTGGTTGTTTCCGGCGAAATGCTTTGCACTTACGCCCACGCCGTTGCTTTGGATACCATTCACATAAGCGGCCGCAATCTTTCCTGTCAGGAGAGGGTCTTCAGAATAGTATTCGAAGTTACGCCCGCAGAGCGGGTTTCTGTGGAGATTCAGGCCAGGTGCCAGAAGGACATCCACGCCATATTCTTTCACCTCTTCGCCCATTGCAGTCGTAAGCTGCTGTACCAGAGGGGCATTCCAAGTAGATGCCATTACTGTTCCTACAGGGAAACCTGTGCAATAATAGGTTTTGCTGTCACCTTCTCTGGTAGGGTTTATGCGGAGTCCGGCAGGGCCGTCCGCAAGTACTGTCCGAGGAATTCCCAGACGTGGAATCGCACGGGTTGTTCCGGCAGCTCCTGGCACTGTGGATTCGTCAAATGCCGTCATCGAGCCGGCCGCAACACTTCCCCAGCCCGCTCCGACCAGAAGAGAGGCTTTTTCCTCAAGTGTCATAGCCTTGAGTACTTCGTCAATGTTGTTTTTGTTCAGCTGTGGCTGTGCTGCCATAGGAATGGCACACAATCCAGCACATACAATCGCAGTTACTTTGTTCATATTATTAAATTTGTTGTTCGTGCAACGTTAGTAATCCTTGAACGCTTCCTTATTTTACCGTAATGACGGTTCTCAGATAGCGCGTCAGTTCAGGGAAACCGTTGTCGGTGGCCTGAAGAACAAGATGGATGGTCTGTCCAGGTTTCGCATCCTCAGGAACTGTAACGACAGCCTTCTCTGCAGAAGGATCCTCAACTGTAACTTCTCCTTGATATGTTCCAACAGGGAATACCCACCATTTGAGAGTTACCTGGTTTCCGTCAGGGTCAGACACTCTGGCATTGACCTTAACCTTCTGTCCTGGCTTCGCGGAAATGTCGAAAGGTCCATTGATCTCAGGAGAGTGGTTTGCGTCAGCGAAGTTCGGAGTTACAGACCATTTCATGCGTGCGACCATCTGGTTCGATCTTTCGGGATACAAGTTAGGGAACTGTGGGTTCTCGTCAGGTTTTCCCGGATTCATATACATGGCCATCAATGCTGCCATTCCTGTAGTGTCAGGTTTCTGGGCATTGGCTTTCTTGGCCTGCTGGTTGATATTGGTACCCATGTAGGTGTATTTGCGGTCCGGAGCGCCGAGTTCACGACGTCCTGACCATCCGCCCCATGTGTCATCTTCCCAAGCGCGGAGACCGTTGTCAATGAGATTGAAGTAGCAGCCGCTGTCGCCGTCGCCATACCATGTGCCCTTAGGCTGGATAGGACGCCAGATGAGGTAGCCCTGTTTCTCAAGTTCTTCCTTGGAATACTGGCCTGAAGGTCCGATGAAGTCGGTAAGGTCACCCTCGACCATCTGTTTTCCGTCTCCCCATACCCTTACGAGTGCTCCGAGAGGTCCGATGGTGATATTCTGTGCAGTGTATTCAGGAGATGACTGATAATTATAGACTGAGTTGTCATAACGGCTCATCTTTCCGCCTGTAGTCTGGATGCGGAGGTCCGGCCAGTCAATCGCGATATAGTTCACATAACAGCCGTCCTGGTCGCCTGAGAAGCAGAGCACGAGCTTGTCGCAGAGCTTCTTGTAAATGGCATCCCACTTGTCGGTACCCTTATATTCTTCTTCGATGGATTTCAATGCCCTTGCGATGGACGAGCTTCCGCCCCAAGCCTGGCAGAAGACCTTGCCCGGTTTGTCATCGAGCATAATCTCCTTAATCAGTTCCGAGCCTGGAGTATCATGGTCCATCTCGCCTTCAAAATCCACGTTGCCTACACGAATCTTGGACTTCAACTCCTCATAAGTAGGATAGGACGGGTCATGGACCTTGAGATTCTCATAGCATTGTCCATAGGCATCGATGATATCGTCAATGAATCTTTCATCCCATTTGTAGCGCCATGATGTCTGAGGCCCGAGGCCCATGTTTGCAT
>OHEZ01000793.1_pt1 | contig 16583 bp, 10 predicted proteins | sample 1567391 | NCBI WGS metagenome assembly OHEZ01 (sample SAMEA3879518, study PRJEB24766) | human gut metagenome | biome: human-associated habitat; feature: feces | place: USA | collected 1985/1987
CTCTTCTTCCCTTGCAAAATAATCTACGAGCCTTTCGGTCGCCTGGTCGGACAGCTTCATGAGAGACAGGTAGGCGGAGAGGACTTCGGAATCGGAGCCGTCCACCGTGATGTCTGGAGAAAAGTTGTCGTAATCTGCCCAGTCGTTATAGGAGGAGTGGTTCTGCATCGTGACGTTGAATAAAAACAGCGGCGTGTCCGCATCTTTTTCCTCGTAGAGCTTTATGATCTTTTCATAGTTGCCCTCGTCACTGACATATTTGCGCACAAGGGGAGAATCTGTGAAAAACTCCTGAAAGTGCATCTCGTCGAAGCCGAGCTTGGGATAAACGAGATTTCTGTCCCAGCCGGCGGCGCGGTACGGGTGCATCGCAATCGTGTAGTAGCCGAGGGAGGAAAGATAGGAGGCCATCGAAGGCGTCTCTTTTTTCACATACTGCTGATACGGGATACTTCCATAAGGAAGAAACGCCATTGAAGCGCCGGTCAGGTATTCAAATTCTGTGTTGGCAGTGTTGCCGCCCTTGACGGAGACATTTAAGTGACCGGAAATCGTGTTATCCGCGCCGTCGAGCAGGCTGTGCACGAAGGGCATATAATCCTCGTTCGTTGTAAAATCGCCGAGCACGGACGGATCGGAAAACGCCTCGTTCATGATGACGATAATGTTCGGCTTTTGTGCATTGTCCGAAGGTGTTCCATCTGCTTCCTGAGAGCCGGTATCATAGGATGCCAGCAGCTCCTTGGCGTTTTCTGCGCTGTAACCGGAGGGCTTATCGACAGAAATGTACTGAAGCTCCATTAAAAACGCAGTTACAGTACCATTTTTAAATTGAATCGTCGTCGGAGTGAAAAGCTTGTTGTAAAGGTGAAGCTTCTGCTCGACGATGTCCTCGCTGTGCAGCATTTTCGTGTAGCCAAAGCATAAAAGACCGCAGGAAAGCGCGAGGCAGACTCGGGCAATCCGGGCTTTTTTATTTTTTTTCGGAAAGCCTTTTTTCAGGAAAAATTCCAGAACCAGAAGCAGGACAAAACAGATCAGCACGATTACTGCGGTGCGGTTCAATTTGTATTCGTAGTTGTCCGCGACGCTGGCAGCAGTCGAGATCGAAAGAATGTCCCACGGCTGGATGGGCGCGCCGCGAAATTCCAGGACGAAGTAGTTTGCAAGACCGTAAATGGCGCAGAAGGCGGTTTCGATGCCGAGTGCGCGGCTGATCCTGCCGGTCAGTGCAAATAAAAACAGTGCTGCAAATTCAAACAGCGCCAGATTCATCCCCTGTATATACGGTTTCATGGTCTGGAACGGATTATGCGTGTACCATTCCAGCAGATAAAAATTCAGAACAGGGCCGATCAGCAGAAAAATCCAGGGACTGCTTTTTTTCAGCCAGACAATCCATTTTTTCATAAAACTCCTCTTTTCGTGTAAGGTAAATTCGTTTTCTGTTCCATAATAGTCAGGACTTTGAGGGATGTCAAGGGAGGAAAACGCATATATATAAGAAACAGAAAAAGCTTTCGTTTTTCTTAATAAAGTTTAAATAGGAAAAAAAGAAAGCCTATGTTACAATAAACCAACTGGAGGAAATGCGGACATGGACGATAAAAAAAGGGATCTGATCCCGGTGGCGGCGTTTGCTCTTTTTCTGGTAATTATCATCGCGCTGTGCGCAGTACGGCTGCATCAGCGCAGGGAGACACGGGCAGAGATCGCAGAAACGGAAAGCACGCAGATATGGTACAGCGAGGAACAGGCAGAGTCTGCAGAATCAGAGACGAAGGACGCAGCGGATCAGACGGAAGAAACAACAGCGGGGAAAAAGCAGACGACGGAAAGGGGACAGCAGGAGGATGAGACGCTGACAGAGCATCCGGACAGCAAACTTCCCGCAGGCAAAGGGAAGGAAAGTCAGGGTGCCAAGCAGGAGGGCAACCTCCGGACGGTGAGTGGAAACGATCCGTTATCCGGCGCGGAGAGTGCGAACAAGACAAACGAAGAGATGCTTCTGGAGATGTCCGGTTACTGGGAACAGGATAATATGGACGCGGTGGAGGATCTGGCGATGCTTCCCTGGTATATGAGGATGTCGTCGGATATTTCGGATGCAAACAGCTTTTATTATTATGGCGAGCGCAGCAGCGCAGGACAGCCGGACGGAACCGGAATCGCCTGCTATGCGGATAACGCCTATTACTACGGCGAGTGGTCGAATGGCAAACGCGAAGGCAACGGCAAGTGGGTGCGCTTTTACGTTTATTATGACGATGACACCACGTCGGACCGCGCGTACCGCGAGCATATGTATGCCGGAGAATGGAAAAACGACCTGCCGGACGGTGAAGGACAGGAGCATTACGAGCTGGATATGAGCAAGGCTGCCAAAAAGGAGCGCTACATCCAGAATGTGATCGGAACGTTCCGCAGCGGCTTCTACAGCGGAGAAATGTACCTGACGACGTTAAATTGGGACGGCAATCAGGAAGAGTGGAACGGCTTTGCGGACGCGGGAGTCTGGAGCCCCTACGGAGCCGGTTCGAACCGCAAGGAGGTACCGGTCTGCCAGGATGTGGACGATGATAACAATTACCTTTGGCTGTCCGTGCGCGACAACAAGAATCGTGGAATCTATGAGCTGATGCCGTAGTTCACTCGTACCTTTCTGGGAGCAGATTTCGTGCTTGCAGGAAAATCTGCTCCCGGGAAGGTACGAAGGGAGCGCCATTTCATGAGCAAAAATGAGCTGCGAAGCAGCGGAAAGCATCGAAGATGCGATTTTGCGAATGGCGCGGGTGAACTTTCACAGTGCACGGGTGAATGGTACGAAAACGGCGCCATAGAATGCCGTAAAATGCTTGACAGAAGTTTCAAAAGTTCGATATAATAATTAAGTTATACGAAAGAGAAGCGTTCGGCAGCCGAAACAACCGGCTGCCGGAGCGGTGAGCGGTCATGGCGGAATTGGCAGACGCGTTGGTTTTAGGTGCCAATGGGCAACCGTGTGGGTTCGAGTCCCACTGACCGCATGCAAATGGAAGAGAAGAAAAGGGATGCCGGATCGGCAAACAGGGCTTTGAGGCTGCTGTTTTGCCGGTCGGCATCCCTTTTCGGCATTCTATTGTTTGGCGGAGTGAATTGACGGGAAGGAGCGATTGACCAGGCGGTGCGGCTGGCTGGCAGGTATGATGGATCAGGCGGTATGACTGTCTGATGAGCTATCGCGGGATAGAAAGCACCTGTAGCAAATCACTCAAAACAGCTTTCGAAGTTTGATTTTTCGGTATCTGGTTGTGATTTAAAAGTGGGGAGATTATGATGAAGATACCAGGGGCACAAACATGAGCGGATTGCGAATGTTTGAAGAATTGTGCAGCTGCTTTGCAGCGGAGCAATTCGTGGGATCTTTCAGAATTGACTTATGTCAGACAGCAGACAGGACGTTGCCTGCAAAAGGAGGAATATTATGGAGGGGACTTTAGATTACAGATGGCAGAAAAACGGCATGGCGCTGGGGGGAATCGGCGCGGGAAGCGTGGAAATCTGCCAGAACGGAGAGCTGCGGGAATGGGACATCTGCAACATGGGCAAATGGGGAAGCCCGGATGTGCGGAAACAGAAAAAGCTATATGATTACGACGCCCATGTGCTGCCGTTTACGGTTCGGGCGCAGCTTGCTGGAAAAGAGCCTGTTGTGCGCAGGCTTTGCCACGACCGGGACAACGGCGAATTTCGGTCGCTGATGTATTCGTGGTACAAAGAAATCGAAAAGATCCGCTGGAACCCGGATTTTCCTGTCTGCAGGCTGCGGTATGAGGACAGCGCGCTTCCGGTAGAAATTCAGGCAGAGTTTGCGTCCCCGTTTGTGCCGGGACAGGAAGCAATCGCAGGCACGCCGGGCTTTTATGTGACATTTACGATCACCAATCCTTCCGATCAGGAAGCAGAGGTTTCGATTCTAGGCAAATTAAAAAATCCGGTCAACCGCGGGATGGAGCAGAGACGGCTGAGAAATCAGCTGACGGCTGAAAAAGGCTGTGCACAGATCGTGATGAAAAGCGATTCCAAAAAAGCGAACGCATCCAATGGCAGTCTTGCGTGGAGCGTTTCGGCGGACGAGGTCAGTTGGATTTTAGGTGAGTTTGAACCATATTTTAAGAATTATGTCATGAACAGCAGATTCGGCGTAACGGAGGAGTCCTATCTGTTTGATTTTCGGGATACCGGAAAGCTTCCGAATCTCGGAACGGAGACGCTGCCGGAGTTTGGAACGGAGCTGACGGAAGAAGAAATTTCCCTGATGGACGAACAGGAGCTGGATGCGCTTTTTGAAAAGCTTTTGCAGATCGCGTGCGTGAGACATCCTTATGACAGAGTGCACCGTTTCGATGAAGCTCTGCTGACACAGCCGGAAATAAAGCGGGAGTTTATCCTTGCAAGCATTCGTCAAATAAAACGAATTTTTCCGGATGAAAGCGGACAGGAAAACTGGGGCGATTCCGCACTGTGCGGCAGCTGTAAGCTTGCGCCCGGCGAAAGCAGAGAAATCCGGTTCGCAGTCGGCTGGCATTTTCCGAACCATTTCGGCGATTCCGGACGCTTTGAGGGGCACTGGTACGCAAAACGTTTTTCGGACGCGGGCGAGGTCGTTTCCTATCTGGATCGGGAGCGCGATGCGATACTTCCCACGGTAAAAGCATTTTCCGCTTTATTAAAAAATACGAGCGTGTCAAAAGAACTGGCGGACGCATGGTCAGATCATTTGAGCACACTGATCAAGTGCTCCTGGTGGACGAAACGCGGCGAGTTCGGCATGTGGGAGGGCTACGGTAGCTGCGGCTTCCATACGACAGATATCACTTATCAGGGTTCATTTGGTATTCTGGCATTGTTTCCAGACCTTCAGAAAAAACAGATGGAAATGGGCGCAAAATTCCAGCGTGGGGACGGACGCGTACACCATTTCTTCACACCGGACCTATCCGGCGTGGATAACGGGTATGATCGTGTGGATATGAATCCGCAGTTTGTGCTGCTGGTGTGCAGAGATTACCTTTGGACAGGCGACAGGGAGTACCTTGCGCGGATGTGGCCGCATATCGAAAAGGCGATGGACAACACACAGCTTCTGGACGGCGACGGGGACGGTCTGCCGGATCATGATACGAGAGCCAACACCTACGATGCATGGGCGATGCAGGGGACGCCCGCTTATATCGCAAGCCTGTGGCTGGCAGCGTTAAAAGCGGCAGTGCGCATGGCCCAGGATCTCGGGGCACAGGATCGTGCAGCAGCGTGGGAAGCGTTGCTGGAAAAGGGCAGTAAGGCTTTTGTGGAAAAGCTCTGGAACGGCAGATATTTCAGTCTCTGGGCGGACGGTGACAAGCGGGACGACTGCTGCATGACGGACCAGATAGACGGACAGTGGTATGCCCGTCTGCTTGGGCTTGGCAATTTTCTGCCCCAGGATAAGATCGACACTGCGACAGACTGCATTCTTTCAGAAAACTTCCGACCGGAATCGGGTCTGGTCAACGCCTCCTATCCGGCGCAGGCAACCCCGACACTGTATACCTGGAAAAATGTGCAGATGGAGAGCAACTGGTCCGGCATCGAATATTCCTTCGCATCATTCCTGCTGGAAAACGGCAGATACAAGGAAGCAGCTCAGATCGTGGAAACGGTCGAAAGACGGCACACACAGAATGGCAGACGCTTCAACCACGAGGAATGTGGGGAACACTACTATCGTGCGCTGGCATCCTGGGCAGTGTTACAGTCTTTGACTGGTCTAAAGGCAGATATACCCAGAGAAAAGCTCAGCTTTTCACCCGCCCTGCCTGAACTCACCGCGCCGTGGTTTGTGCCGGGCGCATATGGCAAACTGAGCATTGCGGATAACAAAATCCGTATCGAATGCCTGGGCGGCAGTATGAAGTTAAAACAGCTTGAGATCCGCACCGGAATGGAAAAAGCGGTGGTGACGACTATGGGTGCGTCAGCAGAGAACGTCGCAGGCGCAGCACCCTGCGTGCAGACGTATGCGGATGGATTTTTGACGCTGGAGTTTGCGAATAGATTGGAGCTTTGCAGCGGGATGGGCGTGGAGCTTGCGGTGCCGCAAAACATGTATTCGGTCTGACGCAAACATTTCTTTGACAAAACGATATATCGACAGGGTGTTGACAAAATATAAAAAAGTGCTATAATTTATTTCAACAATAAAAGGGAGTAGCCAGCACCGAGAGGTGGTTTGAAACCGTCACCCCGACAAGCAGCCAGATGATAATCGATTTGCTGCAGATGTCCGTATTAAATGAAACGCGCGAGACTTTTATTGCAGCTGTCAGGCTGTAATAGAGGCCTCGTTTTTTTGTTTCGTTGGAAAGGGTGTCCATAGGAAACAAAACCCTCCGGGGGAAAAGAACTTTTCCGGAAAAGTCGCCTGGCAGCGACCGAAGCTATTTACTTTACGAGTCCACCAGACCGGTGGAGAAAAGGAGAATGAGTATGTTTACAGGAATTAGTTTAGGAGTTGTTGTTGCCATAATCGCAGTGATCGCGCTGCTTGGAATTATCGCTTCCGGGTATGTGAAAGCACCTCCGGACACGGCATTTATTATTTCCGGCCTGCGCAAAAAGATCATTATCGGGAAATCGAGTATCAAGATCCCGTTTCTGGAACGTCTTGACAAGCTGAGCTTAAAGCTGATCCCGATCGATGTGAAGACAGAAGCAGCGGTGCCGACGGCGGATTACATCAACATTCAGGTGGACGCAGCAGTTAACGTCAAGGTTTCCAGCGAGCCCGAAAAATTAAAGCAGGCAGCAGAAAACTTCCTGAATCAGAACACCCAGTACATTGCGCAGGTAGCGAGAGAGGTTCTGGAAGGCAACATGCGTGAGATCGTAGGCCGCATGCGTCTGGAGGAAATGGTCAGCGACCGTCAGAAATTCGCGGACCTGGTAAAGGAAAATGCCGAGCCTGACCTGGCTGCCATGGGTCTGGACGTTGTCAGCTTCAATGTGCAGAACTTTACGGATTCCAATGGTGTCATTGATGACCTTGGTATCGACAACATTTCCCAGATCAAGAAAAAGGCAGCGATTGCAAAGGCTGAGGCAGAAAAAGAAATTGCAGTAGCAAAGGCAGAAGCGGATCGTCAGTCCAACGACGCGCGGATCAATTCCGAAAGAGAGATCGCCATCAAGAACAACGAGCTGGATATGCAGAAGGCAGAGCTTCAGAAAAACGCGGACAGCAAGCGGGCGGAAGCGGATGCGGCATATGAGATCCAGAAAGAGGAACAGCGAAAGACCATCGAAGTAACTGCGGCAAATGCCAACATTGCAAAAGAGGAACGTCTGGTGCTCTTAAAACAGCGTGAAGCAGAGACGATGGAAAAATCGCTGGATGCACAGGTTAAGAAAAAAGCGGAAGCGGAGAAATTCGAACGTCAGCAGAAAGCGGAAGCAGAGCTGTTTGAACGCCAGAAAGAAGCGGAAGCAAAGAAATTCGAAACAGAAAAGGCTGCAGAGGCAATACATGCCGAACTTGTGAAGAGGGGAGTCAAGTGTGTGATTCACAATGCAGTAACTGAGAATCCGTCGTTCATCTACAAGGATGTTTTCGAGTATGATACGCTGATTTGCGGTTCCCCTACCTATAATAACGATATTTTCCCTGCTGTCCGTGAAGTTCTGTACGGCGTCTGTGCAAGACAGGTGAAGAATCATGGTTTTGCCGCTTTCGGCTCGTTTACCTGGGCGGGTGCCAGCGTGAGGCTCATGAATGAGATGGCTTCGGCCTCCGGATTGAAACTGCTTTCTGAGGGCATGTCTTTCCGCCAGGGTTTCGGTGAGAAATATTCTGACAACGTCAAAGCTTTTGTGGACGAGGTCATAAATAACATATAGATTATGATACAAGGCCAGTTTCTGCGTAAGAACTGGCCTTGTATCATATCTCCGACTTGAGGTTTTACGTGTCGTAAAAAATAGTTATATTTGTCAGTTAAATGACAACAATATCTTGTTACACAATTTATATTATGTTAAGTTAGTATGGTTTTACAGTTCCTTACCCTATTCGGTGCCATCGGATTGTTCCTTTATGGACTGAACCTTCTGAGCGGCGGCTTGATGAAACTGACCGGTGACAGAATGAAAAATTTTCTGCCGTGGATGAAGAAAAACCCTGTCAACAGCATTCTTTCAGGATTCTGTATAACCACATTGGCTGAATCTTCCAGCGCAGCGACCGTTACGGTCGTGAGTTTTGTCAATGCAGGTGTACTCGCATTGACAAAAGCGATTCTCGTCATCATGGGCGCGAACATCGGAGCTTCGTTCACGACATGGATTATCGCATTGGCAGGATTTGACGGCGCGCTTAAGTTCATGACGTATCCGCTGATTGCAATCGGATTCGTATTGACGATGGTGAAAGGACAGAAAAAGAAAATTACCGGAGAGGTCGTTATCGGACTGGCATTGTTGTTCATAGGACTGTCCTTTATGATATCTACATTCCCTCCTGTCACTGAACTCCCCTCTCTGAAGGCTGCCATCGATAATCTCGCCGGATCGGAATTTCTCTGTCTGCTGATGTTCATGGCTGTGGGATGCGTTCTGGCTTTTGCAATGCAATCTACTGGTGCCGTGACACTTACGATGGTCATGATGACTTCAGGATGGATTAACTTCGACATGGCTGCGGCTATGGTACTCGGAGAAAATATAGGTACTACAATATCTGCAAATATCGCAGCATCAGACGCCAATATCCAGGCAAAACGTGCAGCCTTGGTCCATACGCTCTTTAATGTAGTCGGTGCTGTCGTGGCATTGATATTCTTCAAGCCTTTCACAGGTTTTGTTGCGCATATCACGGAAGGATGGCATCCGGTTTTTGCAATTGCGACCCTCCATACACTCTTCAATGTTCTTGGAACCTGCATCCTGGCATGGTTTACCAAGCCGATTGAGAAATTGGTAACTAAGTTAGTATCAGCAGATTCCGAAATTCCTGATGATGGCTCAAGACTGATTTACATCTCAGCCAGAAGATTCGGTGCTCCGAGCATCTCCATTTCTCAGGCGTTCAAGGAAGTCGCTCATTTTGCGGCAGTTATGAAATCGGGTTTTGTCAATGTAGCCAATGCGGTCAATGAGAAAGACCCTGACAAGTTCGAGTCCTTCAGAGTGAAACTCGTCCAGTCAGAGGAACTGTCCGACAAAATGGAGTACCAGATAGCGGCATTCCTCAATAGCGTGTCGGCTGAGAGCGTCAGCGAAGAGGAAGCCGAAGAAATAAAGGTGCTGTATCGCGTCATCGGTGAGTTGGAAAGCCTCGGAGACAGTGGTGAGAATATAAGCCGCATTCTGGAAAGAGAGCGTGTCCACAACAGAAAATTCGATGAAGCGACCATCGAAAAGATTAATCTGATGATTTCCAAGGTAGATCTTGCCTATGGTGTCATGGTAGAGAATCTCGACAAGGCGGCCAACGGATACGTGAGGGATATTGCCAATGCGTATAACGCAGAGGATGTGATTAACGGAACTAGAGATAAATTGAGAGAGGAAGGAATTGCCCAGATTGAGAGCCATACAGGCAACTATCAGTCACTCAACTACTTCCTTGATATTATAGCAGAGTTGGAGGCTATGGGGGACTTTATGATCAATGTCTCTCAGGCTGTGGTTAGAAACGACAATTAGAAACAAATGGCAAAGAAGAAACTCGACCTGGTACTTGAAAATGTGACGATTGAGGCGGTTGCTGCGGAAGGAAAATCACTGGCCCATGTGGATGGGGCTGTGGTCTTCGTTGAATTCGCTGTGCCCGGGGACATTGTCAATGTCAGAATTACGAAGAAGAAAAAGAACTATATGGAAGGCTATATCCTGGATATGGTCAAACCATCGGCACAGAGACTTGAACCTTTCTGTGAGCATTTTGGAATTTGCGGAGGATGCAAATGGCAGCCTCTCCCCTACGAAATGCAGTTGCAGGCAAAACATCAGCAGGTATGGGACCAGCTCGTAAGAATCGGTCATCTCCAGATTTCGGAAATTTCACCTATTCTTCCGTCTGAGAAGACACAGTATTACAGGAACAAGCTGGAGTTTACTTTTTCCAACAAGAGATGGATATTTGACACGGAAGATCCGGAGAGCCTTACTGATGAAGAGAGACTCGGACTCGGATTCCATGTCGGAAGATTCTTCGATAAAGTTCTGGATATCAGGCACTGCTGTCTGCAGCCCGAGCCGTCCAACAAGATACGTCTCTTCATAAAGGAATATGCCGTAAGACACAAACTTGAATTCTACAACATTCGCGAGAATACAGGATTGATGAGAAACATCATCATCAGGAACAACAAGGCAGGTGAGGTTATGCTTACAGTCTGCTTTGCCCATGAGGATGAAGCTGTCAAACCATTGCTCGACGCTGTCTCAGAGGCTTTTCCTGAAATCGTGTCGCTATATTATGTTATCAATACCAAACTGAACGATTCCATTGCCGACCAGGAGTGCATCCTTTATAAAGGTGCCGATGCAATTTGGGAGACAATGGGAAGACTCAAATTCAAAATCGGACCGAAGTCTTTCTACCAGACCAATAGCGAGCAGGCCCAGAGACTTTATTCTGTTGCGAAGGATTTTGCGGGATTGACCGGAAAAGAGACTGTCTATGACCTCTATACCGGCACCGGCACCATCGCGCAGTTTGTCTCCGACAAGGCTGCCAAAGTAATCGGAATCGAGTACGTGAAAGAGGCAATCGACGATGCCGAGGTCAATGCCAAAGCAAACGGCATTGACAATTGCACATTCTTCGCCGGTGACATGAAGGATATTCTTACCTCTGATTTCATCAGGCAGCATGGAAGGCCTGAAGTCATGATTATTGATCCTCCTCGCGCCGGAATGCATCCGGATGTGGTTAAAGTGATACTTGAGTCTGCGCCATCCAAGATTGTGTACGTCAGCTGTAATCCGGCTTCACAGGCAAGAGATCTTGCCATGATGTCAGGAAAATATGATATAACGGCGGTTCAGCCGGTGGACATGTTTCCTCATACTATGCATGTCGAGAATGTCTGCGCACTGAGACTCCTCTCCGACGAGGAAATCAGAAGACGCTCTGAAGCAAAATTGCAGGACGAAGAAAACAACAAATAGACTATGTTACTCCAAATTTTCATCTTTCTTGTCGGTCTCTTTTTTATTGTAAAAGGAGCCGACTGGCTTGTGGATGGTGCGTCATCAGTTGCCAAACGGCTGGGAATCAGTGATTTCGTCATTGGCCTTACCATTGTTGGAATGGGAACTTCCGCTCCTGAGATGGTGGTCAGTTTCATCGGTGCCATCCAGGGCAATGCCGATATCGCCATCGGCAACGTCATGGGTTCGAATATTTTCAATGTTCTGCTCATTCTCGGAGTAACAGCAGTAATTTGCCCGATGACGATAACAAGTCTGAACAGGAGGAAAGACATTCCGATCAATATTTTCATTACAGTCCTGTTGCTCGGTCTGGGAATGACTCATAAACTCTTCGGTATCGGAACAGATACATTGGGAAGACTTGAAGGCGCAATGCTTGTCGTATTGTTCGCGACATATATTTATCTGTCATTCCGCTTCGATGTTCCGGATGAGAATTCGGATGAGGATGAGAAACCGGTATCCATCGGCAAATCTGTCTTTATGATAGTAGCCGGTCTTGCAGGACTGATTTTGGGCGGACAGTTTTTCGTCAATTCTGCCACAATCATCGCCAAGATGATCGGAGTCAGCGACAAGTTCATAGCAATCACGATTCTTGCAGGAGGCACATCAATGCCGGAACTCGCCACATGTATCGTGGCTGCTGCAAAGAAGAAAGGCCAGCTCGCGCTGGGTAACATATTGGGCTCCAATGTGTTCAATATCCTTCTGATTCTCGGTGGCTCGGCATTGATCCATCCGTTGTCATTTGCGGCAATCAGTTATGTGGACGCGGCAGCGCTTCTTGTAAGCGCACTTGCAATCGCAATAAGTATCTATACATTCAAGAGAGATAAGCTCGACAGGGCAGATGGAATCTGCCTTCTGATTCTTGAAATCGCCTATATGACCTGGCTTATCATTGACAAGTAAAAATCTAAACCACTTATAATATGTTCAAACCTACAAAATACAAGCTGGTCAATGTCGGTACCGGCAGGGTTTTCGAAGACGAGGGCTGGACGCTCGCCGATCCGGAAGCACAATCTCCGTCTCTTGTGAGAGCTGTTTATGAGAATACTAAATTTACTCCCAGAGAAGATCTCAAGGGACTTTACAGATACGCAGAATGGCTTCCGATCAGGAAACCGCTCAGACATTCACATGCTCCGGTGACATATAAGAGCAAGGGCCTTGCTGAAATGCTCGGCATGGAAAATCTCTATATAACCTTCTCGGGTTACTGCCCTAGACTTGGTGCCAGAATGGAGACTTGCTCGTTCAAGGAAACGGAAGCATTTTCTGTATGTGCGAGATTGCCTAAGAACAACAAGAGGATTCTAGTTGTCCAGTCTGCGGGAAATACTGCCCGTGCATTTGCGAAGGTCTGCTCGGACAACAATATTCCTATCGTTATATGTGTTCCGCTCGACAATTTCAGTGACCTCTGGTTCAAGAAGAAACTCTCTTCTTGTGTGAAGATTGTTGCCACACCTTCAGGAACTGACTATTACGATGCTATCGCTCTTGGTGACAAGCTCTGTTCGGATCCAAGATATATGGCAGAGGGCGGCGCGAAGAATGTTGCAAGGCGTGACGGAATGGGTACTACAATTCTTTCTGCCGTGGAAACTATCGGAAGAATTCCTGATGCATATTTCCAGGCTGTCGGTAGCGGTACCGGTGCCATTGCCGCATGGGAGAATGCTGAGAGACTTGCTGCCGACGGACGTTTCGGTGAGAATAAGATGAGAATCTATGCCAGCCAGAATGCTCCGTTCACCATCATGTACGATTCCTGGAAAGCTCACAGCCGTCAGCTTGTGCCGATGACTCCTGAGGAAGGACGAAATAAGGCAGAAGTTATTCTCGGCAAGGTGCTTTCAAACAGAAAACCGCCGTATAGTCTTGCAGGCGGTTTGTTCGACGTGCTCGAAAAATCAGGCGGAGACATGTTCAAAGTTTCCAATGACGAGGTTGTTTCCTGGGTTGTAAGATACTTCAGTGCAGAGGGTTATGACATCTTCCCTGCATCAGCATGTGCTGTAGCAAGTTTGAAGCAGGCTCTTGATGCCGGTGTCATAAAGCATGACGAGACCGTGATGCTGAATGTGACCGGCGGAGGAATGCTCGGAGCGACTCGTAAAGGCTTCATCCTCAAGGAACCTGATCTTGTGCTGAGCCCGGATCTTCCTGCAAAGGAGATAATTGCAGCCATTGACAAACTTTTCTAGATAACTGAGAATCATTATGCCAACACAATTGCCACAGCTTGACTCGTTGAATTTCAATCCTGATTCCGCCAAAGTAGCATTGACAAACATTGCTCAGGAGATTGCTTCAGATCCGAACAAATTCATTCAGGACTTGATTCATGATGCAATCAGTTTCGGACTGAAAGTTCTGGCTGCAATTGTAGTATATGCTGTCGGAGTCTGGCTGATACGCAGGGTCAAAGTTTTGTTGCGCAGGATATTCGAAAGAAAACACACAGAGAAAACTCTTTCGACTTTCATAACCAGTCTTGTGTCAATAACATTGACAATGCTCCTCGTCATCATAACGATAGGAACGCTTGGCGTCAATACTACTTCCATTGCGGCTCTGCTTGCCGCAGGAGGTATGGCCATAGGTATGGCGCTCAGCGGCACTGTTCAGAATTTTGCCGGAGGTATAATGATTCTCCTGTTCAAGCCGTTCAAGGCAGGTGACTACATTACGGCTTTAGGATATTCCGGAATAGTGTCTGAAGTCAATATCGTGAGCACCAGACTACGCACATTTGACAACAGGACGATTATTCTTCCTAATGGCGCCCTTTCAAACGGCAACATTGACAATTATTTTGAGCATAGCGTTAACCGTTTGGAGTGGAAAGTCGGACTGGATTATAGTACAGATAACGAGGCGGCCAAGGCTGCAATGTATGAAATCCTGAAGAATGACAAGCGCATCCTGACTTCATCTACTCCAGGTGCATCGAATCCATTTGTCGCATTGAATTCAATGAAAGACAGTTGCGTCGAGTATGTGATGAAGGCTTGGGTGAAGGTCGAGGACTATTGGGACGTGATGTATGATATCAATGAGGCGATTTTTACGGAACTGCCCAAGAAGGGCTTGCAATTCCCGTTCCCTCAGATGGATGTCCATATCAGGAAATAGAAGGATTTCGCAGATGTGGATCCTATACGGGTAAGAAAAACGGCGGACTGGGAATTCCAATCCGCCGTTTTTCTTATCCTTGGGTCAGTTTACTGCTGTTTGGCGGCAGCTGCTGCCTTTTCTTCCATGAGCTGTTCCTTGCTGAGAACAGGGTTTCCGTAAATCTTGAGGAAGATGTCACGCAAGTCAGATCTGTTGAGCGATTTCTCCACCTTATCCAACTGCTGCTCGACGTAGTTCGTGAACTTCTCCACGTCCTCAGGCGTATATAGGTCACTGTACTTGTAGCTGTGGTTGACCATATCGTAGGCGATGTAGTTGTTCTTCCATAGTCTGTAGCCCTCGATTACGCGATCATCCACTGCGTGTCTGATAGCCTGATAACGGTCATTCTTGTTGCAACATGAAGCCTCGACGATTTCCTCGTGGGTAAGTGGCACACCGATATTGAGATGGATGTTCCCTTTCTGCTGGTTGATGCCGGTCATGATGCTGATGAGGTCTTCCTGCGGGCCCTTGACATATTTCTGCGTGCGGGAAATGAGAAGTTCCCTTGCCTTCATGATGTCGCATGGCTCGTACTCGTATGAAATGCTGAGAGGCACGATGTTCAGTTCCTCGAAATTCGAAACAAAGTCCTTGGTTCCGCTCATGTCAAGCATCTTGAGCAAACCCTGCTCAGTCGTGTCAATGCCATTTTTTGTCCTTCCTTCACGCTGTGCAATCCAGATGGAGCTCTTGCCTGAAGTAATCCCGGTTCTTATATACTTTGAAAGAACCTGAGATGACAAGTAAAGCTGACGGGCATTAATCCCGCGGATTACCTTGATCATTCTGTTGGACCTGATGAGGTACTCAACATATTTGTTGGAGAGGAGGTTGCTTCCTACTGCAATTTCTGTAGTCTGAAGTCCGTTACGGTAAAGTACTACCTGAGTAATTGCCGGATCCAGAATGATGTCTCTATGGTTAGAGAGCGCCAGGAACTTTCCGTTAATCTTCTTGAGATTTTCGATTCCGTCGTAAGAGAAATTATGGGCAGAGGTATCCAAAACCCACTCGATTGCCTTTGACATTACGAGAGTCTGGAACTCATCTATGCTTTTCAGGTTTTTAAGGACCTCACGCAAATACTCCTTAGGCTTGTCCGGGAATATCGCCTTGGATACTTCTATGACTGCCGGATGATCGGCGAGTTTTCCTAGAGCTTCGACCGCTTCTTTGTCCGAATATGGACTGATGCTTTCGAATTCGTTGATTTCTTCACACATATTCTTTTAATTATACTGTTGCAGGAAACCATTTCGAAAATGGTAAGATTCTGCTACACGTTTACGGGGCAAATCTAATAAAAAAGGCTGGAAAGTGCAAACAGCATTCAGCGTATCTCATCAGATGGCCATGTCGGGACTACTTGCTGCGAAAGAGAATTGAGCTGTCGCCATAACTCAGGAACCTGAAATCGTGGGTCAGGGCATAGTCATATATGGTACGCCAGTCTCCTCCGACAAATGCAGATACGAGCAGGATCAATGTGCTTTCAGGCTGGTGAAAATTCGTTACCAGAATATCTACGATTCTGAATTTGAATCCCGGAACGATAATGATTCTTGTTCCGATGCTCAGTCTGTCGAGAGAGTTCTTCTCAAGATAGGAGATGAGCGCATCGATGGACTCTTCTGTAGAATAGGAGTACTCTCTGTTATATGGGGCCCATTGTTCGACATCATGCGGCTTTCCTGTCTCGATACATGAAACGCCTGCATAGTAGAGGGATTCAAGAGTCCTGACGGATGTGGTTCCGACGGCAATGACCTTCTTGCCCGAATGTCTGATATCCTTGAGGAAATCTAGGGTCACAATGAAAGGCTCGCGGTGCATCGGATGCTTCGCCACCTCGGAATCCTTCACCGGAAGGAAGGTGCCGGCGCCCACATGGAGGCAGACAGTTTCCATGTCAATGCCTTTTTGCTTGATTCTGTCGAGAACGTTCTGCGTGAAATGGAGTCCGGCCGTAGGAGCGGCAACAGATCCCTCTACTTTTGAATATACTGTCTGATAAGTCTCCTTATCGCTCTCTTCCGTTTCCCGATTCAAATAAGGGGGAATAGGGAGTTCGCCGACTGCATCGAGCAAAGCTGCAAAAGAGATTTGCGGATTATCCCATGAAAAACGAATCTCAAAACTATTTCCGTACGCAT
>OHEZ01000813.1_pt1 | contig 16349 bp, 7 predicted proteins | sample 1567391 | NCBI WGS metagenome assembly OHEZ01 (sample SAMEA3879518, study PRJEB24766) | human gut metagenome | biome: human-associated habitat; feature: feces | place: USA | collected 1985/1987
CTGTTACCTCCACATTCTTTTTTATTTTGAATGTCCGCAAAATCCGTCCTACATCGGAAGGACGCCAGGGACAGTCCAGATCATGCAAAGCAATCAGCCGATCCTGGACATTGGTTCCTGCGCCCATCTTCTGGGTGCTGCCCATCAGGATACGCACCTGGCCGGAGCGCACCTTTGAAAACAGCTCCTTTTTGCGTGCTTCCGTGTTGGCATCATGGATAAAGGCGATTCCCTCCTCCGGGATTCCGGCTTCCATCAATTTTTCTTTCAGGTCGTTATAAACGCTGAATGTGCCGTCCTCTTTGGGTGTGCTGAGGTCGCAGAACACAAGCTGAGCACTTCGTCGCTCTCTGGTCTGCTGCCAAATCTGGATAACGTTGCGGGCACAGGTGGCGACCTTTCCATTGGGATCATCCATTGCCAGCGGATTGATGAGCCGCATATCCAATGCCAGCTTTCTGCCATCGTTGGTGATACGCAACATATTATCCGTTTTGGGGTCAACACCGCCTGCGCGAATGTCCTCAGCCCGTTCTGCAAGCCCTCGCACCATCTCCTGCTGAAGCTCAGATGGCTGAATGACCTCCGTATGAAAATTTGCCTTTGGAACTGGCAGCTTCAGCATATCCGCAGTCTGAATATCTGCCACCTGCTTGAACGTAGCCATCAGTTCCGGCAAATTGAAGAACTTTGCAAACCGTGTTTTTGCCCGGTAGCCGCTGCCCTCCGGGGAAAGCTCAATAGCTGTGATGGTTTCCCCGAAGTCACTGGCCCAGTCATCAAAATGAATCAGGCCCATTTCCTGCAAGGTGCTGTACTGGAGATACCTCTGGATCGTATAAAGTTCCACCATGCTGTTGCTGATGGGGGTGCCGGTGGCAAAGATGACGCCCCGTCCTTCGGTGATCTCGTCCAGATACCTGCACTTCATGAAAAGGTCGGAAGACTTCTGCGCTTCGGTCTGGGCAATGCCGCCCACATTCCGCATTTTAGTCGCCAGAAAGAGGTTCTTAAAATAATGGCTCTCATCCACAAATATCCGGTCAACACCCAATTCTTCAAAAGTCACAAGGTCGTCCTTGCGGCTTTGGTCATTGAGCCGTTCCAGTCTGGCTTCCAGCGATTTTCTGGTGCGCTCCAGCTGCTTAACGGTATAACGCTCAGCTCTTGCGGACTTGGCCTCCTCAATTCCGAACATGATTTCATCAATTTGCTGCTGTAAAATTGCCGCCTGCCGCTCTACGGATATTGGAATTTTCTCAAACTGCGAATGGCCGATGATGACGGCATCATAGTCGCCGGTGGCGATGCGGGCACAGAATTTCTTGCGGTTTCTGGTTTCAAAATCCTTTTTAGTTGCCACAAGAATATTAGCGGAGGGGTATAACTGAAGCCATTCCGCCGCCCACTGCTCGGTAATGTGGTTTGGCACCACGATCAGAGATTTTGTACAGAGTCCAAGCCGCTTCATCTCCATGGCGGCAGCCACCATTTCAAACGTCTTACCTGCGCCCACTTCGTGGGCAAGCAAGGTATTTCCGCCATACATGATATGGGCAATGGCATTGACCTGATGAGGCCGCAAAGTAATTTCCGGGTTCATTCCGCTGAACCGGATATGGCTTCCGTCATACTCACGGGGCCGAATAGAATTAAAGGTTTCATTGTAGATGCGGCACAACTGTTCCCGACGGTCGATGTCTTTCCAGATCCACTCGGAAAACTTCTGCTTGATCAGCTCCTGCCTGTCCTGGGCAATGGCAGTTTCCTTCTTGTTGAGAACCGGCTTTTTATTGCCGTTTTCGTCCTCCACGTAGTCGAACACCCGCACATCCCGCTGATTCAGCGTCTGTTCCAGAATCTGATAGGCATTCATCCGTTTGGTTCCATAGGTGGTTGTGGTTTTGATATTGCCCCGGTCTGCATTTTTATCTGTGATTGTCCACTGCCCGGTGGCGCTGGAACGCAGGATTTTGATGCGGCTTCCGGCATAATAGCTGGTGCCAAAGGTTTCTGTCATAAACTTCTGATAGATTTCCATTGGAATCCAGTTTGCACCGATACGAACCCCAATCTCAGCGGCAGTCAGATCAACCGGCTGCACTGCTTCCAACGCTGCAATATTCCGGGCAATCAAAAGTTTCTTTTCAGCCGGTAATACCTCATGCAACGCTTTAGCCATTCGGAGCTTTCGGCGCACATTGCCGGACAGATATTCGTCCGCAGGCACAAAAGAAAAAAGGTTCAAATCCACAAAGGCCTTTGGAATGGCTACGGCCTCCTCGGCACACTGTATATCCCGAAAGATGACACCAGACAAGTCCGCTTCCAGTTCGTCGCTGGTCTTGCCAGTCAGCTTCGACATATACGCCATATCCACACAGGCTTTCTCCGCGATGGAGACGGCAAGGGCTTCACTGGCGGTATCCACGGTGTCCACCGCCTTGTGGGGCTTGATGGTGCGCTTGGTGAACATATCCGCCTTGCGTTTCAGGTTTCCTTCTTCATCCAGCACCTCCAGGGAACACAGCAGGCAGTAGCTGGAATCCTCGCCAAAGGCAAGACCGTTGCCCCTGCTGGAAAGCAGACCGTATTTTTTCGTGTAATCGTCATACAGACGATTCAGTTCTGCCTGCTCCCTACGAATCTCCTCGTCCGGGTAGTTTTCCGTCTGATACTCGATCAGCCGCCGAACACATTCCCGGATGGCGATCATGCCACGGATGCGATTTTCTGCAGTGACGGATAGCGTTGCCGGATACATACGGGAATTTTCCCGATAATATACCTTGCCGTCCACAAGACAATAACTGAAATTGCGCACTGCAGGGTCGGCGGGAATGGACAAATCTTCTTCATCCAGTTCCTCCACCTCATATTCGGTAATCTGCGCATGGAGGTTTTGCACCGCCTCAGAAAGCAAGTCTGACAGGTCAGCATCTTCATAGGCGCGGCAGGTGCTGTCCATTCCAAACCGGGTGGATTCCATCACCATGTTACCCAGCACCATTTCCGGGTGCTTCACAAAGTAGGCGTTCATACGGATACCATTTTCATCGGTGTCCAGATGCACCCAGTCCGGCTCAATGTCCGTCATGCGGTCACGCTTTTGCAGAAAAATAATATCGCTGGTGACTTCCGTTCCGGCATTGGCCTTAAACGCATTGTTTGGAAGTCTGATTGCACCAATCAGATCAGCCCGCTGTGCCAGGTACTTGCGGACAGCAGAGTTTTCCTTGTCCATGGTGCCTTTTGAGGTAATGAAAGCAATCACGCCACCCGGACGCACCTTATCCAGCGTCTTGCCGAAAAAATAATCATGAATCAACCAATGGTTTTTGTCATACTTCCTGTCCCGTACTTTGAAATCGCCAAACGGCACATTGCCGATGGCCACATCAAAGAAGCTGTCCGGCATCTGCACCTTTTCAAAGCCGTTCACGGCAATACTGCTGTTCTGATAAAGCTGCTGTGCAATGCGTCCGCTGATTGAGTCAATTTCCACACCGTAGGCTTTACTCTCTGCCATACTGTCAGGCAGCATACCGATGAAATTGCCCACGCCGCAGGACGGCTCCAGAATATTGCCCTGGCGGAAGCCCATCTGTTCCAATGCCTGATACATAGCCCGAATGATAACCGGGGAAGTGTAGAATGCAGTCAGGCTGCTGGCTCTGGCGGCGGCGTATTCGTCCTCATCAAGCAGAGATTTCAGCTCCAGATACTTGCCGTGGCGCTCATCAAAGCAGTCAGCCAGGCCGCCCCAACCAACATACCGGGAAAGAATCTCCTGTTCTTCCCGAGTTGCAAGGCGTTTCTCAGTTTCAATCTGCTTCAGGCAACGGATTGCCGCAACATTCGCCGCGTATTTCTCGCTGCGGGTACCGTGCCCCAGTTCTGAATCGGTAATGTGGAAGTTATGGCGCTGCTCAGAGGGAATCTCAGGGTGCAGGGTAGTGAACACCACACGCTCCCGCTTCGGCTTCGGTGGTGTCAGGGCAGAGGACTGCTCCTTTTCAGCAGACTTCTCTGGCTCTGGTTCATTTTCAACAATGATGTCCCGCCTGGTGTGCTCCTGCTGATACCGCTCGTCTGCATGAGCAACCATTTCATCAAAATCCAGATTGGCCAGATAGCCGTTCAGCTCTGACAAACTGCTGCAGGTGATTTCATGGATATTTTCTCCATCCACCTGATATACCAGCCGAAACGCAATAAGATCAGCGAAAATCTCTACCGTATGTTCACTGTCAGATGTAGAACTGAACGCCAGATCAACATGGCTAAGGTTAGAGAAATCCGCTTCCTGATCAAATTCTTTCAGACAATACTCGTTAATAAGCTGTCTGGCTTCTTCCAATTCGGTGTTGCTTCGGCTTAGGTCTGGCAGTTCCTGAATGCGTTCCATGAACAGTTCCAAATCGGCAGCTATTTCTTCCTCCGGGTCAGTGTTATCCAGATAAGATTGAAGGGTATCAAGGATTCCTTTTCGCTGCTCTGGGTCACGAAGCTGCTGTTCCAGACTAATCAGAGCATCTGCATCGGTTTCTCCCAACTCCATACTATCACGGTAGCCATAAGGATCAAACTCCTGATAAAAGTGCAGAAGTTCAGCAGCAAGGTCATGATAGGACTCAGACTGTTGTTCTTCGGCTGGCAGCTCCGGCAGTTTCGATTCCACCACAGGAACTTCTATATCAGTTGCAAGCGGTCGAATTATATGCCCTAGATTGAACACGGAGTATGTGCCATCTCGGTATGCCTGCATATTTTCAAGTCCGATTTTGCGACTTTGATAATGCCGGTCATCCTGGGGTGTTCCTTCCCACAAAGGCAGCATCATTTGATAGATTTCTTCTACACATGCCGGATCGCCAAGCTGCTCGGCAACCTCCTGAACCCCTTCCCAATAATCTGCGATGGCATTGAAATGATAAGGTCGTGGATACAGCTCCGGGGCGTCCATAAAGAATCTATGAATACTTCTGGCAAGCTGCTTGATTTCATAGTCTGCCATCGCCTCACGGTCTTTCTCCGAAAGAAATCTGTCCTGAGAAATCATGGAGCCAATGCGTTTCGCAATAAAATTCCACTTCAGTTCTACTTTCGCATAAGGCTGTGTCAAATCTCCATGACTGAATGACAGCCCTTTGCTGGTATAAACCCGGTTGTCGTTTCCACCATGATAGCCACTGTATTCGCCGTGATAATCTCGCAGATACTTTTCGCTCTCTTTCTGGTCGGGATGATTCGCAAAGAAAGAATAGACACCCAAACGATAGTCTGCACTGCTTCCGCGAAGTACTTTGTCGATCTCATCCCCGGAGATGTAAAAATGCCGCTGAGGGTTGTAATCCTCGGCGGCAATAAAAGTGACTGGTTCCCGTTGCAGGTCCTGAAGCTGATTGGATATTTCTTTCGGTCGGTAAAATCGAAACCGAAGAATGTCAGGATTCTGAGCATGGGTATCGGCGAAAGTTTTCCATTCTACTGCTATTTTTTGCAGCATATCCGGGTCAATAAGAAGCTTTTGAAGCTGATCGACCATCTCCGGGAAACCTTGGCGAGAGGAATGAATCAGCCTCATCGTAGGCAGATACTCGGCATCCCAGTATTCCTCCGAAATATCCCTGGACAGCAGAAGCATTCGGTCAGCAAGGGTTCGCAGTTCATGGTCAGATACCATATCCAGTTCGCTCTGCGGCATATATCGCCCCAGATCAAGCAGTTCCCGGATACGTTTTGCCGCCTGTTCCCAAGTAAGCAAAGCCACATTCCGCCCCTGTGCGCTGTCGCCACTGGCAATTCGGATACCATCTGTGTTGTACCAGAGAGCATACTGGCGGTCATTCACATAAAAGCCTGCACCATTCTCGCCATAATGCGCCGCGAGAAACTGAGCATTTTCCTCCATCGTATGGTCTTTCATAAAATACGCACAGATAATCAACCGACTTTGCGGCTCATTGGAACCGATGCACAATGCTTCGTCAATAATCTGCTGCGAAAGCTGCGGACGCGGCATAAACGAGAACTGTCCGACGACTTCCTGCGCCGGAGTGTTGAAATCTGCAAGATCGAACAATGTTAGCTGCTGACTCTCCTGAGATTTCGGTGGTGTGATCTGGGTGTTGATGAAGTATTCCTTTTTGTCAATTAGCTGCGCCGTCCATTCGGCAACTACGCTCCACGAAAAAACGGACTCACTGGTACGGGAAAGATATGCGCCTTCCCACATCAGAAGTCCGTTTTCCTGTGGCTTATAGCCTACGCGCACGCCATCCACCACAATCTCCGTGTATCTGTCCTGATATGCGGATTTCAGGTATTCCGCCCGTTCCGTTTCCTCCGGGTGAATGGAAAAGTACAATTCAATCTGCTGCTTCTTATATTTGAGGTCATCGTCCTTATTGGAGATAATCGCCATAATCAGCGTTTCATTCAAAAACGCAGGAAGTTCATCGCCTCCTGCATTTTCCATGGATTCCGGATTTAACGGTAAATCAGTTCGCTCAGAATCAGCGCCTCCGCTGCGTTCCGAATGTTGTTCATCAGTCCGGTCCACTTCATCGGGTCGCTGGCTTTCAGCTCCTCCGTCACGCCCTCGGCTTTCGCCATCTGGCCGGTTAGCAATTCCATCCGGGAGAGTGCTGTCTGCTCGATCTCCATCAGATGTTGGTTCAGTCTGCCCGATGTCAGCAGATTCGTGTAGGTCACTCTGCGGTGCTGCTTCAGGTATGTCCTCCTCAGCAATGCGTATTTCCCAAGGTGCATTTCCGGCTCCTGGGGCGGAAGCAGATCTGGCAGTCGGTATCCGTTCTGCATCGTGTAGGTCAGTTCGCTCATGGTTTTCGCTCCTTTCAGGTGTTGTGGTTCTGTTCTCAGTCTCAGAATACTGGATATTGGGGACAGGTGCAAATGTGCCAGTTTCCCGCTGCGCCTGTCTTTGCAGAGGGAGAACTGTACGAGAGATTACGGAAAAACACATCTGACCAATATCCCCGGTTGCAGTACCAAGCGCGTTCAACGTTTCCGGCGTGCTGAAATCCGCAATATCACGGAAATCATCCTCTGTGAAATACTCTGCCGGATCAATCCCACAGCGGGTCAGCAGCATAAAGCCGATACTGTTTTCCAACGCTCTGCGATACTCAACCTCAATGTTCAGGTCATCCAGCTCCTCCAGAAAACTGTTCTCTTTGTAGTATTTCAGTTCTGCAAGGTAGTCCGGCATATTATCCTGAACTGCATTTTGAGATGCAGACAGCAATGCTGCAGCAAAGCTGTTTTTGTCCACCAGTTCTCCAAAGCTGTTTTCTAACGCTTCCACAACGGCAGACTCATATTCCGGACGCATCGTCCAGATAGGAACAGGGCGGGAGAACCGGCTTTCGTGCGTATCCGAGATGTCAAAGTAATATTTCAGCCGGGAGCGCCCGATGGAATCTCCATCAAAGACGGCAATACCCGTTGCACCGCGATTCACCCAACGCCCGAAACGCTGATTCCAGCCATTTCTGCCGTCAATCGTCAGGACGGCGGTTGCGTTCGGACGCTGCGCATACAAAAGCACCTGCTCATCAAAGGGCAGGCGAAAGTTGTGGCAGGCTGTGGTCAGAAAGCTCTGCCAAGCCTGTGGAGTTGCTAAGCCAGCGATGGTTTTATGGTACAACTCCGTAATGGTTTCATATCTTCTCGCCATCCGATACACCTCCTGTTATGGCAAGGTTTGATTCTGTGCGCAGCTCATCGTAGGCTGCCTTTTTGCAGCCTGCTGTGGAAATCGCGAACTTCCATATCCGCATCAGCTGCTGCAAACAGAAGCTGCCAGATCATTTCCGACGCTTCGCTCTCATACATGAAAATATCTACATACTGCCATCCAGCCAGATCGGTGCAAAGCCTGGAAAAACGCAAACGCTTATCCATCAGATCATGGGCATCATTGGCAAGCCTAGGGACGTCCCGTTTTTCTGCATGGATTGCCAGAATCGTCATAAGCAAATCAAAATTATCAGGGTTCAGCTTCATGTGAACCGAAGGCAACTGAGCCATATTTCATCCTACCTTTCTGCTGCCTGCTTCTGCCGCTGCCGGGTAATTCTCGTAATGTCAGCGCGGGTTGCTGTGCCGTAATACAATTTTTCTTTCAGGTTGTCAATTTGAGACTGCCGCACGCCGGGCTTGTAGGTGCGATAGAGGTAATGGTTTGTACCGTCATGATGAATGGCATCACAGCGTAGATCCCCCAGCCGATCCACATACCAGGTGGAGTAATCCATGTCAGAATACAGGCAATCGCTGATCTTTCCACTTGCAATCTCCTTGTATCCCATCCGCCGCCCATACCACAAGCCAAGGTCGCCAATAACCAGAATAGGCGCTGAAAGCTGCACATTCAGGTTCGTGCGTTCATCCTCCAGATAATCCCCGTTGATTTCATACATCAGGGTAATCCGTTCCTGTTCAGACAGCTCCGGATAATTTTCTTCCAGATCGTCTTTCCAGTCTTCATAATCCAAATCATAACTACTCCAGATGATGTGCTTTTCCTCTGATTTCATCGCGCATCACCCCGATCTTTATTTTTCGGACGGGTAGGCTGTCCATTATCATCATAATTCTTCGGATCAGCAGCGGGGACTGCCCAGCCAAACATAGAACCGGCAGACATGGCCTGTTCCTGCGCTTTGCTGACGCCGAGCTTGGTATTATACTCGTCTGCCAGCACACGGTTTTCGGTTTTATCACCCATATCAATATCCGTCCTGTAATATCCGGATTCGCCTTTCTTGATGATAATCAGTTCTCCAGTATCGGGGAGGACACTGTAACACTGCTCCGGCAGAGAAGAACGAAGCGGAATAACTGTACTGCCGTTGCGCTCCATTATCTCTGCAAACTGACATATATGAAGCAGACTGTTCCATCCGCTTCCGATTTCCACATGATAATCATCAATGTACCGACAGGTATAATCAGTTTTTTCTCCGTCTGAATGGATAATTCGGATTTTATCTCCATCCGGGATACGAAAGAGTTCCTTATAATGCGGATTGATGAAGCGGATGCCCTTTTGGGCTTGTTCCAGATGACGATTCAGCCATTTTTCTTCAAAACACCAACAATAAAAATTGTAATCTCCCTTTACCGGAATACACCGTAAAAGATACGCATAGCTGCTTGTATCAATTCGGAAGCCGTATTCGATAGTGTAGTTGCCCTCCATGATACTGTCTGGAAATCTTTGGCCATATTTCTGCATGACACTCCGCCCTGCAAGCAGGCCACCATACTGTTCATCAAAGCGAAGGGCGTTGATAACCTCATCAAACTCTGCCTTAAATTCATCTGTTTTACGACTCTCTACCGCATCAAACCATGAAGTATAAAAGCCAGTACCAGTGCTGTCAAAATCACCGCGCAAATAACCAATCATACCCGTCTGCATCTTGATTTGCTGGCTTTGCGCGTAAGTGTATTTCTGTTCTTCGGCTCGTAATGGCCGTATGGTCATATTCATTAGCGTTCATACTCCTTTCCACGTTTCTGTCTGAGTGGCTCATATGGCACCGCAATGATCTTGTCACCCTGCCTGAAAAATCTCTCCGGCAGTTTGAATTTTGCCTCATATTTCTGCGCCAGTTCTTTCGGCAGACTGAGAAATTTTTCACTTTCTGCAGGGGCATAGCAGATAAAGAATGTACCGAAGATAATGTCCACCATCTCCCGGCTTTCTGCTCCTTCCGGCTCAAAATAAATTGCCCGGTTGGGAGGCAGGCCGTTCAATTTGCCTTCTTCATTGCAGATAATTGCGACTTCATCCATATACGGCATAAACTCCTCAATGTCGCCGCCGACAATACGCTGCATGGCTTCTAGGGAATCTTCCATCTCGATCATCTGGGGATATTTCCCCGGTTCCACAAGCAGCACGGAAAGTTTCTCTGCGCTCTGTTCATTCATCCGCTCGCTGACACCGCATTCCTCTGGGTGGAAAGCCACCTGCCTGAATCCAACGCTGTCACAGAAATAAAAGCCCTGCGGCACTGCTTCCGCTTCATAAACCTCCACAATATCGGAAACAGAGAGGGAACGCCCTCGGTAATTGGAAGGATGATTGCTATTCAGCATCGTATAAACTTCCTCCAGATTACCGCACGGCACATCCTTGTCGTACACCTTGTCATAAATGCTGCTGTTCACCTCCGGGTTGCCCTGAAATCGCTCAAGGCGGTCATGGGACAGAAACATTACTCGGTGTTCATCCCGATCAGGATTGATTTGATAGACTCTGATTTTCATATTTGTCCATAACTCCTTTCCTTTTGGTTATGTACGAGGCGGCGCTTCAGCCGCCCCAAAGGCATTACTTTTTCCGATTACGGATATTCAGGAAAATCAGTGCGCCCGCAATCAGGGCCACCAACGCAATGCCGATGATCGTTTTCTGTTCCATACTTACTTGTCCTCCTTCTTTTTCTTATTTTTTGCTGCAAACACACCGCAAGTTACAGTACCAACAGCAGCGATGCCCATCAGGGCAATCCAAAGAGCAGGCTTGCTGCTGTCTCCGGTTTTCGGAGTGTCACGCAGCTCGTTGTGCATGGTGACGGTTGCCGTTTTCTCTGCGGAGATGGTTACCGTAGCAGCGGCAGGCAGTACATAGTTCTGAGATGCACTGTCGGAAACCTCACTGACGGTGTACTCGCCAATGCGCAGACCTTCAATCAGAATTTCACCGTTCTTGTCCGTGGTGAATACCTGCTCATAGCCACCCACTCCAGTTACGCGGAAGGAGAAGCCTTCCACCTTGCCGTCCGAGGAGGTCTTGATAATTTTCAGCGCACCTTTCTGTGCCTGATTGACGAATCCCTTTCCGGCCTCGTTCTCCACATTTACGGTCTTTCCGTGCTCTGTGATTTCAAAATAGTAAGCATTACTGTCCAGATAGAAGCCATCCGGTGCTTTGACCTCTTTCACCAGATAACCGCCGTAAGTCAGCTCACTCATCTCGTAAATGCCGGTACGAACTTCAACGAGTGTTCCCAGCTTTTCATCCTCAGCGTCCAGCTCCTTGTTGCCATTTGCATCACGATAAATCTCAAACTCTGCGCCGGTCAGCTTATTATCCGGGTAATCAGCATCTACTTTCGTAAGCTGCGCAGTACCGCGAATCAGCGTATTCTCGATTTCCACCTCAATCACAGTGCCGTTTTCGTCAACATTCACTTCATAAGTCTTTTCAGACAGCACATAACCTGTCGGAGCTTTTATTTCACGAACAATCCAGTTACCGTAAGAAACTTTGGCAAAAGAAAAACTGCCGTCCTCTGCGGAGGTGGCAGTCAGAATTGCAGTATCGATTGTAAATTCTTCGGTGTCCGCTGCAAACAGGCCAATCAGCGCACCACCCAGGGCATTGCCGCTGTCGTCCTTTTTCATACCCTGTACTTCACCGTAAATCAGATCGTTTTCAATGGCAGCTCCGTCATTTGCCTTGATCTCTACAAGGGCCGTATCCTGTCCGGCATATTCAAATACCACCGGGTATTCGGTATCGGACAGCATATAGTGACTGTCTGTGGAGATTTCTTTCAGATAATAGCTGCCAAATGGAAGATCCGTCTTGCAGGCAGCCATTCCGTTTGCATCCACGGAGAGAATTTCCAGCAGACCATCTGCCGGGATCACAGAGCCATCGGCGGCAGTCAGATTCTCTTTGGCATAAAGCCCGAACGTAACAGCGGTGATTTCTCCATTCATGCCAATTCCGAACGCTTCATTCTGTTCCATGACTTTATCCAGAGAGACAAGAAGCTTCTGGCGATCATTGTAAAGACAAGCAGATGTTTCGGTAACTTCAACCTCCTGTCCGGCATATACAAGCTCAACGGTACGGACTTCCGTGTTCAGTACCATCCCAAGCGGTGCTGTCGTTTCACGAATTTCATATTTTCCGAGATACAGTGGCTTACTCTCTGCTGCTCCACTTTCGTCTGTGGTAATGGTATCTACCACCTCGCCCGCAGAATATCGTAGCGTGCCATCCAGCGTAACAATATCTTCTGCGGCAGTAATTTCATAAACCGCGCCGGGCAGTCCTTGCACCTCATAGACCGGCTGATACATATCACCATTTTCGGTTACAGTGGCGAACACCTCGCCGGATTTACTGATCTTGATGATGCCTTTCTGCGCCAGATTCGGCTTCGTCACTTCTACCACGGTTACCGCGCTATCCTCTGTTGCATTGTCAGCAGTCACATCAAAATAAACAGGGTCAGAGTTCAGCACATAGCCATACGGTGCGGATACTTCCACAAGAGAATACCCGGAACCATATTCCAGTTTTTCAGGGGTTACCAGATAGCCATGGTCATTGGTGTAGAAGGTATCAATCGTGGTCGGTGTCGGGTAGGTGAACGTCATTTCCACCTTGCTGCCGTCCGGTCGGTAAAGCTGGAAGCCTGCGCCTGCGTAAGGAATGGTCTTTCCCGTTTCTGCGTCTACTTTAATGACCTTAATGTAACTTTCAAAGTTTGCGTTGTTGGCAAGATAACGGTAGACCTGCCCATCCTTTGCGATATACACATCAAAATCGGCAAGCAGTTCACGGCCCTCCCAGCCGGACACCTGATGGACCGTGTAAATACCATACGGCAGGTCTTTGGTCTGTGCAAAGCCGTTTTCATCACAAATGAGATAATCACGCTCGCTGTCCCTGGCTGCATCGTAACTGCCGGCAGATTTCAGATAAACAGAAAACTCTGCCCCGGCTTCCGGGGTTTCCAGTTTGGTTTCGCCATCATCGGTGTGTTTGATGAGAGCGATGCTTCCCTTGATAACCTGTTCCGTCACATCGTTGGCAGTGGAGTTGTATTCCACGGTATAAAACTGAGCTTCTGCGCCAACATGATAGGAGGTTTCATCCAGCAGATAGCCTTCAGACGGACTGATTTCACGGATGCTCCAGTCATCACCGCAGACATAATAGGCTGTGACAAACTGACCATCTACATCGGTCGTGTAAGTGTCGATGAGCTGATTACCTTTATAAACGCCGTAAACTGCTCCGGCAAGGGAGGCATTACCCTGTGGCGTGCCGGTTTCCCGATCACTCTTGGTTACAGTGGCATTCCACTTTTTCAGCACGTTGGCAACGCTCTTTTCCATGACAGTATTCCACTCCACAGAAGCCGTCTGGCTGTCAGGAACCACATAACGAACTGGGGTATCCACTTCCTCCAGCACATAGCCGGAACCAATCAGAACATTTTTGAAATATGCCTTGCCGCTGCTGTCGGTCACCGCATATTCATCTACGGCAATCCCGGAAAGAGAAGTGCCGTACAAATGGAACTTCATACCCTCCACCAGACTGTCTTCACTGGTTTTGGTTACCGTCAGCTCGCCGCGTTTCAGTACATTATTGAAGGTCACGGTTGTGGTTTTTCCGCCAATAACCGTGACACGCTGAACACTTTGCGGCTCATACTTCTCATAGCCCTGCTCCGTCACGGTATAGACACCGGGCGTCAGACCGTCAATCTGGATTTCACCTGTGGCATTGGTTGTGACTGTCTGGTTGATTCCGTTTCCGGCTACCGTAAAAGTGATTCCTTCCACCTTGCCGTCCTCGGAAGTCTTTTTCAGCGCCATTGTTCCGGTCGGCGTTTCTACATTCAGATAGGCACTCACACCATCCGCATTTTCGACGCCGGTAACCAGATCCTGCAGATTCGGATCGCCATAAGCAATCAACTTGGCGCTTTCACTGACAACCGGAATATTATTACGGGTCGCCGTGATGCGCACAGAACCTTTGAACGGCTCAGTCGAACTGATTATCAGCGTATTACCGGACTTGGAAACGCTCACATTTCGGTCAGAACTGGAAATACTGTACTCAGACAGAACACCGTTGGTATCCGTCAGAGTCAGCATATATTTTCCGTCTTTGTATTCCAGCTCTCTGGAAGAACCATTCATAAAGCTGGGAACCGTGTTGTGCCTGGTGAGCATAGAAACGATCTGGTCATAGGCTGCCGCGGCTCCGCTGTTGGGATAATTGGAGCCGAAATGCAGGGAATAAACCGTGGAATCTGTCTGTCGGAAAGAACCGCTCGCATTACGGCATCCGGTGACAAACTCCCAGACCAGCGTTTGTGTGGCCAACCACTTCTCATCATCACTGCCGGTCAGACTGTCTCGGTTGCCCTGATAACCATACAGAAGTGCAAGGCCCACAGCCTTTTTCTGACTGGCTGAAAGAGCATTCCAGGTTTCAGACGAGTTTCGTGTCAGCTGATTTCCGGTTTTCAGCGGAACACCCGGCTGAATGCAGAAAGCTGTGGAACCATCCACATACATACGGAACTTGTTTTTTCCGGCACCTCCTGCCGTATAGCCATTGATCACGGCACTGGAATTGTAATACATCACATTTCCCGCCGAATCGTAGGTATGAGTAAAAGAAATCGTACCTACATCGCCTGTTGCCGCAAATGCAGTTGCCGGCAACAGGGACAAAACTGTGACCGCAGCCATAACCGTTGCTGCAGCCCTCTTGAATAGTTGTTTGATTTTCATTGTTTCCTCCAATTTTTTGATTTTACCGGCTGAAAAAGAATCCAGCCGTGTACTGACGTTCTGGCTTTGTACCGTTAGCACCCCATAAGTTCTCTCTTTTTCAGCTGGTACAGCTGGTTTAGAGGGGGTAAGGTGTGGAGAGGGGGAGAACACCGAACCACTACTTGCAGAGAAAAGGGCAGACTTTCCCCTTGGCGGTGTACTTCTTCACTTATCGCTCCATATCCCGCTGGCGCTTGCGGTACAGTTCCAGTGCTTTCACGATGGTATCCTCCATTTTCTTCGCGGGCGTCCCCGGTGAGAAGAATTTTGAAATACGCTCTCTGGGTATCTTGAATTTCTCCACCTGATTCGGCTTTTCCTCCTGCATAATGGACAGCAGCACATTGGCATCTAATTTGCCCTCCTGGGAGAATTGCCGCATTTTGATAGCCTGGGCATGAGATGGTGTGCAATCCTCACTTTCCATGATTTCCAACAGGTCTTGCTGATCTGTTTCAGTCAGATAAGAAAGCTCCACCGCAGGACGCAGGGCAATCTGTAAAACCTCCTTTTCTTTGAGAACAGAGTTGTCCACCAGCTCCAGAATATCAGGAATAAGGTGAGTCAGGCGGATATATCGAAACACTTGATCTCTGCTTTCTCCACTTTGCTGTCCAAGTTTTGCCGCCGTATCTAACTTTGTCGCCACTGGCGATAAAGTTAAATCCGTCCTCTGTCCCTGCCTTTTCATGGCGTCCAGCTTCATCTTATAGGCGAAGGCTTTCTCCGACGGCAATATCTGCTCTCTTTGCAGGTTGGAATCAACCATGACAATGGTGGCTTCATCGTCGGTCATATCCCGGACAATACAGGATAAAATCGGCTTTCCTGCCAGTTCACTGGCCATCTTACGCCTGTGACCGGCTATCATTTCATAGCCGCCATCCGGTTTGGGACGCACCAGAGCGGGGACAAGTACGCCGTACTGCTTGACACTCTCTACCATGTCCATCATGTTTTCATCCATTCGCACCTTAAACGGGTGGTCTGGGAAATCGCTGATTTCATTCAATGGAATGTCCAGGATGCTTTCCCGAGTGGCTTCATCGCGCTCAGCCTGAGTGGTAAAGAGGTTATCTACACTCAGCAGATCGGCCACGCTGTTTTTCCCCAATCTCCATCACCTCCTTCACAAGCCCACGATACGCATCCGCTGCCCGGCCTCTGGGTTCGTGCTGAAAGATGCTCTTATCTGCTGTGCTGATCTCTGCCAGCCGCACCGTTGCCGGAATAACGGCATTCAGGATGGGCAGATGTCGTCCATAGCTCTCCCGAACCGACTTGACCACATCCTTACGGAAGTTGGTTTCATTGGCCATGGTCAGAAATACACCGCCGATTTTCAGCTCCGTCATGTCCTCAGCGGCCAGGTAATCCGCCTGAACCGGGACAAGTACATAGTCCGAAGCTGCCAGCGCATTGATAACCAGCATTCCCAGGGAAGGGCGGCAGTCAAGCAGCACATAGTCATAGTTCTGCTTGACGCTGTCCACATACTGCCGCAGCACCGTCTCACGGCTCATGACATTCACCAGGCCGGTTTCCACAGCGGTCAGGGAACGATTTCCCGGCACAAAATCAAAGCCTTCGGGATGGTGCCTGATTTCCGTATGTCCATTAGGTGGAATGCCGCCAATCACATCATTCATCACATTGCCCAGCGTTTGGGGCAGTTCATGAGGCTTGCGAAGTCCCAGCATCTTGGTCAGATCACC
>OHEZ01000835.1_pt1 | contig 15891 bp, 20 predicted proteins | sample 1567391 | NCBI WGS metagenome assembly OHEZ01 (sample SAMEA3879518, study PRJEB24766) | human gut metagenome | biome: human-associated habitat; feature: feces | place: USA | collected 1985/1987
GCTTCTACTATAATGAAGCAACTGATGAAATCAAGGAACAATTGAAAGATCCATTAAACTGGAAGAATCATACACAACTTGATTATTATAAAGATATTGACGCATTATACTAAGATTAAAAAACAACAATAAATCATAAATATCAGATTGAAAAAAGCCCAAAAATCAGGACTTCTTTTTGTCGTGCAAACAACATATAAATTACAAGCATAAAAAAATGAGCATCACAATTTGTGACACTCATTTAGTAAGAACTGTCAGATATTTGTCCTTGACTTTTGAACCAGTTTAGTCTCTCGTTTTTGGGAGGCTTTTTTTGTTGGAAGGAGAATATAAAAATGTCTAAACCATTCAAAACATTAGACGAACAAATTAGTATTTTAAAAAGTAGAGGGCTGATCATACCTGATGAGGAAGCTGCTAAACTATCTTTGCTTTGTAACAATTATTACAATGTAATAAATTATTATTCGAAATTTTTTATGGTGGGTGGAACAGATAATTACTTACCTGATGTATCATTTAATGAAATTTTATCGGTTTATTATTTTGATAAGGAAATAAAGAGTATTTTTCTAAAGGCTACTATTGATATTGAAAAGTGTTTAAAATCTATGATTGCTTACTATTTTTCTGAAGCACATTCAGAAGATTATTCTTATTTAAACGTGAATAATTTTGATTGTTCAAAAATCACAAAAACTGTTAATTTAATTTCAGGTATCTCTAAAACAATTGCACAAAAAGAAAGAGAAAAAATTGATAATTCTGTCAAGCATTATTTGAATCATCATTTTAATGTTCCTCTTTGGGTGATTATGAATTATCTATCGTTTGGCCAGGTTGTTCAATTTTATGAACTAATGAAGCAATCAGACCAGAATAAAATTGCCAAAAGATTCAGTGATTTTTCAAATAAAGCCTTAAATACAACTACCGTTCATTTAGATTCAAAAAAATTACTATCTTATTTAAAAAACATTCACGAAATACGAAACATCACAGCTCATAGTAACAAGTTTATTGGTTTCAAATGCAAAGAAAACGCACATTATTTAAATGAGCTGCATAGTCTTTATAACATTGGAAATAATGATAGCAAACAAGATGTATTTAATGTCTTTGTGACAATGAGAATTTTCCTTGCACCAGGCAACTTTACTACTTTTAACAATTCAATTCGAAAAAGAATGGTTCATTTGTCGAAAAATGTTAATTCAATCGACGTAAATGAAATATTTGAAAAACTAGGATTTCCATACGACTGGTATAAGTTACCAGCAAAACAATTATAAATTCTAGTTAAATTTTCAAGCTTCTCTTTTGCAAACTCATGATAAATAAAAAACATTGGTATTGTAGTAAAATGTCTTGTGGAAAGGCAAGCTCTTGAAGAGCTTCATGAGGTAAAGAATCATCAAGAGGAACTTGATGGTTCTGGTTAATGACAATCATTTTAAAGTGTTCTATCATTGTGGTTTAAAATAGTGAAATTATGAAAGAGGCTATCTGATAGATACTTGTCTATTGGCGTAGGATAAATATAAAGCCGATTTGGATTATTTTAGGATTGCTTATGAAAATAATAAATCAAATTGAAATCGATGATTATATTGTGATTGAAGGTAAAGAGTATCACAATTAAATCAAAATGGATTTTTTGTTGGAAAAGAAGTATATTTTCATGATTAAAGCTCTTATTTAGAATAGAAAAATGCAATATCTTACAAAAATCTATTCTGTAGAATGTTTTAAACTTGTAAAATAACTTAGAGTACACGCTATAATATACAGGCAGGGCGCTTTCAGGAGTATCCTGCCTTCTTTTGAGTGTTTCTAATCATGCTCAAAATTAGGGATGTAGTGTTCTGTTTGTGTAATCAAGAAAAGATCTTCAGATTTACTTACAACCATAATCAAATATGATTCAGGTAAAAGAAAAAGCCCTTGAAAGAGCTTTGCATTAAATCAGATTCAATTCTTTAAAGGCATGATAAATACCATCCTCCTCTAGGGATGTTGTGATCCTATCTGCTTTATCTTTGATTTCTTGTGGCGCATTACCCATGGCGATGCTTAGATGTGCTTTTTTAAACATAGGAAGATCATTAAAGCCATCTCCAATCGAAATGGTATCTTTGATGTCGGCATGAAAGTATCTGACTACGGCATCCATGCCTGTTGCCTTATTGATATGATAGGATGTGACTTCACCACTTTCTTTTCCCAAAGGCGCAAATGTGGCAGGAATTACATCATATTTATCCGAAAGATCTTGTTGGATTTTTTTGTAGGGTGTTTTTCCATTGTCGATGACAGATACTTTATTGTAGATTAAGTCTTGAATGTTGTCGACAACTGTAATTTGACTTGTAAGAATCGTAAGGCCATGTTTGGCCTTTTCTTCTTGGGTTTTACCTGCACATTGCTCTTCGACCATTTTTAACATGGTATCTTTTGTATATTGCGTGGCATAGATGCCGTTACTGCTTTCAAAGTTAGCTGGAATGTTATTTTTAAGAAGGTAGTTTGATAAATATTGACTTTCTTCTTTGGATAATGCGTTTTCTTCAATAATTTTATGTTCGCATTCAATGGTTGCACCACTTCCGGCAATGATTGCATCGTAGTCGATTTCTAACATGGGACCAAAGATTTCAATGCGTTGTCTTCCTGTGCATAAAATGATTTTATGACCGTTTTTTTGAGCTTGAATACAAGCCTTAATTGCGCTATCTGGAATGTAGCCTTCGTGATGAAATAGTGTGCCATCAGCATCTAAAAAAACAAGTTTCATTCTACACCTCTTTCTTATTGGACGAAATGATATTTTTATTCTACAATAGATAGGTAAATATTTAAAGGGGAGGATACAATGGGTGATTATATTGTGATGGGCATTGTTGGTATATTAATCCTTGTAATGTCGGTTTTACCTAAAACAGTCTATAATGGGATTACATATACATTTTCAATGCATAAATATGGAATTCGAAAAATCCAAAGATATCGCACAACAACCGATACGTTAGCAAATTGCATTATAGGTGTACTGGTTGTCTTTAGTATTTTTTATTGTTTCATTCCATTTTATTCCGTAGTATATACGATTCTATTTATATTGAGCTATTTGTGCCTGCTTGCACAAGTGAATCGTGTTACGTCAAAAAAGACACAACAAGTCGCTCGAACTGTGATTTTATTGAATAATATTTTTGCGGGAGTTTGTTTTTTAGGAGCGCTTGGCTTTATGAATGGGCATATGGCAGATGGTGTGATCAATCAATTCATGTTGGATTTTCATGCGCATAAAGTATTTGGTATTTTATACCTTCTACAAAATCGTACTTGGATGTATTGGTTGTTTCAAGGCATATTATTTTTATTCCCACTATTTATCATGTGGTCGCATTTTAAATATATGCGTTTAGAAAACAGTGTAAAGGCTGTTTACTTTATAACATATATTCTAAAAATGTTATTTTTAATTATTGTGGTTGTATGTTTTTCTGTGGGTGCCTTTGAATTCTTAGATAAAGTCTATCAGGTGGATGCCCTAAAGAAATTGGCATAGAGAAAGAAGGATTTAAAAATGATTAAAGAAAGAATTTCAAAATTGCGTGCAAAAATGATGGAGAACAATGTACAGGCTTATATTGTTCCAACAAGTGATTTCCATGAAACAGAATATGTTTGCGATTACTTTGCATGTCGTAAATATATGTCTGGCTTTACAGGGAGTGCAGGTGTTTTAGTTGTATTGCTTGATAAGGCTGCCTTATGGACAGATGGACGTTATTTTATTCAGGCTGCAAGTCAGCTTGAAGGCTCAGGCATTGATTTAATGAAGATGGGCCAACCTGGAGTTCCTGAAATTGATGCGTATATTGTTGAAAATCTTAAAGAAAATGACACAGTTGGCTTTGATGGTCGTGTCATGAATACAAAGGATGCTCTAGCTTATAAGTCGGTGTTTGATTTAGCACACTTAAATATGAATGTAAATCTAGACTTAGTCAATGAAATATGGACAGATCGTCCTCAACTTCCAAGTACGCCAACTTTTCATTATTCTGAAAAATTCTCAGGTGAATCTGTAGAAAGTAAGTTAAGTCGTTTACGTGCTTTCCTTAAGGAAAACAAGGTCGATTCCATTGTACTAACAAGTGTGGATCAGATCGCATGGCTTTATAATTTAAGAGCGCATGATATTCCTAATTTTCCAGTTGCTTTAGCTTATTCGATTGTTTCACTTGAATCAGCTTCTATTTATATGGATGCATCTCGTTTGGATGAGTTGAGTTTAAAAGAATTTAAAGACAACCATGTTACAGTTTGTGGCTATTCGGATATATATTTGGCAACAAAGGCTTTAACGGGTTCAGTCTTAGTCGATCCATCCAGTGTAAATTATGCGATTGTTTCAAACTTGCAGGCTAAGCCGGTATTTAAGGAAAGTCCAATCATTTTATGGAAGGCTTTAAAGAATGATACGGAATTAAAATGTACAAAGTGGGCACATATTAAAGATGGTGTTGCCGTTACTAAATTCATGTATTGGCTAAAGAAGAATGCAGGTAAGATTAAAATGAGCGAGATGAGTGTTCAATCCAAATTGCAACTTCTTCGTAGTGAACAAGAAAATTATTTAGAGGATAGTTTTGATACGATTTGTGCTTATAAAGAACATGCGGCTATGATGCACTATTCTTCAAAGCCAGAAACAAATGTTGATATCACAAATTCGGGTATGCTTCTAATTGATAGTGGTGGACAATATTTAGAGGGTACAACAGATATTACACGTACATTTGTGTTGGGTGATATTAGTGAAGAAGAAAGATATTGGTTCACAAAAGCATTGCGTGGACACATTCGTTTATCGGATGCACACTTCTTATTTGGATGTTCAGGAATCAATTTAGATATTTTAGCTCGTGGACCTTTATGGGATCAAGATGTGGATTATCAATGTGGTACAGGACATGGTGTTGGTCACTTGTTGAATGTACACGAGTCTCCAAATGGATTTAGATGGAGAGTATTGCCACATCGTAATGAAATGTGTGTATTGGATGAGGGTATGATTACTTCAAATGAGCCGGGTGTTTATTGTGAAGGTAAATTTGGTATTCGTCATGAAAATGAAATGGTTGTTGTTAAGGGCAATGTAAATAACTATGGTCAGTTCATGCATTTTGAACCAATCACATTTGTACCATTTGATTTAGATGGCTTGGATGTTTCATTATTGACAAATGAAGAAAAGACTTGGTTAAACAACTATCATCAAGAAGTATTTGAAAAGATCAGTCCTTATTTAACAAGGGATGAGGCTGAATGGTTAAAATCAGCTTGTAGATCGATTTAATGAAAGAAAGAATGATTCCAGTGACATGTCCACATTGTGGGCATGTTTTTGAGATAAAAAGAGATACGGTTGTGATTGCACAAATGGATCGTGTGGCAAGAAGTCGACTAGATGATGGTTCGTATTTTATGCATCAATGTCAAAATTGTAAGTTTATGTTTTATTTGTACTATCCATTTCTTTACAGGGATCCGAAAAAGAAGTTTAATCTTGTCTTAACCGAAAAAAAAAGTATAGATAATCTATGTGAAGATGAGCAAGTTGTATTGTGTCATAGTGTTTCACAGTTTCTTTTGGCCTTTAAAATCTATGATCAGTGTTTAGATCCAAAGATGGTATTGGTTAAAAAGAAACAGTTAGAGAAGAAATTAAATCGAAGTGTTAAATTTGATTATTTTGATATGAAAAATCATTGTCTTTGGTTTGAGGATATAGCCGTATCTTTAACAGAAAAAGAATGTAAAGAGATTCTTATTTTGTAGTATAATAGCAGATAGAAATGAGGTTTTAACTATGAATATTTTAATTGCGGGTGGAACCGGATATATTGGTAGTCATATTTGTGTTGAATTATTAGAAAGTGGTCATGATGTTGTCGTGATCGATGATTTCTCAAATTCAAAACCAGATGTATTGGATTCAATCTATAAGATTACAGGAAAACATGTTAAGTTTTATGAATTTAATGTGTTAGATGAAGAAAAGACAGAGGCTGTATTTAAGGAAAATAAATTGGATGCGGTCATTCATTGTGCGGCTTTTAAAGCGGTTGGTGAAAGTGTTCAAAAGCCAATTGAGTATTATACAAATAACTTGATGACTACTTTAGTGGTTGCCAAGATGATGAAAAAGTATCATGTACCTAGTATTGTGTTTAGTTCAAGTGCTACTGTTTATGGAGATCCTGAAGTGGTTCCTTTAACAGAGGATTGTAAGCTAGGCGAAACTACGAATCCATATGGTTCAACAAAAGCGATGATGGAAAGAATTTTAACGGATGTGCAATTCGCAAATCCAGAAATGAGTGTAACTTTACTTCGTTATTTTAATCCCATTGGAGCGCATGAATCGGGATTGATTGGTGAAAATCCAAAGGGAATCCCAAATAACTTGATGCCTTATATTATGAAGGTAGCTACTGGTGAACTTAGTGAACTTGGTGTATTTGGCAATGATTATGATACGCCAGATGGAACGGGTGTTCGTGACTATATTCATGTAGTGGACTTGGCTAAAGGACATGTATTAGCGATTGAAAAATACAATACGCCTGGTGTTCATATTTGTAACTTGGGAACAGGAAAAGGCTATAGTGTATTAGATATTGTACATGCCTTTGAAAGAGTGAATGGAATCAAGATTCCTTATGTCATCAAACCTAGACGTGCAGGTGATATTGCGACTTGCTACGCAGATCCTACAAGAGCTAAAAAGCAGCTTGGCTGGGTAGCTGAAAAGAATTTAGATGATATGTGTAGAGATACATGGAATTTTGCAAAACAGTTTATAAAATAAATTAAAGAAAACAGGCAGCCAATGATTTGGCTGCCTTATTCAATGAAGCATTGATATTGATTTAAGAAAGTTTCTACATTGATTCGAACGAGTTTATATGTGACTTTCTTATCGATTGTTAGAATGATATAAGATCCATGCCAATCATCTCTAGGTAAAGTGATTGAACCTGGATTTAAAATCAAGCAATTGTTGTAGATTTGTTCTTTGACTAAATGTGTATGTCCATAAAGATAGATATCGGGATGATGTTGATCGATATCTTTTTTTATTTCATCCAAACCTTCATCTCCATGTGAGAAATGGATGCGTTTGTCTAAAACAGTTAATCTTTGAAATTTAGGTAAATCTAACGTATCATTATTTCCTTTGACACATATAAAGTTATTTAAATCATTAATATTTGTTGCTTGAGAATCTCCTAAATGAATGAATTTCACATTGTCTTTATAGAGCGAAGAATAGATGTGATAAAGAATTTTTAGGATATCTGGATTGCCATGATTATCCGAAACAATTACGATTCGCATGTGTAGGCATCAAAATAGTCTTCATAAACTTGAAGATTATCTTCACTATGAGCTAGAGCTGCAAAATAAGTAGATTCTTTGATTGCGTCCAATTCTACATTTTCTATTGGTTGTTGCAGAATATATTCACCATTTTTACCAACTGCCCATATGTTTTCATTGTGATGATCTACATTTGAGAATTTATGTAGCATTGTCGCAATGGCCATTTCTTCTGGGTACAAACACATTTTAAATGTATTTGAACAATAGGCTAAATTGTCTGCCAAGGCTTTTGCGCTTTCATGCGTTAGTACAAACCAAGGATAGCTGATATAGATTGTGTCTTCAATTTCACGTTTTTTAAAGGAATGAACAAGACTGGATGTCATTTTATTCATGGCACGAATGGTTTTTGATTTTTGGAAATCATAAGAGTTTGTAAAGAAGGCATAGTTTTCAAATCTTTTCTTTACTTCTTCATTATCCTCTGAATTATCCACTTCATAATAGATATCTTCGTCTTCATGTGCTTCTAAATATTCTACAAGTTGTGCTTTTGATTTTGTAGGGATCATACCATCTGTCATTATGATGAAACGATCATAAGTAAAGGAACCGTCTTCTTTTTCATATTCCAAAGCATCTTTCATCAATACAATAAAGCCTCTAGGTAGTGACATATCGGCTGGAAGGGCAGTTTGTTGGTGGTGAGCCACATGTAACTGTGGGGTATCACAATAGGATAGAATCAAATCATCACGTAGATCATCATCGTTTACCATGATATAAACATCGTCTCCTTGGTTGATCAATATATCTATATTTTCTGTTATTTCTTCAAAATTATTTTTCATATAGTGCATTAAATAAGCAATTTTCATGTAAATTCACCTCATGAAATATTATAACATTTTAGCATCATATGATAAAATACATTTATGGAAAAAGCAATATTGATTGGTGTACAAACATACACAAGCCATTCTTTTGATGAAAGAATGGAGGAAATGAAAGAATTAGCTCTTGCCTGTGATATTGAAATTTGCATGAGTGTATCACAAAATTTGGAGCATCCTCATAAAAAATATTATATGAATCCTGGTAAGATTGAAGAAATCAAACGCATTCTTGAAGATCAAGCATGTAGTATGGTTCTTGTATTAGAGGCTATTTCGCCTTCTGTACAAAGAAATCTATCGGACTTTTTTGATTGTGAGGTCATGGATAAGAGCGCTTTGATTTTAGAAATCTTTGCCTCTCGTGCTAAGACAAAAGAGAGTATGCTTCAGGTTGAATGCGCAAGACTTAAATATTTATTGCCAAGACTTCAAGGAAGCTACAAATATATGGATAGACAGCGTGGTGGTTCTAGAAACAAGGGAACGGGAGAAAAGAAAATCGAACTGGATGCGCGAAGAATTGAGAGTAAGATTCATTTTGTTGAAAAAGAATTGGATAAGATCCATACACAAAGAAGCGTACAGAGAAATCAGCGCAAAAAAGGTATGGTCAAAAGTGTAGCTCTAACGGGTTATACCAATGCAGGCAAATCAAGTATTATGAATGGTTTTGTGAATGAAGATAAGTCGGTATTTGAAAAGGATATGTTATTTGCGACTTTGACAACTTCAACACGTCAAATTGAAACAGAGAACCATAATGTATTTACTTTAAGTGATACAGTTGGATTTATTAGTGATTTACCACACAGTTTAGTACAAGCCTTTCATTCTACACTTGAAGAAGTTGTGGTTTCGGATTTGATTTTAAAAGTCGTGGATATTTCAGATGAACATAAGGACAGCAAACTTCAGGTGTGTGAGGAAACATTAAAAGAAATTGGTTGTGAGAAAGTCCCATATTTGTATGTCTTTAACAAGTGTGACAAGACAAATATTGAATATCCAAAACGTGTAGAGGATCGTATTTATATTTGTGCTAAGGAAAAGTCGAGTATTGCGTTTTTAAAGCAGGAAATTGAAAAGGAATTATTTCATATGGAAACTTTACATGTCGTGATTCCTTATGAAAAGGTAAGTGTACTTGACTATATTCATACCAATGGTAAGGTGCATAAGCAGGAATATAAAGAGGATGGTATTGAGGTTGATTTTAGTATTCAACAAGATTTGATTCATCGAGTAGACAGGTTATTACGAATATAAGAAAAGAGGAAGAATCCTATAATAGGTGTTCTTCCTCCATTGTTTTTTCTAGAGCTTTTGCCGCTAATAAACAAGTGTTCATACATTTGATGTTTGGATCTGTACTGTGATGTACAGGTTTAATGTGAGCACAATCTAAATTGCCTAATAGTTCTTTAAAGTTGCGTGTATGTTTTTGAATCAAAGGTCTTAATTCTGGTAACATTTCATGTGCTTTTGTCTTACATACCATTTTTGATAGGGCCGCAATCGATCCGACTAATGCGCCGCATGTACTTCCAATAAACATGCCACCACCAAATCCGGCCATCATTTTCATGTCTTCTTCTGAAATATCTAATTGATATGTTTCATTGCAGGCATGAAGTAGTGTTTCTGAACAGTTATATTGGCTTTGGTAATATTTTTTAACGTTTTCCTCAAGTGTAGTCATAAATAACCTTCTGTAGATTATTTTAACTTTTCTTCCATCCAAAATCCATTAGAATCTCATTTATATTTTCTTCAAATGTCGCAAAATGAATTCCAAGACTTTCTAGTTTTTCACTATCTAAACGATAATCTCTGAATCGATCTTGGTAGCGTTCGTTGTTTGGTAAAATGATTTCTTCAATGAGTTCATCACTTGCACCTAGAGCTTTAGCCACAAATTTTGCGGATTCATATGTGGTCATAGTGTTTTTGGATGCCACATGATAAATGCCTGGTTCAAGTTCTGTGATTTTATCAAATTGTGTTGCCAAATGCTTGGCATATGTCATACCACGTTTTTCATTCACAGTAAATAATGTTGGGGTATGGCTGATTAGTGCATTCATAACATTTTTTATAATGCTTGGACTTGCCTTGATGTTTGGATAGCTTAGTCCCATCATCCATGTAAAGCGTAAGATGATCGCATCATCCAATTGTTTTTGAATCAATTCTTCACATTCGATTTTATTTTGTCCATATACAGTCACAGCACTTAATGGTTCGTCTTCTTTAAAAGGACCATGATTTTCTTTTCCATTGAAGGCTTGTTCGGTTGAACAGAAAATCAATTTGGCGCCTTTTTCTTTACAACAATCAATGATAGCTTGTGTACTTTCTACATTGATTTTATGAACTAAATCTGGATGTTCATTGCAGAAGGCTGTAGTTGCATTGGCAGCTGTGTGAAAACAAATGTCAAAATCTTGAGAAGCTACAAATTTTTTAACATCTTCAGGATTTGTAAGGTCTGCATCCTTTCTTGTCATGCAGATCCAGTTAAAGTTATCTTTTTGATACGCTCTTACTAAGCTTGCGATATAGCCATTGGCTCCAGTAACTAAAATGGTTTTCATAAATTAGTCCTTTCTAGGATTTGACACTAATAGGTGTGCTCCTTGTTTGATTGTGATTTTTTTGGAAGAAAAAGGAACAAACATGCTGTCGTATTGTGGTAATACAATTTCTTCACTGTTCCATACGATTGTACAATCTGCATCAATATTGGATAGAATCATGTAATGTTCATCACATGTTAAGGTAATATCAGAATCAGCATAAACTTCATCTACAGTAAAATTAGGACAATCTCCAATTCGGTGTGTTTCCTGTTTTTGTGGAACAAAAGTAGGTTTTAAATTGAAGTTTGTGACATCAAAAGATTCTTTGACATGTAAAGGACGTGTTTTTCCATCTTTTCCTTTACGGTTGTAGTCATAGAAACGATAAGTTGTGTTCGAGTTTGTACCTACTTCTAAAGCTAAGATGTCTTTTCCTAAGGCATGAAGCATACCACTAGGAATGATGATATAGTCTCCTTTATGTACTTCGACTTTATTTAAATATTTTTCAACATCGTTGTTCATTAAAGCATTTTTGATTTCATCTGCATCATTGATTGTGGTTCCGGCAACTAGAGTAGCGCCTGGTTTGGCATCTAGAATATACCAGCTTTCGTATTTTCCATAATCGTTTGAATGTTCTAAAGCATAGTCATCTTCTGGGTGAACTTGAATGCTTAAAGCATCCTTTGTATCTAGATAAGCCAATCGTAATGTTTCATGAAGCGTATATCCTTTACCTAATACTTCATCCGGATTTTCTTGGATGACATCCATCAATGTTGTATTAGTTCCAACAATTTTATTGGAACAATAGGGGTGGGCACTGACTTCCCACCAAGTCCCATAGTCTTCATCGATGCCTCTAGCTTTAGAGATATGATTGGTTCCCCAAATTGTATAATCAGGAATGGGTTCTAATAAAAATGGTTTCATGTTATTTTGCCTCGGCTTCAAATTCTTCTAAGATTTTTAGTGATGAGCTTGTTCCAATTCTTTGTACACCTGCATCGATCATGGCTTTACATGTTTTCCAATCACGAATGCCTCCGGCCGCTTTGACTTTCACTTGTCCTTCGACAGTTTCAACCATTAATTTTACATCTTCTAAAGTGGCTCCACCAGTTCCAAAGCCTGTGCTTGTTTTAATGAAGTCTGGTTTTACTTCTTTGGCAATTAAAGCAACTTGTTTGATTTCATCTTTTTCTAAATAACAATTTTCAAAGATGACTTTTGAAATGACGTTGTGTTCTCTACAAATAGAAACAATACTTTCCATTTCTTCTTTAATGTAGTCCCAGTGGTGCATCTTTGCTTGTCCAATATCAATGACATAATCGATTTCGTCAGCTCCATCTTCAATCGCAATCTTTGTTTCGGCAATTTTAGATGCTAGGCCAGCTTGTCCTAAAGGAAAGCTAATGGCAGCTCCTACATGTACGCTTGTTCCTTTTAATTGTTCTTTACAGAATTTAGTCCAAGTCGTATTGATTGCAACCATAGCGGCTCCGATTTCTTTGGCTTCGTTACATAATTTTGTAAGATCTGCTTCAGTTGCATAAGCTTTTAAAAATGTGTGGTCAAAATAATTTGCGAGTTGTGTTTTGTTCATAATTGTTTACCTCTCTTTTACGTTTTCATTCTAGAACGTAAAAAAAGAGAAGTCAAGCAAATGTTATAACATTTAAAAAGAAATTGTTATATCATTTGAAGTTGGAAGATTATGATATACTAATTTTAAAAGAAATGGAGAGTTTTATGACAGTATTAGATACAAGTATACCTTATGAAAAAGTATTGATGGTCATGGCACGCAAGACCATTCGTAAAGAGATCGAATTAAATCCAAAATTTCATTATGTTGAATTTGATGAATCATTAAAAGAAGCTTGGTGCAAGCTACAAACTCAGGTTTGTTTATTTGAAAATATAGATGAGGCAAGAAAGAAATGGTATAGTATGCTTACTAGAGATAAAGATTTCTTTTCTAAACATTTCTTGTTTGTCGCAAATGAGAGTAATGAACTAGTGGGTAGTGCAGGTCTTTGGTATGGCAATGACTTTGAAGATAGTAGACTTCGTGTTCATTATGTAGCGGTAAGTTTATCGGCTCAACATAAAAAGATTGCGCAGGCCATGCTTACAAAACTTTGTATGATGTACGATACAATTCCAAGTAAGTATCCATTGTACTTGGCAACTCAATCGCAAAGTTATGGAGCTATCAAGCTATATTCAAGACTTGGTTTTACACCCTATTTAGGGGCTTATAAAGGTTGTACAGAACAAAAGAGTAAGAATGCGTGGCAAAATGTCACAGAGATCTTGCGTTGTAAAGCTTAATTGATAAATCGCAATTTGGAAAAGAGCCACTTTAATGATTAGAGAGTTACAAAAAGCTGATATAAATAAGGTTGCAGATATATGGTTAGATACGAATGTGACAGCACATTCTTTTATTTCTTCGCAATATTGGCAAAATAATTTTGAATTAGTGAAGGAATTGCTGCTGCAGGCAACTGTTTATGTTTATGAGCAGAATCAAGAAATACAGGGTTAAATGATGAATTTATTGAGGGCATTTTTGTTTCAAATGAAATGCAGTCGTATGGTATAGGAAAAGCTCTTCTAAATTATGCAAAAAATAAACGAAATAAATTATTTTTGAATGTATATCAAAAGAATATACGTGCAATAGCCTTTTATCAAAGAGAAGGATTTGAGATTCAGCATAGCGGCTTTGATGAAGCTACCGAAGAAAAAGAATATGTAATGAAATGGCAACAGAAATAGAATTAGGGATTTATGGAGAAAATTGTTATGTGCAAAAATATTCAGATTAAAGAGGAGAGAATTTCTAAAATTGAATATATTGAATTTTTAAAGCGTACGGATCTAGGATCACAGTATCCGAAGGAACGATTCGAAGAAAGAATAGCAAAGCTAGTTGATCATGTATCAATCAGTCTTATTGCAAGAAACAAGGATAATCAAATTGTCGGCGTCTTATTTGGATTGACCGACTATGCTTATTGGCTTTATATTACCGATTTAGGCGTGGACAGAGACTATTTACACCAGGGAATCGGTACGGAATTGATTAAGACAGCACATTCTTTAGCAGGCGGTAAAAAGGATATTGCTGTATATTTGGTTGCGAATGAAAATGCCATTGCATTTTACGAAAAATTAGGAATGAAAAAAGCAAATGATGTGATGGAATATAACCACATTGAATGGACACCTTTCACTGTAAAGTAATCAACGTAATGCAATAGATAAATCAGAATTTGTGGAGGAACAAACATGACAAAGAATACTGTGATTTTTTTTCTAAACATGATATACCTACTTATTTGGCATGCAACAAACAAAATAAGAAGCACTAAAGTTGGTAAAGAACTAGACAATGGGTTTGAATTTTACAATAGTTTAAACACTAGTGATAGAGAAAATTATTGGAAAGAAGATACTAAAATTTTAGATCTTTTCTTTGTACTTTTCATAATATCTATGGATATTTCCGTTATTCTTCTTTTTAATGAAAATAATCTTTGGATATTTTCATTAGTTGCAGGATTAATTATTTCATCAGTTGTTGCAATAATATTGAGTATTAATCTTAAGAAGAAATACAAATAAGCGAATAAATTATAGTTTATGATCGTATAGATTAAGACAAAGCGTATTTATAAATGAAAGGCTGAGAGATCAGTCTTTTTGTATAGTTTTCATATTTAATGGTATACTTTAAGAAATAGATAAAACCAAATTTAAGGAGTAATTATGGCTTTTGATTTTAAGAAAGAATATAAAGAATTTTATATGCCTAAAAATAAACCAGTGATTGTAAATGTTCCTGAAGCAAATTACATTGCGGTCAGAGGTGAGGGCAATCCAAATGAAGAAGGTGGAGCATATCAGCAGGCAATTGGCGTATTGTATGCGATTGCTTATACTTTGAGAATGAGTTATAAGACGGATTATAAAATTGAAGGATTCTTTGAATATGTAGTTCCACCACTAGAAGGATTCTGGTGGCAGGATGATATAGATGGTGTGAATTATGCAGATAAAGATTCATTTCATTGGATTTCAGTCATTCGATTGCCTGATTTTGTGAATGAAAAAGATTTTGAATGGGCTGTTGAAACAGCAACTAAAAAGAAAAAAATAGATTGTTCATCGGCAGAGTTTTTGACGATTGATGAAGGCTTATGTGTTCAAATCATGCACTTAGGATCTTTTGATGATGAACCAGCTACAGTTGCACTTATGGATGAATATTTAAAACAAAATGGATATGCGAATGATATGAATAGTCAAAGACTACATCATGAAATATATTTGTCGGATGCAAGAAAGGTTGCACCGGAAAAATGGAAAACAGTCATTCGACATCCTATAAGAAAGATTTAGACAAATTACATATAGTCATTAAGCTAGAGGAGAAAGAATATGCAGGATTGTGGATTTACAAGAGAAAATAAATGGTTTAGATATCGTGCAGCAGCAATAATAATTGAAGAAGATTGTGCGTTATTTGCAGGAAATGAAATAGACAATTATTATTACTCAATCGGTGGTGGAGTTCATGTTGGAGAAACATCTGAGAAGGCAGTAAAAAGAGAAGTGCTTGAGGAAACAGGTGTAGAATATGAAATTGAACGCCTTGCAGTTGTTCACGAAAATTTCTTCAATGAAAATCAGGGAACTTTAAAAGGAATGGATTGCCATGAAATATCAATGTACTATTTGATGAAGCCTAGAGGAACAAAACAACTTAATAGTGATAGTTATAGCCAGGGAGTAAGGGAAACAATGCATTGGATACCAATAAAAGATTTAGATAAATACAAAGCGTTTCCAACTTTTCTAAAGGAATATCTTAGTAAGGAACATGCTGGAATTGAGCATATAATTACGGATGAAAGAAAATAATATATTTTCAAAAATAGTCAGAAATCAATAGTCATTAGTACAGAAAAATATGTTGTTGAACATTTTTATTCAAT
>OHEZ01000839.1_pt1 | contig 15813 bp, 18 predicted proteins | sample 1567391 | NCBI WGS metagenome assembly OHEZ01 (sample SAMEA3879518, study PRJEB24766) | human gut metagenome | biome: human-associated habitat; feature: feces | place: USA | collected 1985/1987
GTAGGGTACGCTGTTCTCAATTTGTGTTGTTGCTTCTTTACCGTATATGAGCATTAGCGCCGGGGTTGTCGTTGCCGTAGCCTTCCATGAGGTTGACAACTCCCCACACCGCAAGACCTGCGCCGAGGGCGATAACAAGCGTCTGGAGAACCGTAACTGCCTGATTGATAAATGCCATACTTGAATTTCCTCCTTAAATCGTTGGTGAATTGTGAAGGGTGAGTGCCTTTTCCAGCACCCGCCCCGATGGTTACTTCTGCGCGGCTGCCGGATTAACCGAACAGACCGGAGAGCAGAGGGATGAGGGTCGTGCCGATCAGCACCACACCACCGCCAGCCATGAGCTGCTTGATGCCCTGAGACTTTGCTCATGTTAGATAAAGAAGTAAAAGAAGTGTAAAAAATTTTGCCGTTCCCGTCCGGCGCTTGCGCACTGCGCCGGACAGGTCGGGCTTATTCGTCGGGCAAGTCCACCTTGCCGACAAAGGAGTAGTAGATTTCAATTTCCTGCCTGCGGTGCTTGTTCTCGTCGTAGCTGCACTCATGCACTACGATCTTCTCGATAAACTCCCGCAGCAGGGTAGGGGTCAGCTCCTCAAAGCTGATGTGCCTGCGGACGATGTTCATAAAACGCTCCGCATTGACTGACGCTTCCTGCGCCTTGGAAAGCTCCGCTTGCAGCTCGGCGGCGTGTTCCCTGACCTGCCGCTGCTCGGCTTCATAGTCGGCGGAAAGCGCTGAAAAGCGTTCGTCGGTGATGCGTCCGGCTACGCTGTCCTCATACAGCCGCTTGAAGATGGCGGACAGCTCCCCGATGCGCTTCTCGGCGGCTTCCAGCTCTCTTTTCTTTGCGGCGTTCCTGCGCTTGCCGCCGTCCTCGTTCTGCTGAACCAGCAGCTTCATGAACTGCTTTTCGTGTTTGGCGGCGTAGGCGGTGATTTTTTTGAGGTTGGCGGTCACGCCTGCGGTCAGAAGGTCGGTGCGGATAAAGTGCGCCGTGCAGTCATGGGTGCGCTTCTTGTAGTTGCCGCAGATATAGCAGTCCTGTTTCCGGGTCTTGTTCTCATACCGCTGCTGGTAGAGGACGCTGCCGCAGTCGGCGCAGAACAGCAGACCGGAGAACAAGCCCACTTCATCATAGCGGTTTGGACGCTTGCGCTGCTTACGCAGCTCCTGCACACGCTCCCATGTGTCGGGGTCGATAATAGGCTCGTGGGCGTTCTCGAAAATCACCTGCTTTTCTTCCGGGTTCTCCACGCTGGATTTGACCTTGTAGGACACCTTCTCCGTCTTGAAGTTGACCAGATGCCCCAGATACTCCTTGCGTTCCAGGATATGGACGATAGTATTGGTCGCCCACTTGCACTCATAGCCGGGGTGGTAGCGGCGGGTGCTGCCCGTCCTGCGGTACTCAAGCGTCCCCGGCGTGGGGACGCCCTGCTCCGTCAGCACACGGGCGATCTTGGAGGGACCGTTCCCGGCAAGGCAGAGGTCATAGATTTGTTTGACTACGGGAGCGGCTTCCTCGTCCACGATGAAGCGCTCGTCCTCGCCCATGAGGTAGCCGTACACGGGCTGGGTCGTCGTGGGTTTGCCGCTCATGCCCTTTGCCCGCTTGACCGCCTTGATCTTTTTGCTCGTATCTCTCACCATCCATTCGTTAAATAAATTCTTTAGCGGCGTTAGGTCGTTCTCGCCCTGTGCGCTGTCCACTCCGTCGTTGATGGCGATGAAGCGGACGCCCTTCTTCGGAAAGGTGATCTCGGTGAACATGCCGACCTGCAAGTAGTTTCTGCCCATTCTCGACAGGTCTTTGGTGATCACGCATTTGACCTCTCCGCTTTCCACGCAGTCCATCATCTCCATGAAGCCGGGTCTTTGAAAATTCGCCCCGCTCCAGCCGTCGTCCACGAAAAAGCGGCAGTTCAAAAATCCATTATCCCGTGCAAAGGTTTCAAGGATGCGCTTTTGATTCTCAATGGACAGGCTCGGGCCTTGCTGTTCATCGTCCTTGCTCAATCTTGCGTAAAGGGCAGTAACAGGGGTAGTGTAGGTGGCTTGTCTTAACATAAAATCCTCCGTTTCCGACAGCCGCCCCGCGATTCCGTATGAATATCATACCACACGGAGCGGCGGCCTGTATAGCGGGTAATTGTAAATTTCGCTTCTTTACGACCCGTCATTATGACGATTTTTCCAATGCAGGCTTATCGTCTGCTCGGATGGCGGCCTCGCTGCCAGCACCTTCATCATCTTATCGGCTGCGGTGGCGGTAGTGTCCTGTTTGAAATAGCCGGAAACCACAAGGACGGTGTTCCCTCTGCGCACCTCGGTCACACAATCCGGGCGGCGGGCGGTAGTGGCGGTGGTGCTTCTGTTGGGGGTGTCGGTCATAGGCTCTCCTTTCTGTTCAGCAGCATTTTAAGGCGTTCCATTTTTGCCTGTGCTTTGGCTTTTCTGAAATTCTCCCCGGTAATGCAGACGGGGCAGCACATTTCCGTAAGGCGGTCATATATCCGGGCATGGGGCGTGTCCTGCGGGTTTTGCAGCTCGGCAAGGCTCAGATTGGTGGTGACGATCAGGGGCTTGCCGCTGCGGCAGCGGCTGTCAATGACGTTGTAGACCTGTTCCAGCCCGTATTCCGTGCCGCGCTCCATGCCGAAGTCGTCAATGATCAGCAGCGGGTAGCGGCAAAGGCGGGAAATGTACTCGTTTCTTCCCTCAATGCGGCTGTTCAGGTCGTTCAGCACGGCGGCAAAGTTGGTCATGCGGACGGGAATCTCCTGTTCCATGAGTGCGTTGGCGATACAGGCGGCAAGGTAGCTCTTGCCCGTGCCGACGCTGCCCCAGAGCAGGTAGCCGATGTTCTCCGCTTTCATATCCGCCCAATGCTCCGCATAGAAGCGAGCCTTGTCCATCTGCGGATTCCTGCCGTTGTCGTTTTCAAACGTCCATTTCCGCATTTTCGGGTCGGTAAAGCCCCTGTTTTTCAAATCATCCACGGTTTGAAGGTGCTTTCTGCACTGCTCGGCGGCTTCACGCTCCAAACGCTTCGCCCGCTGGCAGTCGCACTCCGACGGGCGCTTGTCATGCCCTGTCAATGCCCTCGTTTCCTCCGTGTGGTAGGCTTCCTTCGGGGTACGGCACTTGCCGCAGTACAGCAGCCCGTCCTCTCCGGTGTAGTCCTCCGGTTCCGGCGTGACCGTCGTCAGTTTCGTAAAAACAGCTTCCAGTTCGTTCTTCATAAGCTCTCTCCCTCCTTGTAGGTGTAGTCCGGTATGCCCTGCTTCGGGGCTGCCTTTGCGGTATCGTCTGCCGCCCAGCGCAGGATGGTGGCGGCGTGGTTCTGGTATTTCTTCCCGGTGGACGCGATATAGCCGGAAAGACGGTCGATGTAATACTCCCATTTTTCGGGGATTTCCTCTTTCAGCTCCGCAAGCTCGGCGTCTGTCAGGAAAACATTCTGATACTTTCCGAACACGGCGGGCGCGGACTGTCCTTCCTCTCGCTCTCTCTCTTTCTCTAACTCTATCTCTTTCTCTATCTCTGGTGGACGAATGTCGGACAAATGTCCGACGTTTGTCCGCTGCGGCAGCAAAGCCCGGTTTTCCCGCCTTGCCGCCCGCTTCCGCTCCCCCTCGGTGGAGGACTGGCCGATCATCAGCTCAATATCGGTCATGTAGAGCAATCCGCCGTCAAGCTGCTCCACAAGCCCCAGTTGCAGAAAAACCTTGATCGCCCGTTCCACCGTGCCGATCTGGTGGCGGGTGAGGGTGGCGATCATCTGCGCCGTGTAGGGGATATGCTCGTCAAGCTGCAATTTGCCGCCGTTTTTCAGGGATTTCAGGTACAGCTTCATCAGGATATTCGAGAACAATATCCCGTCCGGCATACTTTCCAGTAGCACGATGGAATCCCCGTCGAAAAAGCTCTCTTTCAGCTTGAGGTAGTAATATTTGCGGTTATCTGCCATTGGCTCACGCTCCTTTGTGCGGGTTTCTCGGTATGCGTCGGGGCACACGATGCCCCTTTCCTCTGCACGGGGGGTACGCTGAAACACGGCAGCCCTTTGCCGTGGATGGGGGAGGAACGAATCGTTCCTCCCCTCCCGGCAGGAGACCCTGTCGTGAAACGCGAGGGGGTGCCACCGAGTCAAGCAAGTGCAACACCCAGAGAGAAGAAAACTTCATTAGGGGATTTCCAGCCGAGGCATTTGCGGGGACGGCTGTTGATCATGTCCGTCACACGGCGGAGATGCTCCTCGGACAGGGTGTGAAAATTGTAGCCCTTTGGGAAGAAAAAGCGGATTAGGCCGTTGGTGTTCTCGTTCGTACCGCGCTGCCAGGGTTTGTGTGGCTCAGCGAAGTAAATCGGAGCGCCGATGGCCGCTTCCAGCTCCCTGAACTGCGAGAACTCCGAGCCGTTGTCCAGCGAGAGGCTTTTTACGGGCACGCCTTTGAGCATCTTTTCGATTGCCTCCCTTGTTTCGCGCGCGTTGCGACTGCGGATAATTGATGTAAAAAGGAAACGGCTCTTTCGGTCTACAAGCGTCACCAGCAGTCCTTTCCCGGTCGTGCCGTAGACCGTGTCGCCCTCAAAATCTCCTATCCTCAGCCGCATTCTGATGGCCTCGTCCCACTCCGGTATCGTTCGCTCGGGATGAATGGTGTTGTAGTTGGCATCACGCCGCACTATGCGCTTCCCCTTGCGCCGGAAGTGCGTTTTTGCCCGAATATTGGGCAATCTTCCCGTCTTGACATACCGATAAATGGTAGAAACGCACAGCGGCTTTTCATCCGGAAACATCATATGCCAACGTCCGGCGATGGTTTCGGGTGACCAATAGTTGGCAAAGCCTTCTAATATAAAATCCCACTCCTTCGTATCCGGTAAAATGGCTCTTGGTACACACTCGCGCCTTCGCCGAATGTAAAGGTTCTGGGCGCGCCAATGATTGTACCAATACTTGTTGTTTGGTTTTTTACGCGGCATGAACTTAGAGCGATTTCGATTCACCTCCCGGCTGATGGTGGACGGGCTTCGCTCCAGGATATCGGCAATTTTCCTGAAGCTCAGCCCTTCCGCCAAAAGTTGTTGTAGATATTTCCGCTCATCCGGTGTAAAATGTGTGTAGTGCAACGTGTTCACCTCCGTGTTGTGTTGGTTGGTAGCTACATTTTACACCCCGGTGTTCACGTTGTCTTTCTTTTTTGGGCGGTGTTGCACTTCGTATTGTAACCTGTCGGTCTCCCTCTGGGGCTGTCCCGTTTCGGGATACCCTTTGCCGTGGATGGGTGTCTGTTTTGGACCTCCATCCGGCGGCTTCCACCGTTTGGACCAGTAGCGGGGGCAGAGGACAACGATTGCCCGGAAGCTCTGCTTGCAGCCGTGGGTGCAGCTCCGGCAAAGCGCGTTGTAGGCGATGCGGTTTCTGTGGTTGAGGAAGAACGACCATTCCAGGCGTTTTTCTCTGCTCATTCTCGGCATATCTTTCACGCTCCTATCTTTCGTCTATCGGGTGTCATGGCATGGTAGGCAAAAATGTAAATCTCGGTATCAATTTCGGCGATTTTTTGCCCTGTACGCTCTTTTTACAAGATGGGTGGTATGCGGGTATGGGTAAGCTCCTTTCGTGCGTTCTGCGGCGTTTCGGGATGGGATATTTACCCCGGCAAACGAGCTAAGTTCAGCTTAGGGCGTTACCGCTCCTGCTCGTGGCTGCGTTTCTTGTGCTTCTGCGTCTGTCCGGCCTCCATCAGCCTTTGGGCGTTGTACTTCACATTGGCAAGCTCGTCATACTCGTCCTTTGCGCGGCGGTATTCGTTGTAAATGCCGTTTTTCTCGGAAATGAGGGCCTCGATCTCGCCTTCCAGTCTGGCGGCTGCGGGTATCTTCCCGCCGTTCAGCATCTCTTTCAGCCTACGCACGGCGGCCTCACAGATGATATAGTCCACTTCGTAGGCTTGACGGTGCATCTCCGCTTTTTTGCCTTTCAGTTTCCTGCCCGCTTCCACTGCGGGTTTCGTGCGGCGGTAGTCGTTGATGGTCTTTTGCAGCTCCTTCTTTACGGCGATCTCATCCTCCACGGCGCGGAGCTGCCGGCGCAGGGCGTACATTCTGCTGTGGCTCTCATGCACGGTTTCATTCAGACGGTCAAGGTCGATCAGGCCGTTGTCCGTCAGGAAATTGTGGGTGGCCGCCATCTGTTTGAGGTTATGGATTTTCGCCCATTTCTCATAGCCGATGCCTTTTCCCTCGGCTTTCTTGGCTTCAATATCCACCATGCGCCCAATGGCGGGGGCTTGCGGTGCGCCCTGCTTCGGGGCGTGCCTGCCGGAAGCACCCTCGATGGAAGATAGGGTGTTCTCTGCCGGAATAGCGCCGCGTTTCGCTGTGGTATTCACCGGGCGCAGGGCGTTTCTCTCCAATGCGGCAAGCACAGCGGCACGGTCATAATCGTCGCCCAACTTCCGGGCGGTGATGGGCTTCGTCCGGTCAGGGGTCAGGTAGGAATACCGCCCCCGGCTCTCCTTGACGGTCACGCCCTCTTGCAGCAGCAGAGAAGAAAACTCGTCAAAGCCGCTTGCCCGGTCAAGGGCTTTTCGTATGGTCTTGCGCAGTTTCTCCTTGTCGGTTTCAAATTTGCTGTGGATCAGCGGCTCGTGGTTTTCCAGCCGTTTTTCGTTCTCCCGGTCAATAGCAAACTGCCCCTTTTTCTTCGCCCAATACTCGCGCTCGGTGATGCGGTTCGCGCTGCCGTGGAGCAAGTCGATTTGATAGAGGTTTTCCCGGTGGCACAGCTCCATGACCTCGGCTCTGAAATGTTCCATAGCCGCGTCCGTGCAGCGGTGCTTGCACCCGGCTTTCGTGTCTGCGGGTCTGTCCATGTAGGGCAGCAGTGGCACTTCCTCAATTCGCAGGCTGTTGATGACGATATGCACATGGATATTGCCGCTGTGGTTGTGTCCGTCCGGGTGGGTGCAGACAAGGGCTTGGTGTCCGGGGAACTGCTCTTTACAAAACCTCTCGCCCAGCTCCTGCGCACGGTCAACGGTCAAGCCGTTGTCCGTCCCGTCCCGTGGGTCAAAGCTGATGATGTAGTGGTGGCTCTTTACGTCCTCTTTCTTCTGATTCTTTCCGTAGCGGAGATTGGAGCGCATACTGGCAACAGCGAAATCTTCCTCGCCGCAATTCAGCGTGGATATGCGGTAGTCCTCCCTCGGCACAAGCCGCCCCTGCTCGTCCAGCGTGGGCTTCATGGTGAACTCATCGTGTTCAAAGGTCAGGTATTTTTCAGCGTCGCCGTAGTTGGCGTTCTTAGAGCTGATATGTTTGAACGTTGCCAACCACTTCACCTACCTTTTCAAGAACTTCAAACTTCAAGGCGGCAAGGTCGGAAGAGGCCGTCCGCAGCTCCGCCGCAAGCTGCGAATAGGGATTGTGCCACTCGTTCAGCGTCCGGGCGATCTGATTGAGGTTGCTTCCGATGCGCCCGTATTCGGCGGTCAGCTTCCCGATGGCGGCAAGCAGCTCATCGTTGACCGCCGACACATGGATCACGGGTTTTATCTGCAAGCGGGTCATGGACTGCCGCAGCATTTCCGATTGGCTGATGCCGTAGGTGCGACATTGATTGAGAAACAGCTCGTGTTCTTCATCGGTCAACCGTGTTTTCACGACATGAGTTCTGTGCGGCGTGTTGTATCTTTTGCGGTGCATAGGTTTCAACTCCTTTCTGCGGTATCATTTGTAAACAGGAAAACATCTCCTCAAATACCTAAAGAAAAAACGGCAAAAAGTACGGGGCTGTTTTTCAATGTTCACAAATTCTTAATGGTTTGATCTTCGGCGCTCTCTCCGGCGTAAGCCGCAACAGCAGGGTTTGGGGAAGGCACTCCCCAACAAGATTCCGATGGGGCAGAATGAGCGGACAGCGAATTATGGCACCTCGGTAGAATCTTGCTCTGACAGCTCACACTCTGCTCCTGCCGTAAAACTGCGTATTTCTCCCTCTGCTGCCTACAACGACAGGAAAGGCATTTTGCCAAAGAATGTGGATAATTTTTTTGAAAAAATGGGCGTGAAAAAACGGCTTGCCATGCAAACCGCTCAAAAAAACATATGCTTGACTTATGAGAAATCAACCCTGAGATCAGGGCGGGCAGGCACAGCTTGTGCTTGCCCGTCTTGTCTGCCGAAAAGCGAAACAGGCTGCGGCTGTCAATGGCGCGTAAGCGTTTATCTCGACCGTTGACGGGTGCAGCCTGTTTTGCTATCTTTCGTCATGAATGAACTTATGGGAGACAATGCTCATAAGGGCAATTCGCACCGTTCCCCTTTACCATTTTCAAAGTGCCTCTCACAGCCGCCCGTTCATGGAAAATTTACAAATAGATTGCTGCCGCCACATTGAAAAAGATGGTCATTATATGGTAGACTTATTATGCGGATAGAATACCTATCTGACAAACTATGATTGGAGGTAACGCCATGTATCGTCCCAATGATGCCCGGTTCGGCTTCGCGCGTTGGTGGTATTGGTGCGGCTCCCGATTATGGAGAGGTCGTATCAAAATCGTTTCTGTTGGCGCATAGGCCGGACTGGTGATTAGTCGGCTTGTGCGTCTTTTTCTTGCACAATATGATTTAAGACTATGCGCAGTTGTTAGATGCTACGAATATCTATTGCAAAGGAGTGATTATTTTGAAACCGAAAAGACTGTTGGCTGTATTGCTAACACTAATTTTAACCTGTTCATTTGTAACTTCTGCATCAGCAGCTTCTTGTGGTGAATATGTTGATTGGACATGGAAAAATGGCACCTCATCGTTATCTGTGCAGATGTTCCCGTCTGCATACGATTTTTATGATAATATTTATGCCGTTTACCAGTCTTGGAATGACATATCCTCAGCGGTTTCCATTGATGGATTTACATACTACGCAGATGGAACTAACCAAAATAAGGATATTCAAATTGTTGGTGCTGCACTTACGGGAACAACTTTAGCGAACACAAGTATATATAGCAAAAACATTCTAGGTGTTTATACCCAGCAAGGTTTTTGGTCTTATACAGGAAAAGTTAGTAAAGCTGTTATCACCATTGACACATCAGGTAGATTTGGTGGACAGACAGACACATGGGAAAGAAAAACAATAATCCATGAATTGGGACACGCACTGGCGTTAGATCATCCGTCCTGTACTAACCGAGCTATTATGCACCAAACCAGTTCTTCTTATGTTTCAAGTTCAATGCAATCACACGATAGAGATTGTCTGATTGAGAAATGGGGTGAATAAGTATGACTAAAAGAACAAAAAGCATTCCGGTTTTGCTTGGTACTCTATTCCTGTTGATTCTTGTTGTTGCTGCTTCTTTAACTTCATTTTTGGGAAGCAAGACGCATTACAATATTCTTGCAACCGACAGATTGCAATTAGCACCTACTTATGCTGACTTGCAAAATGTAAGTGATATTGTTGTTAAAGCGACAGTTATTCCCGGAAAAGAAAACAAGTTAATTACAGCAGACGATGGCACAGTTGTCTTTGGCTATACCATTACGCAGCTTAATGTCACAGAAGTATTCAAAGGAAATATCAATGAGGACTATCCCATTAACATTACCGAAGAATACTACACTCTTTCAGGAAATGGGAATGAGGTTTACACCCAAGGAAATTATATGCCCGCACAAGAAAGTGGCGAATATATTTTCTTCTTAAAAGCATACGACAGCACCAGCCCCTATGCCGGAATGTATTTTCCTGTTGATTTGGAGTATGGTAAGTATTCTGTTGATCTGGCTGAAACCTTTACTACACCAGCAAATGCTTCAGCAGCAGAATATGAGGTCATTGCCCTTGATGAAAAATATGTTGAGTTTGCCACAAGAGTAATTGAAGATTATTTACAAAACTAAGAAAGGAAATTCAAAATGAAAAAGAGAATTTTTGCATTAGCAGTAGCAGTCATGATGTTGGCTTCTTTTGCTACAACCGCTTCTGCTGCCGAAACGCAGAATCCATACGAACTGCCCTATGATGTAGATAGCGGAGAAATGTTTGAATGTAGCGAATCCCTTGCCGTGGGAGATATACGAACCAGAGCTATTTTAGGAACAGGCACCCTTTACCATTCCGACCCTCTCATCGGTTATCCAAAAGCATACGCCTATACAGAGGCCTACGACACTTCATATAAAGTTCGTGCAAAATGCGATGTCAACAGTAACGGTGAGGGTGTCGATACAACAGGTTGGAAAGAGCTTAAAAACACCAAAGCGTGTAACTCCGGCACAATTCAAGCAACCACGGCTCGTTGTATTTTCGATGGCTTCCACGAAATTCAGACAACTTCCACTTCCAGCATGGGATCTGCTCAAACTACGGCATCCTATAATTGATTAAACCACGGGGCATAACAATAATCTGCAAATGTGTGGGGAATTGTTATGCCCCACTTTATAGGGAGAGGTATATGTAAGTGAAACTAAAAAGATTCTTTTGCGCTTTGCTGATTATGACAATATGCGTATTATTTGCTTCTTGTGATTATTCCGACAATGATAAACACTTGGATTTCGCAGATGAATATAGAGAATATGGAAATATGCTTGTTTTAGGCGTTGTCAACGATACAGATTTGACCGAGGACGGAGTTGTATATCTTGATTCCATTACAGATAACTTAAACATACAATTTGCAAACTTGACCGAATACGATTCGGAGTACATATTAAAACTGTTTTTGGATTACGAAGAAATTGAGTATTTTATTGATGATGAAATCAAAAACGGATATGTTTTTCAAGCAAAATCCGATGAATCGTTGATTATTCCTGTGAAGCTCAATTCATCAATAGACTTCAATAATTCTCATATACTCACTGTCGCGGTCTTGACCGCACCAAACAAACACGCAAAAAATAGTGATTTAATGAGTAATTCCTATGGAATGGTTCTTAGCTACGAACTTGCTCCGCGTGATGGCACGCGAAGTATCTCAACAAATAAAATATGTAGTGATCCTACAAAATATTTGGAACTAAACTATCAAGGGTTGATGTTAAATCTTGATTTTGATGCTGCAAACAATGCTACAACACAATTTCCACCACAGAATATATTTGCAAAGGCTGGGGAAACTATAACATTGGCATACCGTGCTGGAAACTATGAAAATGCAAGTGAGCTGATGGTCATTGTCCTTATAGATTGGAAACAAAGCCAAATAAATGATGTTAATTCTCTCTATATTAGGAATAAGCCCGGATACATAGGTTATGGTGAATTGAACATTACCACTCCACTTCAAGCTGGTGAATACGAAGTGACGGCCTTTGTAGTAGACTCTCCGTTTAGTTTAAGAGATTTCAATACTTTCCATACTCATGATACAGCATATCGCTTTACTTTAACAGTGCAATAGAATATCTATAATGAACTACCCGTACCGTTGGCAACGGCATAACCGCTAACTTAATACATCAATTATCGTAAATTCAGATAAACAAATGATACTGGGCGGTTAAGCACTCTTGGGCTTGTTCGCCTTGTTGTCATAAAGCAAAATGGGCGGCAACTGTCAATGGCGGGCGTAGCCCGTTCATGACCGTTGACTGCTACTGCCTGTTTTGCTATCTCCCCTTTGGCTGTTCGGAATAGCGGCGGGGCTGCTGTCCTCGTCTGTGTTTGTGGTCTGCTTCTTTATTGCCCTTGTGCGTTGGCGCCGGGGTTGTCGTTGCCGTAGCCTTCCATGAGGTTGACAACACCCCACACCGCGAGACCGGCACCGAGGGCGATAACGAGCGTCTGAAGAACCGTGACAGCCTGATTGATAAAAGCCATAGATTTTCCTCCTTGAATCGATGAAAGTTGAGTGTGTATTTTTGAAAATGGGCATAAAAAAAGAAGCCCCGTCGCTGTTCTGCTTTGGGAGCCATCAGGCTTTACCCACTGCGCAGTGCAGCGACGGGGCTTTAATCTGTATCGACCTCGCCCATATCATAGAGGTCGAATGTGTCATCGGGCTTGACTACCAGCTTGTGCTGCCGGTACTTCTCGATGTCAAAGGCGTTCCGCTTGTCGTAGTCGGAGAGCTGCCGGTACTTTGGATGCTTCGTAATGTCGTATTTGTTACTGAGAAAAGGTCTCACGCCTCGAAGCTGCAAAATACACTTGGCTCCGTCCATGACGGCGATCTCATCCTGAGACATCAGTTCTTTGCCGGTTTTCTGATAGTTCAAGCCATAGGAGTTGTTGTTGGAACGGGTTTCTGAGGTGTTGTAAAGGTCGATTGTCTCCTTGCCCAGCACCTCGCTGATTTCCTTGAGCGTGGATTTCTCCTTGCCGCCGAGGAAAAGTGTGCAGTCGCAGTTGCCCGTGATGGTGTCAGCCGCATCCTTGTAGATGGTCTTGAGCTGAGACTGGGACTGCAAGATGATTGACGCCGAGATTTCCCGGCTTCGGATGGTTGCGATGAGCTTATCAAACTTCGGGATTTGACCGAATAGCGATAGGTAAGACCTGAGCGGCGCGTCAGCGCCGCTTTCCGTCTTTTCCCCCGCTCCACACCGTGCGTGCGGCTTTCACCGCACACGGCGTTCCATCGACTTTGAAAAAATTGTAAATAGATACAGTTTTCAGTGAGCGATTGCGTTTAGATTGAGAATAAGCCTGCTGTTTTGCGCAAAGTGTTCAACTTCGCACGCTGTCTTACGTTTAACCGCAATGTTTGAACAAGGCGTGCAATTACCTCGCTATCAGTGGCATGGATCAAAATATGGACGGTCTCTGTAACCAGCACCAGATTCCCGTATTGGTCGTTACCGCCTTTCTCTCGCGGGAGCTTGTGGTGACAATGAATGTCCCCGATTTCAAGCGGCTGTTTGGTAACGGCGCAGCACCCATGTTGAGCGCAATACAGTGCCAGTCTGTTGTTGTTCAGTTCCACACTTGCAAACTGTACCGGGTTCCGCATGAGGTAGTGTAAAATGCTCATATTTACGGATTCCAGATTTTTGTGAATACTTCTGCGGCCTTGTTCCGTGTACTGGTTCACTTCCCGCCGTTTGTAGAGCGGTGCTTTGGCTTGGATATATCCAATGGGGATAACAGCCTGACCACTCACATAGCGAATTTGCTTGCTTCTTCCATACCGCTCCGCAATGTAGGCGGGCAGAGGGTTTCCTTGCTTTTGCAAGCGCTCTCTCAATCTGTTCTGCATGGTTCGAGTGATGCCGAAGGCAATTTTACGAATGTCTTTGCTGATGTGGGTAGCATAACGATAGTAGTTGTGAACACCTGAAACATAGGCGTTATAGGCTCCAATGGCTTTGTATTCCTCATTCACATTTGCCGGGGATTGGATTCTTTTCACCATTTCCCGCGTTTGCCGCTTCACTTTCTTGACTGCCTTATCGCTCATGTGCGATTCTACCGCGTACTTTGCTGTGCCGTTGCTCTTGACGCCTTTTCTCACAGCTCTTAGCTTGAAGCCGAGAAAATCGGAGTATTGCCTTTTCAAATTGACAATTCTGGACTTTTCGGGGCTGATGTCCAGCCCCAGCCGTTCCTTTAGCCAATCTCTTGTAGCGGCAAAGAGTTTTACTGCGTCGCTTCGCTTGCGGCAGAAGATTTTGAAGTCATCGGCATACCGGACGATGTAGCACTCTTTTAGGACAGAGCCTTTTCGGAGCATTTCATACTTCTGGCTTTTGTCAATAACCCCATTGTCAGACCGCGCATATTCACGGTTTTTGCGTGTCGGCATATTCTCCCACTGGCTGGCAATCCACCAATCCAATTCGTTCAAGACGATATTGGACAACAGTGGGGAAATGATACCGCCCTGCGGCGTCCCCTTTTGCGGAAAACCGATTCCTGCAACTTCTGCTTTCAGCATGGCGGATATGATACTCAGCACACGCTTGTCCTGTATCCCCATATTCCACATCTGCTTGAGCAGTTTTCCGTGGCTGACATTATCGAAGAACCCTTTTATATCAATATCAACCACATAATGCAGACCGCGCTTTTGTATCATCGCATAACACTGTGCCAGCGCGTGTTCTGCGCTCCTGTTGGGACGGAAACCGTTGCTCCGCTCATGGAATTTCGCTTCGCATATCGGCTCCAGAATTTGCAGGAAGCATTGCTGGATCAGCCTGTCGGCAATCGTAGGGATTCCCAGAGGGCGAGTTTTCCCTGTGTCTCCTTTGGGGATTTCCACCCGGCGCACCGGCTGGGGCTGGTACTGCTCCAACCGCCTTTTTATATAGTGAATGAGTGCTGTGTTTGTGAACTTTGACAGGTAGCGGACAGTTTTTCCGTCCGTTCCCGCCGTTTTGCTACCCTTGTTTTTGCTGATATTTCGGTAAGCAAGTAAGATATTTTCATCAGCGGCCACCAGCTCCATCAGCACGGTAAAGCGTTTGTTTTCCGCACTTTGGGCATAGAGCCTATCCAATACCTCCTGCAAGCCGAAGTATTCAGCGTTGCGCAGTTTCGCTTTCTTTTGCAATTTCTTCACTGTCATAGTCGGCATACCTCCTTTGGGGTGTGCCTTTCTTAGTCATACTCGAACCTATGAATACTGTTCTTTTATTCTTGCTTTCAAAGCCGACTGGTGCCTGTTCCTCCACCGCCATTACAGCAGCTTCAACGGTCGCGGCACCGCTCTCAGTTGGATAAAGGCACGTTATACAGTCTGCTTTCCGTGCTAGCACTTCACAGCGCCGCAATGCACTCCATGCTCCAACCTTTCCACGTTCCAATATTCCTATCTGTGCATATACCTTTAGGTGGCCCCTTTAAGCCAGTGCGCTTGGGCGGCGCCTGTAACGCCGCAGGGAGTTTCATACTAACAACTCTTACTCGTCCCCACGCACACCGCCATAGGCGGCAACCGCATTTCTGCGGCTCATTCGTCTTGACCCGTACATTCAGGGCTTCGTCAGTGCGTTCCACCGCACATCCTCACCATGGGCATTTTATAGACCCCCGGCGTATCATCTGCACACCCCACCGCTGGGGCGCTTTCCTCGGCTTGACCTGTTAGGGCAGACTTCCGCCGACTTCCGCGCGCTCTCGGACACAGTGCGTCTTTGCGCTTGCACCATGCCCGGCGCAGTCTTAGGGCAGGCGTTTCAGGGCGTTACCCCATCATTCCACCTGTCGGAATATCAGTTCTATGAAACTGATTTGTTCTCGAAACTCCTTTCAATTTTCTTATTTTTTTCTCAGCTTCACGCCTAACCTTTTCAGTTAGGAACGTGTCGCACTGTTCGCAAACTCGTCCAGCAGACAGCGTACATGGACGGGAAGCCGTCCGTTGTAAACGTCATCTGCTTTATCGCACAAAAGGTTGAATAGCTGGGAATACATGATCGCCACGACGAAATTGAAGGTGTCATCGGTATCGGAAATGATGACGAACAGTGCCGTCTTCCGGTCTCCGATGGTGTCCAGCTCCATCTCATCGTAGCTCATCAGCTCCCGCAGCTCTGCGATGTCGAAGGGCGCAAGCCTTGCACCGCAGGAAATCAAAATCGACTTGGCGGTTTTGCCAGAGACGAAAAGTCAAGGACTTTTTCATCAAATTCAAAAAGAAGTCACATTTTGCGGACTTCCTCACGGAGCAGACGCTTGATTTTGTCCTCCATCGTCTCTTTTGCGGTCTGGCTGAAATGGACACGGACGATATAGGTTGTCTTGCCGATCTGCTTTCTGACAGTCGGGCAAGTGGCGGTGTTGGTTGCGGTATTGTTCATTCAAAATCCTCCTGTAAATGAAAAATGCCCGGT
>OHEZ01000858.1_pt1 | contig 15531 bp, 7 predicted proteins | sample 1567391 | NCBI WGS metagenome assembly OHEZ01 (sample SAMEA3879518, study PRJEB24766) | human gut metagenome | biome: human-associated habitat; feature: feces | place: USA | collected 1985/1987
GTGCTTACAGCGTATAGCTGCTTAGCACATTATTGAATTATTAACGAACTATTGTATAAAGTATGAGAAAAACTTTACTCATTGCAGCCGCTTTGTGCCTGGCAGCTACAACAGCTACAGCACAGGAATTTGCCAATCCCCTTACACCCACGGAAGGCAAAAACTCTTATCAGGTAGAATCACCAGGTACTATCTATTGGAAATTCGTAGCCGATGCCGATTACATCGCCACAATCGGTCAGTACGGAAGTTCTGATGTGCCTAAGGTTGCTTTCGAAAGCAACGGCAAACCAAGTTACATCAAAGGAGTAACCGCCTCTACGATCTTCGCTTTAGAAAAAGGCAAGACTTATTACTTCACTATCAATGCAGAAGCAAAAGGCGAAGTGGGCTTCAGCCTCAAATTAGACAAGACCGAGAATCTGGGCGCAGGACTTACCACCGACAAACCAGTGGAAATCAAACTTGGCGCCACACAGGTACTGGGCAACCCTTGCTATCCAGAAGACTCTTGGGATGACACAAATGTGTACACCACCTACAAAGCAGAGAAAGACGGACAGCTCCAAATCAAAACTGAGCAATATGTATCCAGTGCAAATGTAAATGGTACAGCCGTCTCTGCCGAGCCAGTAAACGGCAAGAGTGTTTTCAAGATCAACACAGAAGCAGGAAAGACATACGCTATCAACTTCACTTTGGGGATTCCTTTCTTTGTAGCCACATCTGAAGTGGTAGAGGTAAAGGAAGGCGACATCGACATGCCTTACGTTATGAAAGAAGACGAGAACTCTATTCCTGCCGAAGCCGGCAAGTATTTCTTCACTTACAAACCAGAAAAGACTGGCTACCTCAACATCACTAGCGATGCAGAGTCTGCCGGCAACAAACTTAGCATCTATAAATTCAAGATCCACGCCACCAACGGCAACAATGCCGTAGGCCAGTCAGCGGATGGCAGTTACAATGTACGCGCAGAGATTGTGTCAAACAACTACACCTATTATATTGTAGTAGACAAGACGACAGCTACCGCCAAGGCTGAAACATTCAATGTGAAGATGGAAAGCTACCAGCCGGGAGAAACAGCAGGCACAGCCTTCACAGTGAACGTAAGCGAAACAGCTACAGCCATCACATTGCCAGGAGCTAAAGGTAAGTATTTCTATACCTTCACTGTTCCTGCCAACACCAAGAAGCTCCTCACTGTTGAGTCTCCTGCAGCTTTGAGCGAGGGCACTTCTGCCTACGTTAACACCTCAGAAGGAACATGGGGTGCAACCAAGATGGAGAACCAGATTATCAAGAGAGATGTAAACAGCACAAAAGAACAGAAATACTATCTGGTTGTCACATCCAATGAGGCAGCTCCGCTGACCCTCAACATCAAGTATGCAGATGCAGAAAAGGGTTCACTGATTACTGCACCTAAGGAAGCAATAATCGGTAGCAACATCATCGATTTCGATGGTACAGAATATTATACCTACAAGGCAACAAGCAATTGTAAGCTTGCTGTTACCGTAGAAGATGGCGTAACGGTTACCTTCCCAGAGAACACATCAGGTTACGGCTCATACGATGTTTTCCAAAAGGGCAATACATATAGCATCCAGGCTACTGCCGGCATGATATACTACATCGTTCTCAATAACGTGAAGAAAAATTCTACCTTTACATTGGCAGAGGCGAAGTTTGATGCTGGTGAGGTTCGTGAGAACCCAATCGTCATGACAAGCAACACCTATACGCTGGACGAGAATGCAAGTAATCTCTGGCTGAAATATGATGTAACCGAGACTGGCGTAATAGAATTCTCCTGCGATGCTCCACGCGCATGGTCAGACTTCATCGGCATTGCCAAGAACGACGCTAAGGCTCCTGTCAGCATGGCAGACCAGATTCAGGACGAGTCTACCTTAGACCAGGCTAACCCAGCTAGTCTCAGTGTATATCACGCAGTATTCTCTGCCGAGAAGGGTGACGCTTTGTATATCCAGGTAAATATAAAAGGTGATGCTACAGGCAAGAAACTGACTCTTACCCAGCGTGCTTCAAAGCCAGGCGAAACCATCGACAACCCTATCGAACTCAAGAAGGGTGAAACTCTGGATGTATCTAAGGCAAGCCCCAACAATCCAATCTGGGTGAAGGCAAGACTCGCCAAGGGCAAGAATGCATTCAAGAATGCCGGCAACGGCAATATCATACCACTGAAGGCATGCCGTCCTTCAGGTGATGGTATTAGCTATGATGGATATCCCGTCCAGTGGACCGGCGATTCATTCATCGAGGATGCAACAGAGGAAAAGGATTTCATCTTCATGGTTTCTTCTGCTGAAGGCAGAGCGAAGGTAATGTTCGTAGATAACAATACCGATGGCATTAGCCGCATCGAGCTGGATTCAGACAGCAAGCCAGCCATCTATACCATCAATGGTACCAAGATCAACAGTATCACAGGCAGCGGTGTTTACATCATCAAGTCGAATGGTAAGACCAAGAAGGTTGTTATCAAAAAATAATCTTTCTGATTGATACAATCAGAGAATATATCACAAGAAAAGGGGTGTGTCATAAGTACATGACACACCTTTTTTTTGTTTCTATGCAGCCGTTTTCATAAAGCAGAAATTACGTCCCGACGTATCTTGTACTACGTCCGGACGTATCTTTTGCTGCGTCGGGACGTAGCAAATGCTACATCGGGACGCATTTTTATCAGCGTTTTTGCTCAATATCATCTTAGTTTTCACCCCAATATCCATCTAAAACACCGATATTTTGCTGGTTTTAGGCAAAATGTGGCAACAGGTGGCAATAAGGTGGCAACAGAAATACCCCTTATTGCCACCCGTTATTCGCTTATAATCAAAGAGTTAAGTATAAGTGTGGCAAATGTGGCATTAAGTTAGAGAAAAATATACACATGTAATGCTACAGAATACTGATATAGTTCAGTCAGCTAATTCAAGTGGTTCAGTCAGCTGACTCAAGTAGCTCAGTCAGCTGACGCAGATATCTCGACAAGCCGAAGGATACGTCTCCATTAGCCTACGGAGTCGTATCAGTAACCCGACGGAGTTATATCCGTAACCCAATGCTGTCATATTCTTAACCCCACGCAGCCATATCTATAGGCAAACGGAAGCACATCATTTATTTACCTCTTCACCTTCATGTATTCCGTAGGAGTCATGCCATACTCCTTGGAGAAACATTTGGAGAAATAACTGCTGTTGGAAAAACCAACGGTATACATCACCTCGGATACACTGAACTTGCCCTGGCTCAGGAGCTCGGCAGCACGGCTCATACGCATCTCACGGATATACTCTACAGGCGTACGGCCTGTTATCGCCTTCATCTTGCGATACAGCTGTTTGCCACCTATGCCTATCACATCCTGCAACATCGAAACATTGAAGTCAGAATCGATCATGTGCTTCTCTATCGCTTCATTGATCTCTTCGAGCAGACGCTTGTCTGACACATCCAACTCGCTGACATTTACTTCCTTCTTTTCCTCTTCAGAAGATTCAGAGCGTGCAGGAACTGGTTCTGAGGATGAAGACTCAGGCTCAGATTCAGGCGAAGCGGATAAGCCAGTAGCAACAGCTGATGGCTCCTCTGGCATCTTCACATTCAGGTAGCGGACCATCAGAGCTGTCACCTCATCAAATGAATGATGAGCTACGGCAGCCTTCAAATCTTCCGTCAGACGGTTGAAGAAGTCAATACGCATCTGTACCTGCTCCAACACCTCAGCCTTCTGCTTCTGGGCATCAGCCAGTTCCTTGCGCAGAAAATACCAGCTTACCAGCCATGCCACAAACACGATGAGTGCCGTGATATAGAAGAGCTTGCACCAGAAGGAGAGATACCAAGGCGGCAGGACGGAGATGTCGAGCGAATAAACCTCGGCAGCTATCTTGCCTTCACCATCCACGGCATGAACCGTAAGATGATAATCGCCATACGACAAACCATTGTAGGTGATATCGATATTGCCTGAGTTCAGATAATGCCAGTCGTGGTCGCTGCCTTCGAGTTTGTAAGCATAAACGGCTGAAGGATGATCAGCAAAAGGAAGGTCGGTGAGCTGCAGGGTGAAGTTGTTCTCATCACTCTTCAGTTTCAGGATTTCTCCACGCTCCTCACAAGCCTGTCCGTTTACGATGATTCCTGCCAGCATCAGGCGGGTAAACTGCTTAGGCTTCTGTGCTACATCGGAACTGATTGCTACATAGCCGTCATTGCCGCCCATCATTACCTCATGAGTCTGTCTGCTGTAACAGATGTTGAGCGGCACAACAGAAGGAATCATGAAGCGCTGGCTCTCGCCCTCAGGATTGATTACGCAGCATTCATTGCCCGATACCACCCATATCTTGCCTTCCACATCGCACATGGTACTTACCTTGCCACCAATCTGCCATGTCTTGGAAGAAAAGCTGTTACCCAGCACAGTACCGGCTACATAATAACAGGTTACCGAATTGTTATCACCCATCCAGATATTGCCCTTGCTGTCTGCCATCAGATAGTTGACAACATCTGAGTTAGCTACCTGCACCACCTTCATATCGTTCGGATTGATGCAGTCGAGACGGGTATAGGTAGAAACCCAAATCCTACCCTTTCCATCCATCACCATCTGACCTACATGCAGACCAGAGAGCGCATTCTTTCCCTTGTCCGAGTAATGCCAGTCGGCTATGGTCTTGCCGCTCAGAAGAGCCGCCTTATCCATCACGAAGACACCGCCCTGATAAGAACCCATCCATATCCTGCCCTTCTTGTCCTGGAGAATATCGTAAGCCCAGGCAGTAGAATACTTGCCACTCTTATCGTAGACGATGAAGTTGCGCATCTGACGGGAACTGCGGTCATAGAAGTTGATGCCATGGTCGGTGCAGATCCATACATCGCCGTCATGGTCTTCATAAATCTTGCGTACACGGTTATGACTCAGCGGGAAGGCAGAGCTGTTCTGCTTGTACCATGCCACATTCTGATAGCCTTCAGCATTCCGGGTGAAATGAATAAGACCGTTGGTATCGCCCATCCACCATTCGCCGTTACGGGTCTGGAGCATGGCATGGAGACAGTTGCCCTCACCCGACATCGTAATCTTATCTAGCGATACATAGCGGTAATAGGTATGGGTAGTGAGACGGGAGAGTCCATTGTCAGTACCCACCCATACATTCTGCCATTTATCTACAAAGCAAGCCCAGACGATGTTGTTAGGAATAGAAGCATCATCGCGGGAATCGTGGATATAATGGGTGATGGCATTGGAGAGTGCCATCTGATAGAGTCCGTTATCTGTTCCGATATAGAGATTGCCGGCAGCATCTATAGAAAGACATTTGATGGAATTGCCGTTCAGAGCTGGAATCTGTGAGAAGTTCCTGAGTTGCAGATCGGCACAATAGAGAGCGCCCTCGGTACCAATCCAGTAGCATCGGCGCTTGGCATCATAGGCGAGCGCATTGACCAGCGGCTGTTCTCCGGCACGGAGCGGAATCAGTCTGCTGCCGAGATGCAGACCAGCGAGCGAACCTACGAGCAAGCCTCGCGGAGTAGAGAGCAAGGCATAGACATCGCCACCGAAGTCAGTCTTACCGCCCTTGATATCGAGCACACGGAGTTCCTTCAGCTGCTTGCGCTTCGCCTTATCGGCAAAAGCCTTCATGGCTGGTGTTTCGGCATATTGATAAGATTGCGTATCGAATTTCAGGATGCCGTTGCCAGTAGCCAGATAGAGCATCCTGCCCTCGAAACCGAGCGCATTGACACGCGTATTGCTGAATGTATGTTCCTGAAAATGGCGGTAGCCATGATAACCATCATAGCTGTAAAGACCGTTGTCGGTTCCGAGCCATATCATTCCATCACTGTCCTGGATAATGGCACAAACGGACTGAGCACCTTCAAGGGAGGTGTTGACGAAACGCTGCGCATGGATGGCGAGCGAAACAAAGAGCATAGCAATTGCCATGCTGATGCGAGATATAGGTTCTTTTGACTTTTTCATGTGTGCAAATTTACACAATATTCATGATAACGCCAAAAAATATCGGAGAAAATTTATAAAAAAAAGAAGAGAGTGTGTCATAAGTATCATGCCAAGAGTATAAATAAGGCACGGATTACGAGTGTAATCCGTGCCTATCATCTTATATTGCCTGGAGCGTAATCGACTTTTCGATATTTCGCTTGCTGTCTTTTACCCTCAGGATGATGTCGCCCTTCTGCTTGCTGCTCTGTACGATGACTACGAGCTTGCCGGAGAAGAGTTTCATCTGAGGCTGGGTGAACGGTTCGAGCGATGTGGCATCGCCATTGCAGGCTGCCTTGAAAGTGCCGGCACCACTCACCTCGAAGGTCAGTTCGTCATCGGCAAGCGGACATTCATTGCCGTCCTTATCCTGCAGACTCACGGTGATGAAAGCAAGGTCGTTGCCATCGGCATTCAGAAGCATATTGTGCTCATCGGTACAGCCTTCTACCATGCAGGCAATAGGCTCATGATCAGGAGTTTCTACACTGAACTTCATCTGTGCAGGCTCGCCGGCAGTACGCTTCACGTCCTCACCTATCTTATCGCCATACTGGTTGTAGGTAACCACGCGAATCTCACCCGGTTCATACTTCACATTGTTCCAGCGCAGACGGTAGCGGTCCAACCGGCTTGACTTGTCCTTGCGAACCCTGCCCTGACTCTTGCCGTTGACGAAGAGTTCGCCTTCCACACCATCAGTGTAGCAGTATACAGGAGTCACTTCGCCCTCCCTGCCCTTCCAGTTCCAGTGAGGAAGAAGATGGGTGGTATGCTGCTGCTCGTTCCAGCGGGCACGATACATATAGTAACGGTCCTTTGGAAGTCCGGCAAGGTCACAGATACCGAAGTAGCTGCTACGGCTTGGCCAGTAGGTATCGTAAGGAGTCGGCTCGCCCAGATAGTCGTAACCGGTCCATACAAACTCACCGATTACCCAACTGCAGTCATCCTGCATCTTCCAGTCATCATCAGGAAGATTGCTCCAGGAACAGTATTCGGTATCATAGCTTGAGCACTGACCATCAGGATAGGTAGCCTTATCACTTACCACTACCGGGAACTTGTATACGCCACGGGAGCTGACCGTAGAGGCGGTTTCAGAACCGAGGAGGAAACCCTGAGGCAACTGCTCGATATTCTTAAAATATTTATGTACGCGATAATTGAAGCCCGGTACATCCATTACCTGGGCAAATCCGCTCTTCAAGGCATCCTCAGCCTTGTCCATACCCTGGGTAACAGGACGGGAAGGGTCGTACTGATGACAGATATCCTGCAGATGCTTGGCTATCTCCATACCCTCCTTGCTCCACTGTTCAGGAATCTCGTTACCGATGCTCCACATCACGATGCTAGGATGGTTGCGGTGGTGCTTTACCAGATTGGTGATATCTTTATCGCTCCACTCCTTGAAGAACTTGGCATAGCCATTCTTGCATTTAGGATAAATCCACATATCGAAACTCTCTGCCATTACCATCATACCAAGGGAATCGCAGAGTTCCATCTGCATGGTAGAAGGCATGTTGTGGGCAGTACGGATGGCGTCGCAACCCATCTGCTTCATCATCTTGATCTGGCGGATGAGGGCAGCCTTGTTCTCTGCTGCGCCCAATGGACCGAGGTCGTGGTGCAGACAGACACCCTTCAGTTTGCGGGTGATGCCATTGAGCTGGAAACCATTATTCTTGGATACGGCAATGGTGCGGATACCGGTCTTCAGGGTCTGCACATCAGCCACCTTCTTTCCTTCATATCGGGTAAGCTTTACCTGATAGAGGTAAGGAGATTCCGGAGACCAGAGCTGAGGATTCGCCACCTTCAGAGTAGTCTTGATTTCAGGATTGGCACCTGTGACGATCTGCTCGGCAACCTTCTTGCCAGCCTCATCCAACAGGGCGATGACGGTCTTGCCCGACTTACCAGTCTTTCCTTCCAGCAGCGCATTTACTTCTACTTCAGCTTCCTGCTTATCAGCTTTCAGGGTACGCACGAAGGTATCCCAGGTAGAGAAGTTCTCGTTGCCATAGAGTTCTACGGAAACCGGACGGTAAAGACCGCCTCCCGGATACCATCGGCTGCTCTCCTCTACATTATTAAGATGTACCTCGATGAGATTACTCTTACCAAACTGGATGAAAGGTGTGATGTCGATGCGGAAGGCATTGTAGCCGTAAGCCCATCTGCCTGCCTCCTTGCCATTGACGCTGACAACAGGCTGGCTCATGGCACCGTCGAAGACGAGTACGGCACGCTTATAGCCCTTAGGAGCCGTCCAGTTCATCTTATACATACCCTCACCTATCCAAGGCAGCGCACCAGAACGTCCCGACTTCTCGGTCTTTTCGGTTTCGCCATTCTGCTCGATGGCCACCATCTGCAGGTCCCATTTCTTATCAAAAGGACCCGAGATAGCCCAATCGTGCGGAACAGCTACCTGCTGCCACGCCTTGCCATCACGGGAGAAGTCCCATGAAGGCAGGTTTATTATTTTTCGGCTCTGCGCCTGGCACAGTGTAGTGAGTGCCAGGGCAAGAGTCATGAAAGTAATGCTTCTCTTGATCATATCTTTTATTTAATATTCTTATTTATATGCATCGAATACAGCAGTTGGTTTACCGGAGTTATCAAAAGCTCCCTTGGTATAAGCACCCCAACCCAAAGTACTATAATTGGCTGGCTTCCAGTTGTTGTAAACCTCAGGTTCCCAATAGAAGATACCTTCACAGGTAGAAATAGCCTTGCAGCCATCCACCATCTTCTTCATCATTGGCGCAGCCTGATCAGAACCCCACCACATACCAATCTCAGAAACGATAACATTGCAGTTGTACTGCTCTGATAAAGTCTTGATATTCTTCAGACAATTGGTGGTTAAATCCTGCCAATTGTTATCTTCTGGATAAAGCGACATACCGATGACATCCCATTTTCCACCCTTCTTCTTCAATTCGCCAAAGAGCCAGGTATAACGGCCGAGGTTATTACCCTCATCCACGTGCACAACAACTTTAGCTTGTGGATAAACTGCCTTCACGGCATCATAGCCAGCATTGACATAAGCAGCAAAGTTGGCAGCATTCTTTGACACTTTACCAGTTACAGCCTCATCGCTGCTGAAGAGCATTCCATCACGGGTTTCATTACCCACCTGTACCCATTCTACGTTGGTGACACCTCTCTCTTTCAAGGCAGATAATACATCCTTGGTATGATTAGCTACCGCCTGTTTCATCTGCTCGAAAGTATAACCCTTCCAAGCAGCAGGTACTTTCTGGTTTCCCGGGTCTGCCCAAGTATCAGAATAATGGAAATCAATCATCAAGCGATAGCCAAGCGCCTGAGCACGACTTGCCTTGGCGATGACATCATCCTTACCGCACCAACCACCTTCCGGATTTACCCACACGCGAAGGCGGATTGCATTTGTACCAAGGTCGCGAAGAAGCCACATGCATTCCTCTGCCTTGCCATTCTGATTATAGAATTTCACACCGTCCTGCTCCATTTCTGTGAGCCAACTGACATCGGCTCCCTTAGCGAAACCGCTCATATTATATGTTTTCTCCTTTTCAGGAACTGGAGAATCGTCGCTGCTGCAACTTGTTCCTGTGATAGAGAACAAGAGCGCTGTAGCCAGCAACATGGCTTTTCCAAATATATTCTTCATTTTTTTTGCAAAGATAATAAAAAAATTGATATGTTATTCATATTTCCATGTCATCGTGTTGAGATCAACCGTAATCTATACTCACCAACCTTCACTGTTACGGTATAACTACCTGCTGAAGGAATATTCACGCTGCCAGCAGCTGTGGTTGTAATCACCTTGGTCCAAGCATAGTTAGAACCATCGTAGCTCATGGCCTCACCATTCAGTTGGAAAGATTCGTAACAGTATATTCCTTGACCTTTGCAAAATCCTCCGAGCCAGAAGCCTGGAGATAAGTAAGCAAGGTTCCGTTACCCGCAGGCTTGGTTTCATCACTCGAAAGCAAGGTTGGATTCTGCCAAGCCAACGAGAGAACGATGTCCTTACTGTTGCAACAGAACCCGTCAAATCACTCTTACGAGCTGTACCATAACCGATGACAACAACATCCGTGAGAATCTGACTATCAGGTTTGTTGTTTTATTAAAATTGTTTCGACTGCAAAAGTACTAAATAGCGTAAAAACAACAAGATATATATCAGACAAAGATAAATAAAAAACGGACAAAAGCCTGTATTTATCGCGCTTTTGTCCGTTTTATAATAAAACTGGCAAGAAACTTTTATCCGTTTCTATCCATATCTCTATGAAAAAAAGCACTTATTAGAAAAACTTTCTTGTTAGAGAATAACTTTCTTCACGCTTGCAATACCATCTGATTTAATTTTCTTTACTATATTGATTCCCTTCTGAGGAACTGTAAGGAGAGATCCAGCCAAATCATAATACTCTATACGAGCTTCTCCTGTTTCTGATGCCTTTTCTGCAAGAGAAATGCCAGTAGTAGCACCAGACATCTCCTTTCCTTCTGCATCATAAGTCTTGGCAGTACTACAGTTCTTGATGGCATAATCGAACTCGGCTATATCTGCTATAGGAAGTACATCGGTATAAGACTTCCATATTTCTACCTTACCAGCCCCAGAATACTTCTCACAGATGGCAGGAACATCTACTGTCTTGTCGAGATAATGCTGGGTGTAAGAGGCTACGGTCTGAGTAGGAACCCAATCGGTTTTGGTCACACCAAAACTTTTACTTATCTTAGCGCCATCAATATTGGTGTAACCCTCCATCAAGTTGTTACAACCCTTATAGATGCAGTCATAACCTTCAGCTTTAGAGATATTCAAGCTACCGCCTCTGTCTGAACGGATAGGCGACTTTGTATTCTCGAAATAGCATCCCTCTTCGTATGCTACAGCTCCCGTACGAATATCCCAACCATCCTCACAACCACGCATATAGTTATTATAATAATGTACATGACCACCAAGTTGGAGAGGAAGACGAGAACCTTGGATATTATCAAAGAAATTGTGGTGGAAAGAGATGGTACGGCAGTTATCATAAACATCTGAATCACCCTTACCCCACAAGCAGCTCTTGTCATGGTCGTGGAAATAGTTATAGCTGAAAGTCATCCACTGCACATTGTTCTTACAGTCGAGCAAACCATCGTAGCGGTCTTTGTTGGCAGCATCACCATTGAAGAACTCACAGTGGTCAACCCAGATATGTCCACCCCAGTTGGTCTTGGCACTTACCTTATCAGCCTGAATCCCGATGCAGTCAGGGTCGCCCACTTCTACTTGCGCACCATTACGCCAAGCCACAATCTTATTCTCACCGGTTCTGAGCACAGGTACACCCTTCATGGTGAAACGACAGTTACGGATAATGATATTATCAACCGACTGCATCACGAAGGTGATATGAGAAAAGAGAGGAGCCTTACCTGTTGCAGGGTCCACCACACCAATCAAAGTCTTGTTAGGAGCAACCATAATGCGCTCGCCATAGACTGACTCCACACCAGATTTTCCACTCTGGTCGTCAAGCAAACGACCTGTACTCAGATCATCCACATAGCACTTGATGCCTGTAGTAATATCATGATCTACGATAACGATATATGGGTCAGTTGCTTGGAGATAGGCCTGCAGTTGAGAGAAGTTGTCTGCCTTTACCACCTTGCCACCAACACCACCGGTAGTTCCTCCGACACGATACCAGTTGGTACCAGGAGTACCTTCATAGGCAGCGAAGCCATCCAAAGAGAAGTCACGACCATCCTGGGTCTGTGCATTGACCATCATAGAGAAGCCACAGAGCAAAGCAGAAGCCAAGAGAGTTTTACGACAAACAGCCTTAAGCTGTGCAGAAACGATAGAGTTAATTTGTTTCATTATAGGATTAGTTGTTATTTAATTTATTCCTTTGAGAAAAAGGGCTGTCCTCATCATGAAAAGACAGCCCTTAGTTTGTTTCACGTTATATTTCCTTCCCTCATTGGGAAAAACATGTTTATTATTCTGTTACAGGTACAAGTTTGATGAGAGCGATTGTAGTTGCATCACCCTTTGTAATCTTATGGGCACCAGCCTCAAGCACAACTGTTGTAGGAGCTCCTGCCTGCTTTACGCCATCTACCTTTACATTAGTTTTTGTACCAGAAACGCCATAATATACATACAGAGTCATCTTCTGAGATGTGGTGAAAGAAACCTCTGTATTACTTTCCATCTTAAGACTTGCTGTATAAGTTGTACCATCAATAACTGTTTCTTCCTTTCTAACATTCTTAGCTTCACCTGTCAAAGCAAATGAAGTGTTAGAAAGAGTACCATCAGCTGCAAAACTGCAAGTTACTGTACCCTCAATAACTGGAGCATCTGGAGTTGGAGTTGGATCTGGAGTTGGATCTGGGGTAGGATTTACTGTGCCACCTTCGCCAGAAGCATTGCTCTCACCGAACACTTTAACAACACCAGAAGTATAAGAATCAAGAATGCTTGCCAAAGCAGGCAATGGCTGCTGGTGACCGTTTGTTACGACTGTTTCATCAGGAATAACGAAATCAATGTCACCATGATTCAAACGACCTGCACCATAGAAACCTTCTACGATAGAAGGAACATCTTCTGCCTTATCTGCAGCGTATGCATACATGAGGCTTGGGTTCGTATCGAAGTTGTCGTAAGAAGTACCACCTACCAAAGTCTTTACGCTTGTAGGAACCTGCTCACTAGGATTAGAAACCTCGTAGGCATCGAAGCTTGTATTGTTTTCTGCGTATGGGATATAGCTGAAGTTTGCCGGCTTGTTGGCAAATACATTGCCGTATGCCTTAATCAAACCACCTTTCTCACCAGAGAAAGTACCATCACCCTTGGCATCAGTACCCTGCAGAGAGCTCATGATAGGACGCTTAACAGCATCAAAGTAGTTAGACTCCATGAACACACTTGAGCCACTGGTTGCACCAATACCATAAACATCATTGTGCTGATAGTAGTTGTTGTACATGTGAACACTCATGGTACGAACGCGAGCCATACGAGAGTCAGAATGGTCGAACCAGTTGTGGTGATAAGTAATATAGTTAGGACCCGTTTCACTCTTCATACCACACATAGAAGCCTTACCATTATCCCAGAAGCGGTTGTAAGCTACAGTAACATACTTAGAATCGCCCTTGATGTCTACAGTACCGTCACCCTTAGCCTGGTCGGCAGCACTACCCTTTTTACCATAGAAGAGATCCATGTTGTGAATCCATACATGAGAGTTATCAGTATCAAGAGACATGGCATCATCCAGGCAACGCATGATAGCAAAGTTACGGAACTCTACACTCTTGGTATTACGAAGCAAGAAACCAAATCCATATACAGTAGCATCATCACCGACTCCTTCGAAAGTCATGTTCATTACAGAGTGAGCACCCTTACCTTTAATCTGCAAACCTTCTGCAGAACTTGAAATTTTGTCCAAGTCAGAAAGGCTTACCTTACCGATGATTCGGAAGACGATAGGAGTTGTATCCTCACCCTTTTGATAAGCATCAATAATAGACTGAAGACCGGTAATGGTCTCAAGTTTACCCGTATTAACGGTTGTAGAAACGGTCTTAGCTGTCTTGGCTGTAATATAGAGAACCTTAGCACCAGCCTTCAAAGTACCATCATTATTATAAGCACCTACACCAGCATACTTGAAATAAGCAAAGCCCTCACGGTTGTAGCTCTTTACTACCAAGTTAGAAGCTGTATTGGCACCAGCAATCTCTTTACCTTCAGCATTTACAGGAACAACCTTTACAGAATAAGTGCCTTCCTTCAAACCGAGAACATCAGCACGATAGTAAGATTTATACTGACGAACCAGCTGAGCATCAATCTTCTTGTCATCTACATATACATTATAAGAAGAAGCGCCCTCGAATGGAGCCCACTTCAGATAGGCAGACTCCTGCCAGCCCTTTGCCTCAGTAATCTGAATCACACCTGCCGGATTGTCAATATCACCACTTTCGCCCTGATCGGCCTTCTTAGCAAATCTGATGGCTTGAACTGAAGCATTGTACTCATCATTCTCTGAACCTGATTTAGGTGCGATGATTGCCTTATCACCTTCGAACTTCACACTTGTCAAGTCTGCAGTATTATAATACTTCACATCACCCGACTTGGTGGTAACATACATCTGGTTCACCTTGCTGTTACGAGCCACGGCATTGGTAATCTTGTCGGTAGAACCAGGAGTAACGGTAGATCCGCCACCTACAGTCTCAACCTTGATGCTATAGATATTCATACCACCACCATTGGTTTTCAACACGACATCACCATCAGCTGTTACAGTTCCTACGTTGGTAACCTGATCAGTTGTTGGGGTACCAAAAGAACCAGAAACCGAAATCAGGTTAGTAGCATCCAAGCAACGAGCAGTAGAGTTACTACCAGTCTTGCAGCTAACAGTAACTTTCTGACCAGCCTTCAGACTTGGAATAATCAAAGAAACACCATTACCGTTCAATTCCAAGCGAGAAGAGCCATAGTTCAAGCGGACTTTTGCTTTTCCTTCGGTTTTATCAGCAGGAGCACCAGCAGTAAACTTCAAGCCCTTAGCATAAGCCAATTCTGAGCCATTTGCTACAAGAGCTTCATTCTCCAAAGCTAAGGTATAGCCGTAGCGATCAGTTCCCAATACCCAGTTGGCATCAGCTGCACATAAAGCATTGTCAGCCTCGCTCATTGCACCAAATGTCCATGTCTGTGCCAAAGCTGCACTCAAACTCATCAGGAGGAGTGCCAAAGTAAATACCATTTTCTTCATTTTGCGTTCCTCCTTTTTTACTTGATGATTACTTTCTTACCATTAATAATATAAACACCCTTAGACAAACCCTGGAGGGAAGAACCTACATACTGGCCCTGAAGGTTATAAACCTTTCCTTGCAATGCTTTCTTTATATCTTCTACCTGGCTGATGCTGGTAGTTTGATAAGTGAAAGAAAGGGTTACGAGCGACATGTCCCCTATATCAGATGTGTTATCTGCATACTGAAGAACAACATTGTCGCCATCGAAGGTAATCTCTGAGACAGTCTTTTCTATGAGCTGACCATCAATCTTAACCGTCTGTTTGCTGCCGGCAAATACTGCCGTAGACAACATTCCAGCCAACAATAATAAATAAGCTTTTTTCATTTTAATGAATGTTTGTTAGATTTATTTTTTGGTTTGTTTTTGAATTTTACAATGCAAAAGTAGTGAAAAAATATCTATTATAAACCATCCTGCGCATTTTTCTTACGCAAACGTTTTCATAAGTGTAAAATGGAGTATTATAAAAAAAGGGCATAAAAAAAGACTGAATCCTGTTACGAAGATTCAGTCTCATAAAGAAGTGGTACCACCAGGAATCGAACCGGGGACACAAGGATTTTCAGTCCTTTGCTCT
>OHEZ01000878.1_pt1 | contig 15235 bp, 8 predicted proteins | sample 1567391 | NCBI WGS metagenome assembly OHEZ01 (sample SAMEA3879518, study PRJEB24766) | human gut metagenome | biome: human-associated habitat; feature: feces | place: USA | collected 1985/1987
AGTCGACCCTATCTAATTGCGGATTACCAAAAACTGCTTATTCTGGGATTTCTATATTAATCTTATCAAACTCTTGTGACACATTTAACGCATGGTCATTAATACGCTCAAAATCTGTAAAAATACGCGATAACATCATACTTACTTCACTCGAACATTTCTGTTGTTTTAATGCTTGAATCTGTGCTTCGCGCCAACTTGATACAAGTGAATCAATCACATCGTCCTTACGTTCTGCCTCTTCCACATCACTCAAATCATTTTTCATATCGACACACAACTTTTTCATGTGCTCCACAATTTCAATTTCAGATATTGTCATATCCCCTTGAAGACGTTTTGTAGCCTGATGATTCATATTCACCGCATAATCACTAATACGTTCAATATCCACTAACATTAGATAATAACTAGACAAAGCTTGAGAAATATTCACATTCAAATTTGGTGTAGCCAAAGCCGTGCTAATATATTCACTAATGACTTTATCCAGATAGTTTACAGTATCCTCTCTTTTATAGATTTGTTCATCTATCTTATCACTAAACTGTAATAACTGTCCAAATGCCTGATTTACATTCTCATACGCAAGCTCTAACATATGCATTGTTTCATCATTGATTTGTTTAACCGAAATAGCTGCACCACCAATCATCTTTTTAGACTTAGGTAGTGGCTGTAAAAACAATAAACGATCATCTTCTGTTTCTTTATTTTCAACAGGCAAGATGCGTTGCGCAAACTCAGCCAAATATTTTCCAAATGGAAGCAATAATAACGTTGTACAAATATTAAACAATGTGTGCATGTTCGCAATCTGAGCTGTCGCATTATATGGAGTCAAATGAATCACCAAAGATACCAATGGTGTGAACATACATACTAATGTAAATATTACTGTACCAATAATATTGAAACTCAAGTGAATAGCTGTCGCTTGTTTAGCCTCACGACTCGTTCCAATTGATGCAAGAACGGCTGTAATACAAGTACCAATATTTTGACCAAACAGAACATATACAGCTCCATCTAAGCCAATAACACCACTGGCTGCTAAGGCTTGTAAAATACCTACAGAGGCTGAACTTGATTGAATCAAAGCCGTAAATCCTGCACCCACCAAAATACCTACTAATGGATTTGAGAAATGAGTGACTAATTCAACGAATTCTTTTGATTCTCTTAGTGGCATCATAGCCGTACTCATCATATTCATACCAATAAAAAGAATACCCAAACCCGCAATGATCTGTCCAATATCCGTTGCCTTTGCGCTTTTCGTAAACATAATCAATGCAACACCCATAAAGGCAACTAATGGAGCAATGGCACTTACATCCAACGCAATCAACTGACCCGTAATAGTTGTACCAACGTTAGCCCCCATAATAATCCATACAGCTTGTTGTAACGTCATCATCTGTGCGTTGACAAATCCAACAACCATAACTGTTGTTGCACTCGAGCTTTGAATAACCGCCGTAACAAGTGCACCTACAATGACGCCTAAAAATCGATTTGAAGTTAATTTCTCTAAAATTTGTTTTAAACGATCTCCAGCCGCAGCTTCAAGACCATTTCCCATCATCTGCATTCCATATAGGAATAAAGCTAATCCACCCAATAAAGACAATATATTTGTTGTTGTCATATTTTCCACCTTTTCATATTTTCGTACTTAATATAAATTTAAACGCAAATTCATACTATCTTTACAATGTTAAATCTATGTTAAATTTATTTAACATTTAGTATAATGAACCCAGCAAAAGGAGAATTTTATGCCAACAATCATTGAAAACAGAAGAAATTTACACCAAATTCCAGAAATTGAACTTACCACACAAAAGACAGCACAATATATTGAAAACGTATTAGACTTATATGACTGCACCATTGATCATCCCATCCAAAATAGTGTAACCGCCTGTTTTGATAACCAAAAAGAAAAGACAATCGTATTCCGTTCCGATATGGATGCACTTCCTATGGAAGAAAATACAGACCTAGAATTCAAAAGCACCAATGGATGTATGCACGCCTGTGGGCACGACGGCCATATGGCTATGGTTCTAGAATTAGCGAAATATGCCAAGGAAAGCGACTATAACGTATTACTTTTATTTCAGCCAGGAGAAGAAAAACCAGGTGGAGCCAAGCCAATCATAGACACACAATTCTTCAAACAATTTAATATTGCCGCCATCTACGGAACACACATCTATCCAGAACTTGAAAAAGGCAAAGTATATACACGGCCTAATGAAATGATGGCTGGTGGATGTGAGTTTGAAATTCTGGTAAAGGGAAAGGCAAGTCATGCAGCCCAGCCTCAAAATGGAATCAACGCATTAACGGCTTGTGTAGAAATTCTACAAAAGTCTTTAGACCAAGAAGAAAAAGCCTTTGACAACAATACATTCCACCTTCTTCATTTTGGTACTTTCCATTCTGGCCAAGCCTTCAATATTATTGCAGATCAAGCTCATGTACGAGGATCTATTCGCTATTATGATCCAAAGGTATTTGATCAAATTGTTAATATCATTGAACAAAACATGAATAATGCAGTTAAAAAATTCAAGGTTCAAGTCAACTTCAAAGTCAATCACCACTATCCACCTGTACTAAATAATGAAGAATTATTTCATACCCTATACAAAAACAATCTAGTCAACAAATTAGAAAGTCCCGTACTTATCAGCGAGGATTTTGGTTACTATAGAAATATAGCTCCATCCATCTTCTTCTTTTTAGGTACTGGAGACACCATTCCATTACACTCAAATAAGTTCACCTTTGATGAGAGTATCTTAACCAAAGGTGTAGAACTATACAAAAAACTATTAACAACAAAGATCCCATTCTAGTACGCACTAGGATGGGTTTTTAGGTATAATGATAACGTGGATGTGTGAAAGGAGGAATACTATGTTGATAGATGAATTAAATAAATATGGTGAAAACAACAATATCGAAGTAAAGAAAGAAGTTCCTGCTGAACATAAGAAATATTTAAAATCTGTCGTAGCTTTCGCGAATGGTTTTGGTGGAAAAATTATTTTTGGCATTGAAGAAAAGCAAGATTCATTTGAAGTGTGTGGACTATCAGGTGATATTTTTAAAATCAAAGATTCCATCACAAATTCAATATTTTCAAGCATTGAGCCACACATTATCCCTAGCATCGATTTAGATACAATCGAAGATAAAACCATTTTAATTGTAAATGTGCCATCTGGATGGGATCGCCCATATCATTTAAAAGCAGAGGGTGAATTTGATGGTGTTTATGTACGAGTTAGTGGAACAACCAGAAAAGCCAATCGTAATATGATCAAAGAATTGATGTTTGAAGGTAGCAACCGCTATTTTGATAAGATGATTTGTCCCGAATTAGAAATCAATGAAAACAGTATCCAAAACTTATGTGATACCCTTTATCATAAAGCATTAGAAAACTCTAAATCACAATTTGAAAAAGATGCGGTTACACCCATTACGAAACAAGATTTATTGTCGTGGGGAATACTTACACAATCAAACAATCATATTGTACCTACTAATGCCTATGCCTTATTAACAGGACATCCTGTATTGCCAAACCGTATTCAATGTGCTCTTTTTAAAGGAACAGATACAACAGAAGTCATTGATATGAAAGAATACTCAGGACCTATTTATGAACAAATTGACTTTGCGTATAAATTTGTATTACGAAACATACGTTTAAACGCTTCATTTGAATCTCTAGAAAGAAAAGAAACATACGAAATTCCCGTATATGCCATACGAGAACTCATTGTAAATTCCATTGCGCACAGATCCTATATAGATAGAAACAGCATTAAAATTGCGATATTCGATGACCGTTTAGAAGTAACTTCTCCAGGAAAACTAGTTATGGGACAAACAATTGAGAAAATGAAGCAAGGAAATTCTAATATCAGGAACGAAGCAACCGCGTATGCATTGCGCTATCTAAAATACATTGAAAACTGGGGTCGCGGTATTCCTAGAATCATTAAATCAATCGAAGAATCTGGTTTAAAACCTCCTGTATTTATTGGTGGAGAAACCGAATTAAAAGTCATCATATATAGAATCAATATATTTTATGAACCGAACAAAAAAATCGGGTTCAAAATAAATGAACCCAATGAACCCGATATCATACAACTCATTAAAATCAACCCAAAAATCACTCAAATAGAGCTCGCAAATCAATTAAACTTATCACGCTCAACTATTAAGCGCATATTAAATAGGTTGCAGCAACAAGAAATTGTAATTCGCAAAGGCTCAAATCGAAATGGGTATTGGACAGTAAAGGAGTAGCACGAGGCTACTCCTTTTGTGTTATTAACTTTTATTAAGCTTGTTGTGCTTCTTCTTCATCTTCATCATCGTCAACGTTTTTCCATTTACGTCCTACGAAGAATACTACGATTTGTACTAATCCAATAACAACCATCCAAATTGTCCATTGATCTGTCCAAGTCCAAGGAAGACTTAAGTCTTCAGTTACTAGGAAGAATACAACAGATACGATTGCGATTAGAACTGCAAGTACGCGAGTGAATAATCCACGTTTCTTTTCTTGTTCTTTCTCTTCATCATCGTTATTTGTTTGTTGTTTTGTTTCATCATCTTCTTCGTCATCATCTTCAGATTTATGACGTTTACTAATCAACAATAATAATCCGAATAATACTGTTACGATTGCACAAATCAAGTTGATTAATGCCCAATAGTACTGAGGTGATGCCTTAGGCGTATACTCTTCTTCAACCTTTTCTTCTTTCTTAGGTTCAGCCTTAGGAGTTGTCTCTTTTTCAACTGTTTCAATAGGAGTCGTTACCTGAGGAGCACTTGGAGTACGAGGCGTTGTACTAGTTGTACTACTTGGTGTACCAGGTGTTGCTGGAGTTGCAGGAGCAGGTGCTGCCGTAACCGTTAATGTTCCAACAACCTTTGTAATGTCATAGTTAGAAGCTAATGTATTTTCATTTAATTTGTATTCAAATGAGTTTGCACTATTTCCAACCTCTGTTTGAGATCCAGTTACCTCATAAGAAGCACCTTCACCCTCTACGAATCCATCACCACTGACTGTGATAGAAGTATTCGTTAATGCACTACCATCATATACCTTACTTACTGTAGCACTTGTCAATGTTACAGAACGCTTAGTAATCTTATAAGTCTTAGTAAATGATCCACTGTAGTTACCTAATCCAGCTACCGTTACCTTCACTGTACCAGCATTTACTAGATCTGAACTGTAAGTTACTGAGTAATCAGTTCCAGCTACTAATTCTTTACCAGTCTTAGTATCTGTTACTGTTAATACTTCTCTATGTTCCTTACCATCATACTTAGAATCACTTGGTTCACTTACTGTAATACCCGTCTTGTCTGACTCAGGAGTATCCTTATCATCAGGAACGATTGACTTAGCCTTAACAGTTAATTTACCAATAGATTCCTTAGCCAATGTGTAGTTAGTAGCCTTAGCAGACTTCCATACTAATTCATAAGTATTCTTAGAAGAACCAACTTCAGTCTGACTACCAGTAGTAGTAAACTCTACTGTTTCACCAGAAACAATACCCTCAACCTTACCACCAGCTGTTAATGCAGTACCAGAATAAATCTTAGTTGCACTATCTGTAGTTACTGTATATTCCTTAGGAGCTACTTTATAAGAACGTTTAACAGTTCCACTGTAGTTACCAATACCAGTAATAGTTACATCGATTGTTCCTACATCTTTGAAGTTCTTAGTTGAATATTCTACTGTGTAATCTTTACCAGCTTCTAATTTCTTATCAGCCTTATCCGTTACTGTAGGAATCCACTTGTGTTCCTTACCATCATAAACTTCATCACTTGGACTATTAACCTTAGCACCTGTATAGTCTGGATTTGGTTTTTCTGGATCTGTACCTGGATCAATTGATTGACTTGTGATTGTCAATGTTCCAGTTGCGTAAGTTACTGTGTAGTTGCCTTGTAATTTATCACCTTTTACTGTGATTTCATACTTACCAGCAGCTTCTCCATCTTTTCTTGATAATTTGTAATCAACTGTATCATTTCCAAGAGTTCCATCTACTTTTGCCGTCAACTTAGGATCTGTTTCTCCAAATACCTTTGTCTTGTCTTCAGCTTTTACTGTCACTGCTTTGCGTGTAACTTTTAATGTGTAGTCTACTGTTACATCTTTATAGTTCTTGTTTTCTGCCTTTGCTGTTACGTTCAATGTTCCTACATTTGTAATGCTTGGCAATGTTTCTGACCATGTTTTTCCGCCATCTGTTGAATAAGTGATCTTTGTTCCTTTTGTTACAGAGGCTGTTGCTCCGCCTGACAACGGTTTGCTGTCATATTCCTTTTCTGCATCTTTTCCTGTTAATTCAGGTGTCAATGTCATCGTTTCGGCTTTTGTGATTGTCAATTGACCAGGTGTTGTTTTCACAACAACCTTATTTGTTACGTCCTGATTACCCTTTTCAACATGAGCAGTACCCTTAATTTCTGTAGGATATGTTCCTACATCTGTACCTTGTGCGTGCGCATTCAATCCAGATACTGTATAACCATCGATTGTCAACGATACGAATCCATTTACTTCTTGCATTTGGCCAGTGTATGGAACAGTATTACTATTCGCAAATAATGTAATGACTGTCTTTTCAACCCAAGTCGCATATAGAACATTTTCACCATTTACATCTACATGAACAGTCTGTCCAGCTGCATAAGTAGCTTTACCATTATTGGCATCTTCCATAGATGTTGCCCAACCTGCAAAGTAATATTCTTTACCTTCTACTTCACGTGCTTGATAGCCAAAATCTTTTTCAGATTTTAATATAACACTTTCGTTATTCTTAACTGGCACTGTCTGAACACTACCCTGACCATTACCTGGATTATAACTCATTGTTGTTGAGTGTTCTTCACTTCCCCAGACTGCTGTCAATGTAATTACGTTAGTATCATTTGCCAAATCCTTATTTACTTCAAATGCATCTCCTGGATGATATAAATTTCCATTTAACTTCCATCCTAAGAATTTCTTTTTTGAAGTTGTTATCGCATTCTTAGCTACAGTAACCTTAGCTCCACCTGCATAGATATTACTATCCGTTGGAACCTTTGCGTTTGTTCCTTCTGTACCAGGATCATAAACAACTTTTAATTCACCATTGTATAGCCACTTACCAATAACACTTGTATCCTTTGTGATTGCTTCATTTGTGTTATATGCATCACTAGTAATATCTCCATTACCATCTGCATAATACCATCCGGCAAATGAGTAATCTCTTGTCGTTGTTGCACTTGGCAATACAGTATTGGCAATTGTACCTGCTTCTACATTCTTAGAACCCTTAACTACATCGCCTTCAGGATTATTTAAGTTATAAGTTAAGTTAATCTTCTTAGCTGTCCATTTTGCGTATAGAGTCACATTTTGTGCTGGCATCTTCTTACCATTAAAATCAAATGCTTCCCCTTCACAAAGTTCATTATCATACCAACCATCAAATTCATAATAATCCGGCAATGAACCAGGTCTTACAGGAGTATAGTTCTCACTTGAAATACTTTGTTCATACTTCTTAGAAACAGTCTTATCTTGTTTACCATTGTTAATAAACTTTAAGTTATAAGAATTACGAGTATAGTAGAACTTAGCTCCATCATATCTTTTACCTATCTTTGTACTTGGCCCTTCATTGAAAGTATAACCTTTTAACGGATACTGATCTTCTTCAGTTACAGTAGTAGTACCATAATAACTACCAGGAGAAGCATCTTTATGATCCAATTTATATTGAATACCATCCATTTTAACTGTGCCTGTTTGTCCAGGTAAGACTTGTACATAGTAAGATGCAGTTTCAGTACCATAACCTGTTTTAGGACCATAGAACTTTGCTCCATATAAAGGCATTGTAGCTATGTTTGCTTGGGATGTACTTCCATTTGGCTTAGTAAGCCAAGACGAACTTTCATTCTTTGTAGGCCATTGTTTACTAATATCCTGACCGTATTTAGCTTCAATAGTTAAATCTTTATATTGAGTCCTTCCTCTCACATCGAAGAATTCCACTTTATAAATATTTCTCTTATAGTAAACACTTACGATTGTAGAGCCATCACCCTTGATTGTCTTTTTAGTTACTGGTTGTGCAGTAAATCCATTGTAAGATTTTGCAGCTGCGTTTACTTCTGTTCCAGTAAGACCTGTCCTAGTTTCAGATTCATGGAATGAATATCCATCATCATCGGCATTTTCCCACCAGTGAATAACTGTATAGTTTACTTGTGCAGCTTTCCAATGTGCTGTTAAAGTCATTGAAGAAGCAACTGTTGCACCATTCTCTACTTTAGATAATCCATTGTACCAACCATCAAATGTGTAACCAGGTTTTGTAGGTGTAGTGTCTTTACCTAGAGTTAACGTATCCCCATGTAATACGAATTGAGAATCAACAATAGATCCGCCATCAGAATCAAATGAAACCCAATAACCTTCTTTAATAATTGCGTATACATTAACAGAAGTACTTCCTTCTGGAACTGTAATTTTATCTGCGATATTTTCAGTACCATTTCTTTCTGCTGCCCAACCAACTAATTTATGAGTTGAGTCAACATCATAAGATACATCTGTATAACCATGTACTTCATGATCTCCAACTTTTTCTGTACGCATAATTTGTGTACCAGCTGGATTATAGAAGTAAACATATAATGCATTTTCATATTTTGCTGTAATTGTACGAGTTTTTGTTTCAGTGATTGTCAACGCTGTATTGAAATCTTCAAACTTTGTTTCACCCTCATACCAACCAACAAATGCTTTTCCAGCAACGTCTGGAGCTGTTGGAGTAATCAATTCATCACCCGTTTTAACAATCTGTGTACTTACGATTTGTCCCTTCACATCAACAAAGTTAAATGTTGTTAATGGTTTTTCTTTTTCACCCGTAATAACATAAATAGAGAAGTGATTTGCATCAAAACTTTGAGTATTTGTAGCTACTTCAGTGACTGCACTCGCATCATCTGTTACGTGGTAAACATTAATTTCATCACCACTTACTGCTGCATTTTCAAAACTAATATTTACTGAACCATTTGGTTGAATTTCAACACCATCTTTATTTTGGATTGTAATATCCAAAGCTACTGCTGAATCCATTTCTTTATTCTTTTCAGAAACAGTATCTTCAACCGCATTTAGGATAGCCTTTCTTGTGATACGTTTTACAACAAGCTTAGAATCTCTTGGTAAAACACCCTCAGCTGCTGTTGCATGAACAACTACATCACCAGCCATCTCACTTTGATCAAACGCCGGATACTCAACTAATTCCTCCTTGGTTTCCGGGTCTGCCTCAGCATCATCTTCACTTGCTTCTTCAGTTTTAGTTTGTTCATTATTTTCACTTGTTTGTTTGTCTTCTTTAGTATTTACACTTACATAGACAAATTTAACACTAACTAAATCTGAAGTCACACTTAGACTTGCCTGATCTGCACTTACTGTTTGTGAATTATTGACGATTACATCTTTTAATGTATAACCATCAAAATTCAGCATAACACTACTATCTGTATTTAAGCCGTAATTTAAATCAAAATCACGATATGTAGCTGCCTGTAAAACTGTTCCATCTTCAGCCACATAGCTTAACTCTACAGATTTCGTTTCTGGCACTGCAACCTCATTTGCGTCCTCTTCTTGTACTTCACTATTATTTTCTACAGTCGTAGTTTGTTCCTGTTGTGGTTCAACAGGCTCTTCTTCTGCATTTACATAGTAAGAGTTTGCTAGTCCAAACTGGATTGCCATCGCAAATGATAATACAATTGCCGCCGCTCTCTTCAAGTTTTTCAACATACAAAGCCCTCCTTTTCGATATGGTTGTAATCCCTTTCATTATCTGATTTTAGTATAGGCTTTGTATGGTTATAGACCGGTTATATAATTTACGGTAGTTCGACAGTTGTAAAATCGTAAATATTCCAAATGTCGCTTATGTAGCGCTTTTTTTATGTCAAATTATCTTTTTATTTTGTTGTACGGATGTTGTACGGCGTTGTAATATGTGATATAATAGTTCTATATAAGGAGTCTTCCCCATGAAACTTAACTACGACAGAAAATCTAAAGATCCTACCTACTTCATTCAGGTTGGGATTCGCAATGGTAAAAAGGTTACCACAAAGAATGTTGAACGTATTGGTAAACATTCAGAATTATTAAAGATTACAGATGATCCTTTAGAATATGCCAAACAAAGAGTTAAGGAATATAACGAAAATATAAAGAACAGTAAAGTTGAATATAATATCACTGTTAATTTTGATGACAAGGTCATCAATCAAGGAAATATTGTTTCTAAATCCACTTGTAAGAATACTGGCTATTTCTATTTGAAAGAACTTTATTCATCTCTTGGAATCTCTGATTTCTTTGATAAAGTATGCAGCGGACGTAAAATAGCTTTCAATCCAAATATGATAAATATGGTTCTTACTTTTTCTCGGATTCTTGATCCAGGAAGCAAGATGCATACTTTAAAGAATCTTACTGGTTTCTACGGTGATTTTGATTTCTCACACCAGGATATCCTTCGCTTCATGGATATACTGGAAGAAAATTATGATGAGTATCTTTCTCATTTATTTGAATCAAGTAATAAAGTAATCAAAAGGAATACGAATGTATGTTATTTTGACTGCACTAATTTCTATTTTGAAAAAGAATCAGAAGATGAAGACGTCTATGATGAAATCACAGGTGAACTGATCAAAGGACTTTTAAAATATGGTGTATCTAAAGAACATCGTCCAAATCCAATCGTTCAGATGGGACTTTTCATGGATGCCGATGGAATTCCTTTAAGTATGTGTATCAATCCAGGAAGTGACAATGAGTCCCTTTGTGCTGTTCCAGCTGAAAAGAAGATGCTTAAAATGTTTGAGAACAAGGATATCATCTACTGTTCAGATGCCGGACTAGGCTATAATGACACAAGATTATTTAACGACTTTTGTGGAAGAAAGTTTGTAGTAACACAATCCATCAAGAAATTGAACAGTATTCTAAAACAGGCCGTGTTCAATGATTACGATTACCGTTTTTCTCAAGACGGAAAGCCTGCATCTTTAGAAACAATGAAGACATTTGATCGCACATTAAAAGAAAACAGAAAGTATTACGATGGATACATCTATAAATCTATACCAGTTGATAAACTTGTGGACTTAGGTCTATTCGAAGTCAAACAATACAAGAATGGAAAAACAAAGAAGGTAAAATCAAAAGGAAATCTAAAACAACGAATTATCGTAACCTATTCAAGAAAGATGGCCGAGTACCAGAAAACAGTACGAAACAGACAGATCGAGCGTGCTAAAAAAATACTGGCCAATATGGATCCTGACAACTTCAAAAAAGGACCAAACGATGTGACCAGATTTATTAAGAGTGATAAAGAAAAGAAGAATTACTATTTATATGAGGCTCGTATTGAAGAAGAAGCTAAATATGATGGATTCTACGCTGTTGCTACAAATATATTTGATATGAAGGAAACAGAAGTTCTGGATATCCAGTCAAGAAGATATAAAATCGAAGATTGTTTCCGTGTCTTGAAAACAAATTTCAGCTCAAGACCCGTATATCATCGCAAAGAAAACAGAATAAAAGCTCATTTCCTTATCTGTTACACAGCCTTATTGATCTATCGCTTACTCGAAGTCAAATTAGACAGAAATAAAACTCATTTCACAACAGAACAGATCATCGAAACATTGCAGAACATGAATGTGGTTAACTGCTCCGATATGTACTACCAGGCCTGTTACACAGGCTCCGATGTACTGGATTCACTTGAACAACTGTTCGATTTAAAACTGAGCCGAAAATACTATCAACCAAAAACATTAAATAAATTTAAAAAAATCTGAAAAATAAAATTCCCATACAACATTTCATAAAAGTAAAAAATGAGCGTAAAGCCTTTAAACTAAAGGTTTGCGCTCATTGTTGCGTTATATAACTGTCGAAAACGGGATTTTAGTATAGGCTTTGTATGGTTATAGACCGGTTATATAATTTAAAAATCATCTTTTTTCTAAAAAAAGATCTATTGCCCTTATGACAATAGATCCATTTCACTATTTTCCTGAACTTCCAAGTTTTCCAGCCATTCTTTCAGATTCCATAGACTGAAGTTTTTCAAAAGAAATTTCTTCACTTTCTAATTGAGGCATACGCAATAATACACCCTGACAAATTGCTTTTTCATAAGGATAAATAATCGCATCTTCCTTATACTCTACATCTTGCTTTTTAATAACTACACGCTTTGTATTCAAATTTGTAACTGGAGCCATATATTCTCCACGATAACCCGAATCAATCACGCCACTTCTTTGTGCAATCCCCTTTGTTCCTGTTGAACCACGCTCTTTTAGAATCATCACAAACTCTGGATCAAATGCACTCGCCACACCTAATGGCACTAACTTTGTTTCATGAGGCTCAATTACCATGTAATCCTCTTCAAAACATGGGTATAAATCATACCCTGCATCTTCATAACGTTTTTGCGGAACCTTAGCATCCGGCTTAACCTTTGCCCAATATAATTTATTCATAAATCTCCTTCTTATATATTTCAATCAATTGTTCTAATGAAAACTGTGCATTGGCACTTGAAGTCGAAGGACAATACACTGTTTGAATATTCGGAAAATATTTCTGCATTGTATTCTGACTTGTCCTTCCATTACAAATGACCTTTTCAATATTCTTATATCTATTCAACAATTCCTGTATATCATTTGGCTCTATATCTTTGATTTCACTATCCGCACTTGTCTTTCTTATACACGAATGACAAATATCCCAAAGTGCAATATGTGATGTTTTTAATAATTTTATCTTATCGTTCTCTTGATAAATTGCTTCTAAGACTTTCCAAAATCGGTTTGTCTTATTCGCATAATACATCTGTTCTTTTAAACTAATGACACTTGGCATTGAACCCAAAATCAATACTCTAGAATCTTTAAATACAATGGGATCCAATCCAACTATTCGTTTACACATGTTCCGTAAACATCATAAGATTTGGCATCTGTAATCTTTACCTTCACAAAAGTACCCAACTCTAAAGGTTCTTCACTTGTAAAGATGACCTGACCATCCACTTCATCCGGTGCATCCGCAGCACTTCTTCCACGATAACGATCTACCAAGCCTTCTTTTTCCTCAACTAGAACTTCTATGACCTTACCAATCTTTTCTTGATTCTTTTCTTTTGAAATTTCTTCCTGCACAGCCATCAATCTAGCCAAACGCTCATTTTGGATTTTTTCATCAATCTGACCATCCATATCATAAGCAGGTGTATCTTCTTCCTTCGAATATGTGAAAGCACCCATACGATCCCATTTTATTTCCTTGATGAAATCTACAAGTTCCTCAAATTCTTCTTCCGTTTCTGTAGGGAAACCAACAATCATAGTTGTACGCAAAGTCGCATTTGGAAACATCGTATGAATCTTATCCACAACCTTTAATACATCCTCTTTTGGACCTCTACGATTCATTAATTTCAATAAACGATTGTTCGCATGCTGCATTGGAATATCAAAATAAGGTACGATTTTTTCACTTTCGCTCATAGCCTGCAATACATCATCCACAATTTCATCTGGATACATATATAGAACACGAATCCAATGTAAACCTTCTACCTTTGATACTTGACGCAACAATTCAGGAAGCATCAATTCACCATAATTATCCAAACCATATTTTGTAGTATCTTGCGCAATCAATGTTAATTCCTTAACACCAATACTTGCCAAATGATTGACTTCTTCCATAATATCCTCAATTGTACGTGACTTTTGATCTCCACGAATCAAAGGTATTGCACAATAGGCACAACGATTGGAACAACCATCACTAATTTTTACATAAGCCTGCCAAGGATTCCCCGAAATCACTCGTTCAGCCTTATCCAATAATGTATCTGAACCCAAAATTTTTTGTAGCTGACTTGCCAAAGTGTTATATTCACGAATTGGGATAACCGCATCAATTTCAGGAATTTCTTCCCTTAATGTATCTGTATATCTTTGTGCTAAACAACCACACACAATCAACTTCTCTAAGTTACGCTCTTTATATTGCGCCATCTTAAAAATAGTATTAATACTTTCTTCTTTGGCACTTTCAATAAAACCACAAGTATTTACGATAATAGCCTGTGCATCTTTTGGATTTGCCACAATCTCATGGCCACCCCTTTTGATCATACCCATGATTTGTTCTGAATCCACCAAGTTTTTACAACATCCCAATGATACAAAACCTATTTTCATTCTTCATCTTCTCCTTTTCGATGATAAATCATACGACCTTCTAACGCAAAAACACGAGGCCCAAAATGACCTGGCTGCGTTGTATCTAAACTTTGCTTCATCATATACATACGAGCATCTAGATTATCTAACAAAGTCAATACTTCTGCTTCTGGAATCATAGGAAGAACAGGAGATCCAAACTCCATCTTTCCATGATGTGCCAAAACCATATGCTTCAATAATAAAACACACTCTTTATCGTTTACACCTAGCTTTTCAGCCACACGATCCAAACGATTATTCATAATACTGATGTGCCCCAACAAATTCCCCTCATTTGTATATTCAGGAAGAACCGGGCCACTCAACTCATCAATCTTTCCAACATCATGCATCAAGATACCCGCAATCAATAATCCCTTATCCAAGAATGGATATTGACGACAAATATCTAGTCCTACACGCGCCATACTAATGGAATGATAGGCAAGTCCTCCCACAAAATTATGGTGATTTCTTGTGGCAGCCGGATATGTATAGAATAAATCCTTCGTTTCTTCTAATACTTCTTCAACCACACAATACAAATTCGAATCTGTGATCTCATTCATCAAAGTCTTTACTTCCTCTTCCATTTCCGTACGAGACATAGGTGCTAATCTTACATAATCCGAAATATCTTCGCCTTCTAAGACCACCATTTTTCTCACTCTTAACTGAACGGCATTTCTATGAATGATCGAATCTCCAAATACCTCAACAATCTGACCCGCCTTATACTGCTCAATCTGCTCATTCGTTAAATTCCAAAATTTTGCATCCAATA
>OHEZ01000906.1_pt1 | contig 14890 bp, 8 predicted proteins | sample 1567391 | NCBI WGS metagenome assembly OHEZ01 (sample SAMEA3879518, study PRJEB24766) | human gut metagenome | biome: human-associated habitat; feature: feces | place: USA | collected 1985/1987
AAGAGGTTTCCACCAGGGAACTCAAGAAGGTCCTGCAGGAATGCGTGGACAATGAGGACAAGCAGAAGCCGCTTACTGATGACGAACTTGTCACAATCATGAATGAGAAGGGATACAAGGTAGCACGAAGGACTATCGCAAAGTATAGGGACCAGCTCGGTATCCCCAAGGCTCGCCTCAGAAAAGAGCTTTAAGTTCCGTTCACTGTCATTGACACTCGGCATTATAATTGTGAAAGCAGGGTTCCGGTGCGTTCATGTCGCATATATAACGTTCAAATAGTACTAAAACATAATCTAGTCATGGAACAGAAATATATCCTGGCACTTGACCAGGGAACAAGTTCATCCAGAGCAATCGTCTTCGACCATGAAGGTCGCATCTGCGCCACTGCACAGAAAGAGTTTCCACAGCATTTTCCTAAACCGGGTTGGGTGGAGCATGACCCCAAAGATATCTGGTCTTCCGAAGCGTCAGTGATTGCCGAAGCCATTACCTCTATGGGTATCAACGGATTGAACATTGCCGGAATCGGAATCACAAACCAGCGTGAGACGACTATCGTATGGGATGCCGAAACTGGAGAGCCTGTCCATAATGCAATTGTCTGGCAGGACAGAAGAACATCTGAATACTGCGACAGCCTCAAGGAGCAGAATCTTACCGGATTCATCAGGGAAAAGACAGGCCTTATCATTGACGCATACTTCAGCGCGACGAAAATCCGTTGGATTCTGGAAAATGTTCCAGGTGCGAGAGCCAGGGCAGAAGCAGGGAAACTGCGTTTCGGAACCGTCGATACATGGCTGCTGTGGAACCTCACACGCGGCGAGTGCCACATGACCGATGTCAGCAATGCATCCAGGACAATGCTTTTCAATATCCACACCCTCAATTGGGATGAGGATCTAATGAAGCTTTTCGGGATTCCTATGTCAATGTTGCCTGAAGTTCATTCATCTTCAGAGATTTACGGATACACCAAGACTACGATTTTCGCGCACAAGGTCCCTGTTGCGGGCATTGCGGGCGACCAGCAGGCCGCATTGTTCGGCCAGATGTGCACGACACCTGGCTCCGTCAAGAACACCTACGGCACAGGATGTTTCCTTCTCATGAACAGCGGCACGAAACCAATCACGTCATCACACAATCTGCTCACCACCATCGCCTGGAAAATCGGCGATACGATCAATTATGCACTTGAGGGCAGCATCTTCGTGGGAGGTTCTGTAGTCCAATGGCTTAGAGACGGTCTCGGCATCATAAAGTCTTCTTCGGAGATCGAAAGCCTCGCCATGACGGTCCCGGACAACGGCGGAGTATATTTCGTACCTGCATTGACAGGTCTTGGTGCTCCTTATTGGGACCAGTACGCGAAGGGCACCATCTGCGGCCTGACCCGAGGCACGACGGCGGCGCATATCGCACGCGCGGCGCTCGAAGGTATCGCTTTCGAAACAATGGATATTGTCAATGCCATGGAGCATGATGCCGGCATAAAGCTGGCCGAACTCAAGGTCGATGGCGGCGCTTCGAGAAACAACCTGATGATGCAGTTCCAGGCCGACATCCTTGGCACAAAGGTAATCCGTCCTAAGGTTACGGAGACGACCGCAATGGGAGCATGTTATCTTGCCGGTCTTGCGACGGGATATTGGGATTCCCTGGACGACATCAAGCGCCAGTGGAATGCCGACAAGGTGTTCGAGCCTCTCGCTCCGGCTGAAAAGGTATTGAAACTGAAAGAGGGTTGGGCCAATGCCATCGGCAGGACTCTGACTGAAGATTCTAAACATTAAATCATTGACAACATGGAAATTACACTGTTCACCAAGTGCATTTTCGAGTTTCTCGGAACACTTGTCTTGGTTCTCATGGGAGATGGTGTTTGCGCGGCATGTACTCTCGAAAAGTCAAAGGCCAAAGGGGCCGGTTGGGTCGTTATCATTGGCCTGGGGTTTTGCGGTCATGTGCGGCGTCTTCATCGCAGGTCCGTACTCCGGTGCGCATCTGAATCCTGCCGTCACTCTCGGTCTTGCCTTAGCCGGCGGTTTCGCATGGGATGCCGTCCTTCCGTATATCGCAGCACAGATGCTGGGAGGTTTTGCCGGAGCACTGCTGGTCTATGTTTTCTATTATGATCATTACAAGGCCTCTTCTCAGAATCCTGACGGCATGCTCGGGACATTCTGCACTATGCCGGCCATCGAGCACAAGAGCATCAATTTCCTCAGCGAACTGATTGCAACTTTCATACTGGTTTTCTGCATCATGGCTCTCGGCACGTCAGGCAACACGGCCTCATTTGAAGGCAGCACCATTTCAGTAGGCGGTATCGGAGCGTTCCCTGTAACCTGTCTGATTATGGCTCTGGGCATGTCGCTGGGCGGCACTACCGGATACGCCATGAATCCTGCCAGGGATCTTTCTCCACGCATCGCCCATGCCATCCTTCCTCTGAAGGGCAAACGTGACAGCGGCTGGGGATACAGCTGGGTTCCCGTACTGGGTCCTCTCGCAGGAGCAGCCTGTGCAGCAGGACTTTACCTTCTGGTTTACTAACAGATGGACATACGAAAACAGGCAGTTGGAGGAGGACGTGAATCAGAATGACGATTATCACCTTTTTGATTTCTTTGTTGACCGTCAGTTCGACGGTTCAGACTCTTTCACCGGATAACCAGACCTTATTGAATGAACTTGTCTGTAAGTTCGACAGTCTGGAGGTCTATGAGAACCGCAAAATAGCGGAAATCGGAAGGAAGAAGAATGCGTGCGAAAAGCTTGAGGGACGCGAACAGATGGAAGCGTGGCTGGATGTGGCATATGATTACAGCTACTTCGATTCAGACTCCACTATCGCGACCCTTGAACATGTTGAGAAATTGGCATCTGACGCATCCGACAATTATATGGTGGTCAAGACGGCTGTACGTATTTCACGCATCTTGACAACTCTCGGATACTATAAGGAAAGCAGCGACATAATCGGAACCATAGACAGGAAATCCATCCCCCAGACACTCCTTTTCGAATATTTCGAGGCTCAGGAGTTTCTTTGTTATGAGCTTTTCCACGTTGATGGTTCACGTCTCGAATTTCAGGATATGTACGAGGGAAAGTACCGTTCATATATGGATTCGGTCATTTTCTATGCACCGGAGAATTCCGAATACGGGCTGCGCTCCCGGGAAAAGAAAGCTCTGATGCTCAATGACTATGACAATGCAATGCAGTGCAACCGCAAACGAATGGAACTTGCACCGAAAGGTTCCATAGCAGAGTCGTTCGTCTTCTACGAAAGGAATCTTATATATGAGAAAATGGGCGGGCATGATGAGGAACGCCTGTATTGTCTTTTGAGGGCGGCCATCATTGACCTGGAAAACTCTAATCAGGATGTCGCCGCATTCACCAGAATTGCATACATGCTGCGAAACTCTGTGGATGCCAGGATTCTTGACAAGTTTTCCGATTATTCCTACTCTTCGATGCTCAAGTTCCGCTCCAGGACACGAAGGATTTTGGGAATGGATGTTATTGTGGAGACGGACAGGCTGCTGCGCCAGCAGATCATGAAGCAAAAAAGACAACTCACACTGAGTCTGCTTCTCCTTTCAGCCCTTGCAATGCTTCTTGCCGCAGTCTTATGCTATACGGTTACCCTTATACGGAAAGGCAGGATTCTTACTCGCCGTCTGGAGCGTTCCAATCGGATTTCCAACGGGTACATAGCCAGTTTCTTCCAGCTCTATTCCTCCTACATCAACCGGCTCCTCGCTTTCCGCGGTCGCATAAACACCAGCCTCAGGCGTGGCGATACCGACTATGTAATCGAGCTTACTAATCCGTCCCGCGACATAACAAACGAAGAACTCAAACATATGTACGACAGTTTCGATTCAGCATTTCTCGACATATTTCCGACTTTTGTGGAAGGCTTCAACTCCCTTTTGAAACCGGAGTGCCACATAGTGCTCAAGGATAGCGAGAAACTTAACACGGAGCTAAGGATATTTGCAATGATAAAGCTCGGGGTCACCGAAAGCGCAAGGATTTCCGAACTTTTGCACTACTCCATAAAGACTGTCTATAACAAACGTTCCGGTATAAATCCGAAACTCGCCATACCGAAAGAAAAGTTCGAAAAAATGCTCAAAGAATTGTAAAAACCTCTAAAAAATGACAAAATTACATTTCCCTGGTTCGATTTGTTCGAATCAGGGAATATTTTGATATTCAATAAAATAACATTTCCCTAGACCTATTTGGATTTCCTTTGCAGGAATTGCGGCGGAAAAGGTATAATAATGTATCGATTTAGTTTATACTTTTGCGGTGTGCACAATTATGGGACAAGCCGGATACTCCGGAATTTCCAACCAGAAAAACTAATAAACAATGTCATTCACGAAAGTAATGCAAACAGCAGTTGCGGCGCTCGTCGCCTTCCTCATTGCGGGATGTTCACCAAGTAATGAAATCCCTGTAAATCCTTCCGTGTCAGCTCCGACACGTGTAATGCTTAAGGAAAATGTAAATGTATACCTTAAAGGTGTCGGCTCAGGCACGACTTTCACCGTCGATTTCGGTGACGGCACCACAGTGGAGGCAGTCACTCCTTCCGCAGCAGTTCACGCCTATTCAGAAAGTGCAGACTGGAAGATAAATGTATCCTCCGAGGCTTTGGACGAAGACTTCAGCAAAACAATCCGTTGTTATCCGCTGGAAGCATTGTCTTCCGCACAACGGAACTTCAGGGACCCTTCCTACAAGAAGATCTGGGTAATGACTCATAGGGCCCATACCACTGACAAGTCAATTCCTGAAAATTCAATTTCTGCGGTAAAAGCAGCCATTGCATCAGGTGCCGAAGCTCTCGAATGCGACACACATCGCACCAAGGATGGTAAGATTGTGATTTGCCACGACCTTTCAATCAACAGGACAACCAATGGAACCGGAGACATACCATCCCTGACGCTTGAACAAATCAAATCCTACAAGCTGCTTGACCGCAACGGCAATGTCACAAACGAGACAATGCCTACCCTCGAAGAGTTCCTCAAGGCCTGTCGTGGAAAAATCTATGTAGATCTCGACTATTCCCCAAGAACGGCATCAACTGCAGAGGTGATGGCTGTCGTGGAAAAACTCGGTATGATGGAACAGGTATGGTTCTACTGCAATTCAGTGGAAAAATGCCGTGAAGTCCTTGCGATTTCTCCTCGTGCACACGCCTACACCTGGGCAACGGCTTATGAGCCGCTCAAAGGACTTGAAGGTCCATATTTCGTTCAGTACTGCTATTCCCCGACTTCCGGCAGCACATCCATCGGCACCGCTGTCCGTGACGGCATGCTCTGCTCCGTATGTATGCTCAGCGTCCTTAACGACAAGATTCCTGAGTATGATGTGGACGGAGCCCAGCTTGACGAGCTCATTTCTGTATTCCCGGACGTGAAGATGATAATGACTGACGCTCCGGAAAAGCTCATCAATGCTCTGGCCGAACGTGGTCGAAGGTAAGCAAACCTTAACTAAAAACTAATAATATCAATAAAATGGATAAGAAAAAACTTTTGCCGGTTATCATTGTCCTTACCACATTTTTCTCTGCTATTTCAGCCTTTGCTCAGGTCGCTTCAGTGAAAGGAGTGGTTGTGGACTCAAATGGAGAACCGGTAATTCAGGCCGGTGTCGTCATTGACGGAACTCAGACAGGAGTCGTCACTGACATTGACGGAACATTTGAAATCAATGCTCCCAAGGGAGCCACTCTGTACATTTCTTCAATAGGATTCAAATCGAAGAAAGTTTATGTCAGCGGCGGTGATTTGAGGGTTGTACTCGAAACGGAATCAACCGCACTTGATGAGGTTGTAGTCGTCGGTTACGGCTCCATGAAAAGGAAGGAAATGACCTCCGCCATCTCCCACATCGGCGCAAAGGACTTCAGCTCAGTCAGCAGCCTTGACGCATCAATGCTCATCCAGGGAAAAGTTTCCGGCGTGAGCGTCTCCAACACTGCGGTTGCAGATCCGAACAACATCGGAAGCATCCAGATTCGTGGTGTGTCGTCACGAAGCGCAGGCAATGGTCCTTTCATAGTCGTTGACGGTGTCCCTGGAGGAGACCTGACCAACATCAACCCTGCGGATATCGAGTCTATCGATGTGCTCAAGGACGGTGCGGCATCAGCAATCTACGGAACGCGCGGAAGTAATGGTGTCATCCTCGTCAATCTCAAAAAGGGAAGCAAGGACGGAAACATCCACACGACCTATAGCGGAACAGTGACTCTGAATGCTCCGAAGAATGAACTTGACATGATGACTGCCGAGCAGTACAGAGCGTACAGGACAGTAAATAATCCTCTTGATGACCTCGGCGCAAGTTCCGACTGGTTCAAAGCCACTACAAGATTGGGATTCAACCACTTGCACACTCTTACAGTTTCCGGCGGCAACGCAAAGACCAACTACCGTGTTACAGCCGACTACAGGTATGCACAAGGCATTGACCTGAGTTCTGACAGGCGCGAGTACGGAGCAAGAGCAGGTGTGAACCACACGACCAAAAGCGGTCTCTTCACTTTTACGGCCAATCTGACTCCGAGAATCATCAAGCGCAACAAGATGACAGGTTCATATTCAAATGTCCTGGTCATAAACCCGACGGCCCCTATATACGACGAAACGACATCCAACGGATACTACCATTTTCCGGCAGGCTCAAACTATTCCAACGTGGTCGAATCCATGACCCAGGTCAAGAACGACACGGAAATCAAGCTTCTTGAGTGGAATGCCGGCGTACAGATGAATCTCCTTCCGCTCTTTACTCCGAAACATCCGGATTTCAGCCTCACGTCAAAGGCCACCGTTTCCGGATATGAGGTGGACAAATTCAACGGTTATTTCGCGCCTTCTACAATTTCATGGCACCAGAATGACAAGATCAAGGGTGATGCCTCAAGGTCGTTTGACAAAAGTTCCCAGACCAATTTCGATTGGGTGACAAATTTCAGCGCACAGTTCGGAGGCCACCGTCTCAGAGCAATGGTAGGATACAGTTATTTCTATGTCGTCAATTCCGGAATGTCCGCAAGCAACCAGGATTTCACTTCAGACGGACTTGGCTACAACAACCTCGGAGCAGGCGAATGGGCATCCAAGGAAGGACAGATTTGCCTCGGCACATACAAGAACGACAGCAAACTCATATCATTCTACGGACGATTGAATTATGACTGGAAAGAGCGCTATCTCCTGTCCGTCTCACTTCGTCACGAGGGTTCTTCAAAGTTCGGACAGAATCACAAATGGGGTAATTTCCCTGCCGTTTCAGTAGGATGGAGAATTTCTGACGAGCCGTTCATGTCATGGGCTTCATCTTGGCTCAACGACCTGAAGTTCAGGTATGACTATGGTGTCACAGGAAACCAGGATTTCGGCAGCTACAACTCACTCGCTACCTACCGCGCATTCGGTTATTACCAATACAACGGATCAAGTTTCCATGTATGGGGACCGTCCAAGAACGTGAACACTGAACTTTGCTGGGAAAAGGGACACAACCAGAATATCGGTGTAGATTTCTCCCTCTTCAAGTACAGGCTCAGCGGTTCATTGAACTACTTCATCCGCAGGCAGTCAGACCTGTTGGGCGATTACAATGTTTCAGTTCCACCACACCTTTTCACGACAATATTCACCAATGTCGGAACACTACGCAACAGCGGATTCGAGTTCGACATCAACATTGATGCTATAAGGAAGGAAAAATTCAGCTGGAGCATCTCTCTCGTCGGAGCCACCAATGACAACCGCTTCGTAAGTTTCTCCAATGACATATATCAGGGACAGAAATACTATAATGTCTGCACCATGTCCAATCCGAACAACCCTGGATATCTCCAGAGAATCGAGGAGGGACAGCGCATCGGAAACTACTACACTTGGAGATACGCCGGAGTGGACAAGTCAGGAAACTGGCTCATATACGACCACAACGACAATATAATTCCTATTGCAGAAGGATCTGAGGAAGACAAGTGCGTGACAGGAAACGGCCTGCCGAAATTCACAGGAAGTATGACCCACAATTTCACATGGCGCAACTTTGACCTTGCAGTCGCATTCACCGGCGCAGCCGGATTCGACATTTTCAATGTCCATGACTTCTATTTCGGACTTCAGGGAATGACAGGAAATGTCCTCACAAAAGCATATTCGAAGAATGCCCACATCAAGACCGGTCTGAATGTCATCACCGACTATTTCATCGAGAAAGGCGACTATCTCAAGCTCGACTATGTCACATTGGGATACTCTCTGAACTTGAACCGCAAATTCATTGACCGTTTCAGAGTTTTCGGTACTGCAAGAAATCTCTATACATTAACCCGCTTCGAGGGCGTGGATCCTTCGACTTACGAGGTTAACGGCCTCACCCCGGGAACTTTCGGAGGTTCGTACAACTACTATCCTTCGGCATTCCAGTTTATATTCGGAGTCCAGATAGGTTTCTAAAATTATGAGAAAAATGAAAAATATCATAAGGTTTTCGGCTATTGCAGCCGTAATTATCGGAGCATCAGCCTGCACGGACCTCAACGAGACGGTCTATGATCAGGTGATGACCAACAACTATTATAACACGAAGGCCGATATCATACAAGCTGTATTCCGCCCATTTGAACACGTCTATTGCAGCGAGTATGACTTCTACGAGCACGAGGAACTGACTGGGGACCATTTCATCACCCCGACAAGAGGCACATGGTGGTATGACGGCGGAAAATGGGAGATACTCCACCGCCACAACTGGAGCAGCATTGAAGACAGTTGGAGCTGGACCGGGGAATGGAACGCATGCTACACAGGCATCGGACAGTGCAACCTCGTACTTGACGACCTCTCAAGGCTCAACCCGTCAAAGTACTCTCTTACGGAAACGGAATTCGAAGCCTTCAAAGGTCAGCTCCGCACGATGAGGGCATATCTCTACCTGAGGCTTCTCAACTGCTACAGGAACTGCATTCTCACCACGACATCCGACGCATCTGTAAACAATCTTCCTGAAAACAGGGCGCAGGTGTCACCGGAAAAGTTGTTCGAATTCATTGAATCAGAGCTCAAAACCGGCGTAAACGACCTTCCTGCAAAGGTCGGGACTTCCGGCCCGGGCTCAACTCAGGGCTCCTTTACCAAAGGCGCAGCAGCAGCACTCCTGGTGAGACTCTACCTCAATGCTGAAAAATGGATTGGTGTACCACACTACGATGACGTTATCAGCTGGTGCCGCAGAATCCGTGGAGGTGAATTCGGCGAATACACTCTTGCCGAGAACTGGTGGGAGCCGTTTGACTGGAACAATGAAACCTGCAACGAAGTCATCTTCGGATTCCCAGGCTCATACACCACCAAAAGCTGGCACATGCAGAACGACCGCCGAACATTCTACGGACGTTCTCTTCCTTACGGCTGCGCCAACTATCTGGGAGTCGAAGGCAATGGCGAGAGAAACCCGAAATACGCTCTGTCGCCAAGCTACGACAACCAGAATCCTCGACAGCTCTTCGACTACAAACTTGGAATGCCGTCACAGAAGTTCCAGAAATATGCCGGTGACAAGCGCTGGGCACAATACAAGAATACAAGCGTGAACACCCGCGAAGGAATGTTTTTCCTTGAAGGCAGAATTCCAAACTCGAAGACAGCTTCAGGCTATGCGATGAATCCGGACAACCAATACGTAATCTATCTCCGCGACCAGGTCGGCCAGTTCCTGAACAAGGCTGAGGAGGGTGTCATCGTCGGTCCAGGCAAGGAGTCCAAACTCGGCAACGGAGACTTCAACTCCTGTCTTTTCTGCGTAAAATATCCGTTTTACTCATTCACCGGAGGCTACTATATCGAGTCTGACCTCACCCTCATCCGCTACGCTGAAATTTATTACTCAGAAGCAGAGGCTCTTCTCCGCACCGGCAATGCAGACGAGGCAGGAAAGCTCCTCAACCAGGTCAGAAAGAGAAACTATGTCGATTTCAATTCTTCAATTGCGTATCAGCCGGAGGGCAGCGTAAAACTCGATCTCGATGAGATGCTCGATGAATGGGGACGAGAATTCATCCAGGAAGGACGCCGCAGGACAGATTTGATCCGTTTCGGAAGATTCCAGGAGGCTTGGTGGGACAAACCGAAGGATTCCGACACACACTATGAAATTTTCCCTATTTCCCGTCAGGCTCTGGAACAGAACAAACATCTCAAACAGAACCCGGGATATGAAGACATTAACAGATAAGGAAGGATAACTATGAATATCAGAAGATCATTTTTTATGACATTGGCCGCCATTTCACTCTTGGGCGTCGGCTCTTGTCAGAAGACATATCAGATGGTTCCTCCCCCGTCAGCGTCCTCGGACGATGACAGCCTCGAAGACGAAGATTTCGGAGGAAAGAAGGAAACTGCCATATTCGTCACTCCGTTCGGTGAGGGAGAAATGGACGGTTCATCGTGGGAGAACGCCTTTGATGCTGACACATTCCTTGGTCTGCTTACAGACCAGACGGATTTGTCAAAGACTAAAATCTATGTCGCTGAAGGCAACTATTATATGTCGAGCGGTTCCGTTTTCGGCCCTGAGATAAAGAAGAATATCGGCTCTGTGATGGGCGGATACAGTATTCTGAGCAAAGGTAAAGATGTAAGCGTCAGAGACGTGGTGAATCACGCGACAGTTTTCAGTGGCGATGTAAACAAGAACAACAGGGCCGACGAGGGGGACTGCGGACTTCTTTGCGTCTATGGAGGCCACTCGTCATTTGACGGAATCACATTCCGCAATGGCTATATCAATGAAAAGACTGCTTCCGCACAGAAGAGCGGAGCCGGTGTCTATGTCGATGGAGATGCCGAAACTTGGATTGAGTTTGTCAATTGCCGCTTTGAGGATTGTGTGAGTGCAGCCACCACTAACGGCTATGCTGGAGGTGCCGCAGTCTATGTCCGCTCAGGACAGGCGAGACTTAAAGCTTGCGAAGTGAGCGGATGCTCAGGAGTTTCGAGAGGTGGCGCACTCAGATGCAACAATGACAAGGCCACCCTGTTCCTCGACAGGTGCAGCATCCATGGCAACAGCGTAAGAAACGATTGGGGCTCAGGTCTGCAGCTCTCATCAGGAACAATTTGCGTCAACAATTCGACTTTCTGCTCAAACGCCGTGGGCAATAACGGAGCGGGCGGAACCGTCAATGGCGGCGGTGCAATGCTAATCATCAACTCTACAATTATTTCAGATGACACTACTGCCGGAATACGCTGCGAGTCAGACTCAAGAAATGGTTCCTTCTTTGCGAACAACATCAGCCTGAACACAAACGGCGCACCTGGATTCCTGCTCAACGGCAGCGGAAAGGTCGCAGTTTCAGGCGGACACAACATATTCAACAAGGTAGCCGGAGAACTCCAGTCATCCCCTTCGGACGTCACATACGACACAGACTTGAAGAATTTCGGTTCTCTTGAGGATGGTGCATATGTTTGGGACAACTCCAAAGTTTCCCTCGGGACATACGCCACAGCCTCCGAACTCGATGGTTATGCAAGGGAATTCAACCCTGCATCATGTTCTGTTCCAGAAATCGGTAAGGTCTTCGCAGAATGGTGTGACGGTTTTGCTGTGGATGGACGCGGCAAGTCGAGAAATCCAGAAAAGCTCCTCCCGGGCTCATACGACCCGTGCCTTGAAGGTGAAGCTTCCAAGGCTCTGCGCTTCAGCATATCATCCGATACTTTTTCCGGAAACACCGCCAGCCGTCCGGAATCGTTCGGCTTTATTCTCACAAACCCGAACGGTGTTTATTCATACAACAAGAAGATGGTTCTGCTCGGAGACGAATACGTTGCCTACGACGGAGAAACTATGCTTTGGGACGGTAAGGGCACGACAGTAACAGTCACCGCATACGCCCCTTATGCAGATGCGGCTGACGGATTTGTTCATGTGTCATGTCCAAGCAATCAGGCGACAGCAGCGGAACTCACCGCAGCAGACTTCGTGCTCTGGAAAGGCAGTGTAAATCCATCGGCTGATCTTGCTGACGGCAAGATTCAGCTTAAACTCGGTCATCTCAACACAAGGCTGATTATAAGACTCACCCTGGACGGTACGCCAATAGAGATGTCGAAAATCGCATCTCTTTCTGTAGGCGGACTGAGGGCTGAGGGAAAATGTGACCTCAATGCGGCTTCTCCTGAAGTTGTCGCCGACGGCGATCCTGTCAATATGTTCCCGAATGTCAGGGATGATTCTTATGAACTCCTCACTGTGCCGCAGACTGTCACGACTGGCTCTCTGACGGTCAAGGCGACTTTCAACAAACGCCAGTATGTCTGGGAATCATCGTCTGATGTGACACTCGCCAAGGGAAAGACAGCCGAGCTCACAATAAACATTTCTACAACAAAATCGGCCTCTTCCGGCCAAATGTCAATAACCATAAAATAACAGGTAAATGACTATGAAATCAGGAATATCAAAAATAATGGCCGTTTTTGCAGCGATGCTTGCATTTTCTTCCTGCGAGAAGGATAAAGAGCTGCCTTCGTTTGACAGCGACGAACGTGCCATACGCATAATCCCGGAAATAGCTTCTCCATATACGAAATCGAATCCGGTTACGGATGGAAAAGAAACCGAGTTCAACAATGGTGACATGATCGCACTGCTCTGCAACGACGGTCACGTGACCTACAAACTGACAGACAAAGGATGGAAGACTACAGACAATTATTATCTCCGCTGGGGTTCCGCCCCTGTCAGCTACTCGGCATTCTACCCAGCCACGGAGACATCGACAACTTTCGGCAACTTTGAGCTACAGTCTTCGCAGCGCACGGCTGATCGTCTTGCTGCGGCTGATTATATGACCTGCACAGTTGCTGATGCCGTCAAGACGAGTGACGGAAGCCTCCGTCTGGAAATGGAACGCCAGATGGCCAAGGTAAGTTTCACTTTGGCCGGAATTGAAGGCAGCGCACGTGTCCAGGGATTCCGCGTGTGGACTTCGACAGGATTCACCGAAGGACATCCGAACACAGACAGGATGTACATCAGCCCATATATTGTCGCTTCAGAAGGAACAGTTTCAGGGCAGAACGGAACGACCTATACTGCGATTGTAGTCCCTTCTGAGGCTGATGACTCAAAGGTATTCGTCACCTTCAACTACAAAGGAAAAGATATCACATTAACCGGCGTACCTGAACTGAAAAAAGGCTTCAGATACGATATGAGAATAAACATCTCTGAAACCATCATCTCCATCGACACTCCTTCTGTGGATCCTTGGGACGAAAGCACCATTGTCATTCCGGGAGGCGATGCTGAGAAAGTTCCTCTGCTTCCTTACTTCGTAAAGCCGCAGGCATGTGGAACAAGAGACGGACACTCATGGGAAAACGCAATGGGTATGACAGAGTTCCTCAATATGATCAAACAGAAGAACGGAAGTCAGTCTGAGTCCGATGAGAATGCTGACAACGTGGACGACAGAGACTTCTACTTTACCGGCGGTACCTATTCAGTATCCCAGGTAAAAGTGGAATACTCCGGATACGGATCCAGAGTAAAATTCCGTGTGCACGGCGGCTACGACACTGCCAGCACAGGAACAGACGTCAGCCGCAAGGGATCTGAGACCGTGTTCGACGGAGGCGGAAGCAACCGCTTCATCACCCTCGGCAACCAGACGGAACTTGCGTTCGACGGCATCACCTTCACGAACTTGAAGAGCGGCGGCGACGGTTGCATCATGTTGGCAGCCGGTGGGTCCGGTGATTCCCGCGCAACCTTCTCGAACTGCACATTCAAGAAATGTACGGCATCCGGCGGACAGAATCCGATAATCATGGTCAGGAAGGGACTCGCAAAGCTTGACAACGTAACCTTCGACGCTTGTCGTGCGGAAGGCGGTGTACGTGGTCTCATACGTCTTGCCCAGAAAGAGAGCCGTGTCTATCTCAATGCATGTACTTTTGTCAACAACACTTTTGGCGGAGGCGGTTTCGGCCTTCTCGTGCATCTCAATGATTTCGGAGGCAACGTTTGCCTTCACAATGTAACTTTCGCCGGAAATGACAGCGGCTGTGGTGCTACCGGAGCCGTAAACGGAACCGGAGGAATGCTCATCGCGTCAAGCACAATCGTCGCATCCAATGCCAATCCGGCCATCCGCTGCGAATCAGACCCGAAGAGCGGCTCACGACTCATCAACAGCCTCATCATTCAGGAGCAGGACAGGACAGCCATAGACATGTCGTCTTCCGGCAGAAAACTGAAATCTCTCGGCGGCAACGTGATAGTCGGAAGCATCAATGCCAAAGATCAATATGAAGCTTCAGCAAATGACGACACCTTTGCCAACAAGGCAGCTGCAGCGGCACTTTCACTCTCTTGGAACTCAGGTTCAAGGCACTACCTCTGGAACGGCAGCACAAGCCTCACGAAGCTCACGCTTGAACAGCTCCGCTCTGCAATAAAGTCATACAGCAACACCAACACCGGGAAGCTTTATGCCGGATCTGCTGAGGTATATGACGGAAGCAAGGCGGGTGAGGACTTCCTCGGCTGGCTCGACAGCATCAATGCTTTCGGCATCTACGGAAACAGTTCAGCCGTATGGCCAGGTTCATATCAGGGCAACTGATTCCGGGCTTGACTATGCACTGACACATTGATTACCAACTGAAAGTGGCTGATTCCACACAGCGGTCTCAGCCACTTTTAGTAATCCTTAAAAAATAACTTGATAATCTTTGTTCGTCTTTTCGGTCTATATTCCTTTTTTCATCAGTCGTGTACGTCCAGTACACTC
>OHEZ01000927.1_pt1 | contig 14617 bp, 9 predicted proteins | sample 1567391 | NCBI WGS metagenome assembly OHEZ01 (sample SAMEA3879518, study PRJEB24766) | human gut metagenome | biome: human-associated habitat; feature: feces | place: USA | collected 1985/1987
CTGCGGGCAGGAGAAGATTAAGGACCGCCTGATGCTGATGGTGGAAGCCGCCAGACAGCGCGACGACGTGCTGGATCACATCCTGTTGAGCGGTCCCCCGGGCCTGGGGAAGACGACGCTTGCCAATATTATCGCGAATGCCGTCGGCTGCCGCATTCATACGACTTCCGGCCCCCAGATTGAAAAGGCGGGAGACCTGGCCGGCGTGCTGACCAATCTGGAAAAGGGGGATATTCTGTTTATTGATGAGATCCACCGCCTGCACCCGGCCATTGAGGAGTATCTGTACCCGGCCATGGAGGATTTCCGGCTGGATATTATTATCGACCAGGGGCCGAACGCCCGCTCCATCCAGCTCAACCTGCCCAAGTTCACCCTGGTGGGTGCCACCACCCGCGCCGGGATGCTGACCAGCCCGCTGCGTTCCCGCTTCGGCCTGGTGAACCGACTGGATTATTATACGCGGGAGGAGCTGTGCGCCATTATCGAACGGTCCGCGGGGCTGCTGAACGTGCCCGTGGACCCGGAGGGCGCCCTGCAGATCGCGCTGCGCTCCCGCGGCACGCCCCGCGTGGCCAATTCCCTGCTGCGCTGGGTGCGGGATTACGCCCAGGTGCGCGGCGACGGCGTGATTACGGAGCAGTTGGCGCACGACGCCCTGACCATGATTGAGATTGACGACGATGGCCTGGACGAGATGGACAAGCGCCTGCTGGAAGCGATGATTTACAAATTCAACGGCGGCCCGGTGGGCCTTTCCTCCCTGGCGGTGGCCGTAGGGGAGGACGCTTCCACGCTGGAGGACGTACACGAGCCTTTCCTGATTATGCAGGGGTATATCAGCCGCACCCCCAGGGGGCGCGTGGCGATGCCCTCCGCCTATCTCAAGATGGGAGCCGCGCCGCCCGCCAACGGCCAGGGGTGGCTGTTGTAAGCCATTCATTTACGACATGAAAGGAGTCCTGCGTTTTATGCTGGTCATCAGGCCCTCTTTCTTTTAGACTGTTTCCACATAAAACGTCAGGACGTTTTCTGTTCATCATACGCCCAAAGCTATGGCCGCACATTCTGATATTCCCTTTAAAAGACTGCCCGTCAAGATTATCGGTACGGGTTCCTATGTTCCGGAACGCCGCCTGACCAATGCGGATCTGGAGAAGATGGTGGACACTTCCCACGAATGGATTATTGAACGCACGGGCATTGTGGAACGCCGCATCGCCGCCCCTGACGAGTACACTTCCCATATGGGGACGAAGGCCGCCCAGCGCGCTCTGGAATCCTGCGGGCTGAAGCCGGAGGATATTGACCTGATTATCGTCGCCACCATCACGCCGGATACGTTCACCCCTTCCACTTCCTGCTACATCCAGGATGCCCTTGGCGCCAAGAATGCCGCCGCCTTTGACATTTCCGCCGCCTGCTCCGGCTTCCTGTTCGCCATGAAGACCGCCGTTCAGTACATCGGCACCGGCCAGATGAAAACGGCTCTCATCATCGCCGCGGAAAAACTTTCCACCGTCGTCAACTGGGAGGACCGCAGCACCTGCGTCCTGTTCGGGGACGGCGCCGGGGCAGCCGTGCTCCAGGCCTCCACGGGGGAAGAGGGGGAAGGCTCCGTCCTTGCCACGGATATCGGTTCGGACGGCTCCCTGCATGACCTGCTCCAGATTCCGGGCGGCGGCTCCCGCTGCCCCACCACAGCGGAAAACGCCCATGAACGCCTGGCTACCCTGGCCATGCGCGGCAATGAGACCTTCCGCCATGCCGTCACGCGCATGAAGGCTTCCGCCGCCAGCGTCATTGAACGCGCCGGCCTCACGGCGGACGATATCCAGCTGATTATTCCCCACCAGGCCAATCTCCGCATCATTAACGCCGTAGCGCAGCGCCTCTCCATTCCTGAAGATAAGGTGTTCGTGAACATTGAGAAGTACGGCAACACGTCCGCGGCCGCCGTCGCCATCGCCTTTGACGAAGCGCGCCGTTCCGGCAGATTCGGCAAGGGAGACAACGTTGTCCTGGTCACATTCGGCGCCGGGCTTACCTGGTCCGCCGCCGTTATCCGCTGGTAATATTCTTTTTCACCCCCCCTCCATCATCATGACCACTGAACCATACGGCAAAAAAAATCCGTTTCCCGCTCCCGTCCTCTCCGTCAGGCACATCACCGGGGAAGGCAGCCCCAAGGAAACCATCCACATTGAATACAGCCTGGACGGTTCCGGGATGAACTATATTGCCGGGGACGCCCTGGCCGTTATTCCCGCCAATGACCCCTCCCTGGCGGACGCCCTGATTGACAAGCTCGGCCTCAGCCCGGATTCCCAGGTTCCCACGCCCGAAGGGGAAACCGCAAGCCTGAAAGACGCCCTGGTTCACTGCTATGACATTACCAATGTCAACAAAGCCCTGCTGATCAAGTGGGCCGCCGCCTCCGGCAGCCAGGAGCTGGACACGCTTCTGGCCGGGGATAAGGACGCCCTCAGCGATTTCCTGTGGGGCCGGGACGTGCTGGATCTGGCCACGGAATACCCCGCTTCCTTCGAATCCGCGGAGGCTTTCGTCGGCATCCTGAAAAAGATCATGCCGCGCCTTTATTCCATCGCCTCCAGCCCGAACGCCCATCCCGAACAGGTTCACCTGTGCGTGGGCGCGGTGCGCTATACGGCCCGTGACCGCAAGCGCGGCGGCGTTTGCTCCACCTATATGGCGGACCGCCTCCAGCCGGGCCATACGGCCAGGGTATTCGTACATACCAACAAGAATTTCCGCCTTCCGGAAGACGGGGACACCCCCATCATCATGGTGGGCCCCGGCACCGGCATCGCCCCTTTCCGGGCATTCTGGGAGGAACGCGCCGCTTCCGGCGCCAAGGGCGGCAACTGGCTGTTCTTCGGCAATCCGTACAAGGCCACCGACTTCTGTTATGAAGACGAGCTGAACCAGTTGACCGGCACCGGCAAACTGAAGTTGTCCGTGGCCTGGTCCCGCGACCAGGAAAAGAAGGTGTATGTGCAGCACCTCATGGTCCAGGAAGGCGAAGAGCTCTGGAAATGGCTGGAAGCCGGCGCCTGCTTCTACGTCTGCGGGGATGCCTCCCGCATGGCGAAGGATGTGGACAACGCCCTTCATGAAGTCATCCAGACCTGGGGCCATAAAACTCCGGAGGAAGCCGCGGCATATGTGGCGGATATGAAACAGCACCGCCGTTACCAGCGGGACGTATACTAATTCAGGGCCTCGCCCCTGAACCTGTCACCGCGCCTTTCCATCTTTTCTGGAAAGGCGCTTTTTCTTTTTCCGGAGAAAACCCTTCACGCATCAATCCGGCTCCCCCTCCCGGCTTCTTTCGAGCCGGAGAAGCCATCTTCCGCCCCCCTCTCCATCAAAAACAACGCCGGACCGGGGAGAACCCGTCCGAGCAAAAGTTCCCCTCCTTCTCCAAGCGTTTCCTTACCCTTATTCCAAATCCTGCCGGGCGCTGCAAACGGCCCGTTTCACTTTCCTAAGCTTGAAAAAGAAGACCATGCAAAATAAATACAGCTTTTGCGGCAAACAACGGGCTATACCCCTTTTTCCTGGTCCTTTTAAGGACCATCTTTGAGAAAAGGAATAATTCCACCAATTCTGCAACTGATCAATATAGCTTATCTTTTTTCTCCTCTCCTCTATTTCAGCAAGCAATTCTTTCCGCGAACGAAAGACCAGAACAAAGCTCTCCAGCAACTCACCGCACAGTTTCATCCCCGCTTCTACGCTTTCTTTCAACTGCTCCAACATTACTAAGTCCTTCCTTTCAAAAGCCTCTGCCGTCTGCATGTCGGCAAACCGGAATGCGCTACTGACAGCGGAGATATTTTGTGCTGCAAAACGGTAATAACACAGAGCCGTATCCGGCAATTCATAAATATTACCCTGCAACCATGCGTGAAATGCCATTAGATCATCCTCAAAATTAGCCGTTATCGGAAAAGCATTTCCCCACTCGTATGCACTTTTTCTGATGATCATAGCAGATCCATAATGAGCTGAAGAAGAAAAAGCCCCTTGTTGGAGCACGACAGCCGGCATTTCCCGTGGAACGGAGGGAAATGCCGGGAATTCAAACGCAACTCCCGGTTCCTCATAGACGTTAATCATCTGGCTGACTACAGCCACAGCATCCGGATACTCCATCACTGCCCAGGCAAAAAACCTGCATCTCCAGGGGAAGGAACAATCGTCCCCATCCTGACGGAGAATCCATTCATGGGAAGCCAGACCAACCGCCTGCCGGATATGAGGCCCGCGCCCCAGCGGCGTTTCATTCCGGTTCAAGATTACCCGGTACGGCCCCCTGTATTGAGCCGCCATTTCCTGCATGACGGCGAAGGTTCCGTCGGAAGATCCGTCATCCGAAAGGATGATTTCAACCGGCCCTTCATAATCCTGCCCGAATACGCTCCGGATGGCATCCCGGATGCAATGCTCCTGATTATGCCCGGTCAGGATAATGCTGATGGAAGGGAGTCGCGAAGAATTCATGAAAAAAAGTGCAGAAAAGGAAGTGAAAAAAACGAAAGGAATATTGCTCTTCCCCGTTTACATATAAGACATCATGTTCATACCGGATTCCAAATCCGGGGTCAAGGGTTGATTTTTACACCAAGGAACTTATGTTGCGCGGACGTTTTGTGATCAAGAATCTCCCCCCTTGCGGGCGGGAACCCGAAGCCGGTAAAACAGGACGAAAGATTCTGCTTTCCCTTACTGCTCCCAACACACACATTTTTTCATAAGCAATTATTTTTTAGAATCATAGAACTCTTAGAAGCAGACCCAGCCGGAATACCTCCACACCCCACCGGTTCCATGAGGTCTTGGGACAATTCTCTGTCCATTCATGCTGAACCCGGAATTTCCCAATCGGATTTGGAATCCGTAGCTTTTTTCCAGGTGGCCTCCGTTCTCCGGCAGACTGAAATCATCAGACCACCGCATTCTGAAAAAAATGAATATGCCATTGAACAACAATTTTTTAGTTAATACCTCCTCATCTTTCCTCATCACGGAAATACCTCCTGAAAAAAAATGAAGGGCCTTACCTCTCCATATTCCAGCTTCCTGTTTAAAGAGGTGGTAAATTAATTATAATACTTTTTTCTAATTTATTATATTGACTACGGATTCCAAATCCGTACCCATATAAAAATGTTTCGTTGTAATAGGGTAAATGGATGTTGTATTGCATGGTGGTCTATTTTCTCATTTCTGATTTGTTATTATTCCAGTTATGTGTCTCCCTATTATGAAATTCCCGTAAGTTGTGATCCCATTATTTATCATCTCATGGGACGCGGAATGATGGAAGGGTTGATGCCTTATCGGGATTTGTTTGATCAAAAGGGGCCCTTCATTTTTTTGATATATGGCTTTTCCTACGCCTTGTGTGGTTCTTACTGGCTTGTATTCGTTCTTGAGGTATTCGCAGTGACGGCCTCCATGATCTTTTGTTACAAGGCGGCCCTTCTCTTCGTATCTGGAAAAAAAGCGTTTATCGTTTCGCTGCTCATCCTTTATTCCATGTGCAGTTTCCACTATTATGCAGGAGGAGGTCATCCCTCCGAATTTATTCTGCCTTTCCAGTTTGCCGCGATTTATGGAGTGTGCCGCCTGTATCGGGATCCCGATCGCTTCGTAAGAACGGGCGTGGTGTTTGGCGCGGGCATCGGGATGGCGCTTCTGTTGAAATTCAACTTGGCCGCTTTTTGGTTCGTTCCCTTCCTGTATGTCCTGTATCGTGCGCGGATGACCGGGAAGGCATGGATTTTTACAGGAAGCGTGGGAGGAACGCTCCTGTTGATGCTGACGCCCTGCCTCTGGTATTTTTACAGCCGCGGCGCGTTGCTGGATTTATATGAAGGATACATTGTTTTTAATGCCGGTTACGGCGCCGATGCGGTATCGTTCAAGGAGATGTGCCGGAATTATTCCCAATGGGTGAAAAGGGATATCATGTATCCTAGCATGTTGATGTACATCGTGGGAGGAGCGGGGGTGATTTTAAGCCGGATGCCCGCTAGGGAAAAGATTTATTATACAGCCGCTTTTCTGATTACCTGCATGGGCGTCCAGGGAAATGGAAAGACGCATTTCAACCATTACGCCCAGACACTTATTCCCTTCGCTGCTGTGGGATACCTGGTGGTGGCCAGGATGATCCATGTGGAAGAGGTTGTTTCCCGAAAGTGGCGCCGATGGCTTTTTCCTCTGGTTGTTGCGGGAGTGATGGCTTGCACCTTCCTGAATTGCGTGGATTTTTCATGCAGAAGCCGCGCCCGCGAATGGATGTCCGCTTTTGCTCTTCCAGATACCAGTGATGAACCGGAGGGGGAGAATGCTTGTGCAGTCCTTGGGCGGCATGCCGTATGGTTTTACTGTGTCAATGGTTTGGTGCCGCCCATACGCACGTTTACGATTTGCGCTTCCGACAAACAGGGTGCAGAACGGGAAAGGATGCGTCAGTATCAGGAAATCCGCCGCGGAAAGATAGACTATGTGGTGATAGCGGGAGAATACTTCAAGCCGGACAACACGGAATCTCCCTCCCTGAGGGCTATGCGGGATTTGCTAAGTACGGAATATTGCCGGGAACGATCCTTTTTCAGAGAAGTGACGAACTTGGATATTTACCGCCGTGTGAAGAGGGATTAATGCCCCAGTTCTTCCATGATGCGTTCTGCAAGAGTCCGGGGAGAGTCGGAAGGGGAAGCCGGAAGTTTCCGAAGCCATTGTTCGCGTTTCAGCCAGGTGCGCTGCCGTTTGGCGTATTGCCGGGTGGCGAGGGCCAGCTGGCCCTGGCAGTTTTCACGGGAGATTTCCCCGCGCAGCATGCTTCGTATCAACGCCAGGCCCAGAGTGCGTTCCGCTGTGGCGGAGCATGGGCCGAGGGAAGCCGTTTCCTCCACGGCCCCCTCCTGCATCATGCGTGCGGCACGGTGGGCTATTCTTTCGTCCAGTTCAGGAACATCCCTGCTGATGACCCAGCCGGGCCCGCGCGGCGGGGTCAGCCAGTTCCTCTTCCAGAAGGAAAGAGGTTTCCCTCCGGCAAGGACGATTTCCAGATTGCGTTCCACATAACGCCGGTTGGCGGCATCCGTCGAGGCCGCTCCTTCCGGGTCCAGGGAAGAGAGCCTGGCGTATAGCGCTTCCGTGGAACAGTTCGCGAAAGCGGCGCGGAGAGCAGCGTCCCCCGGCGGCGCTTCCGACAGGCCGTGGGAGAGGAATTTGAAGTACAGGCCGGAACCGCCCGTGACGATGGCGATTTTTCCGCGTGCGTGAATTTCTTCCATGCAGCGCATGGCGCGGTGGTAGTGTTCCGTGGCATTCCAGTTCTTTTGGACCGGAATGATGGAAACCATGTGGTGGGGGACCCGTTCCCGGTCTGCCGGGGAAGGCGCCGCCGTCAGGATGGGCAGCTCCCGGTACACCTGGTAAGCGTCGGAACTGACGATTTCTGCGTCCAGCATCTCCGCCAGTTCCACGGCTACCGCGGATTTGCCCGATCCGGTGGGACCTGCCAGGAACAGGGTCATGGGAAGTGTTGCCTGATGGGGTGGAAAAGGTTCAATCATCACGTGGAGTAATGGCGGATAAAGTTTGTTGTTTCTGTGAAGCCCTAAAAGCTGCTCCTGCTTAAAAGCTGTTGGAGGAAGCGGAAAAGCGGAGGCGAAATGGCTTCATATCCCAGGGCGTTGAGATGAAGGCCGTCCCAAGTATAAAGGCTGGCATCCTTTCCCGGAAGGAAGAAATGGAGGGGGAGGACATGGACATTTTCTCCAAAGTCGTGTTGCAGCAGACAATTCCTGAAGGTTTCCATACGCGACCCTTTTTGTGCGATGAGCGGGGGAATGACAATGATGGCGGTCGTTTCCGGGCTGTAAATCTCCCTGATTTTTTTGACGATGGCCACGTTTCCCTGAAAAGCCGTCCATCCCAGGCTTTTTTGTACTCCCAGATTGTTGACTCCCGAATACAGGACGATGATTCTGGGCGCCAGCGGGCTTGTCAGGCCGTCATTGAGGCGCCAGAGCAGGTTGCCCGTGGTCTCGCTCCTGGTTCCCAGGTTGAGGCATCCCAGAGGGGAAAACCAGGTTTCCCAGGAATGTTTCCCTTCTTTCAGCCAGAATTCCATGGTGGAGGAACCCAGGAACAACACGGGGGCATGGGGATTCAGCCGGGCATTGCGTTTGTCCTGCCGGTGTTTTTCCAGCAGGGCGCCCTGTTCCGGGGAATAGGGAAGGGGATGGACAGCCAAATGGTAGCGGTAGGCGTGTTTGGCGCACCAGACGGCGCCTAATGCGGCCGGAACGGTTAAAAGAAGAAAGAGGATACAGGCCTTAATTTTTTTTGGGAACATGGGTGATGCGGTCGTTGGCGACGTAGGGCAGGCAGGCCGGGAAGAATTTTCTCAGGAAAAGATAGAATGCGACGATAAGGAAAATGATGGCCGGTATTAATACAAAGGGAGCGAAAAAGGATTGTTTCCAGATGTGGGAGGGGATCAGCATGATCAAAGGATAATGAAGAACGAATATCAGGAAACAGGCGGGAGCATAGTTGGACAGCTTTCTGGCAACGGGAATTTTCTTTTCCAGCCAGATTCCAAGGGCCATGAGAAGAAGCGCCCCGAAGACTGGGCAGAGGGAATTCAAATGGACAGCCGGCCAGGAGATATTCCATACTCCATAGGATGCCAGTATTTTGTGCATGTTCCATTCCGGGTTATTCTGGCAAACGCTCAAGTAATTGGTGATGCTGAGCAGAAACCCGGTTCCTACGGCGAGCAGGACGAGGGGAGTAAAGGAATTTTTGTAAACGTGTTTTACTTCAGCCAGTTTGATGGAAGACAGGAAAAGGCCCAGACTGAACAGGGAGACGGTGGATGGAGCAAGGGTAACCTTGTTGGCCGGCACGGGGTATTGGAGCCAGTCCGTGCTGAAGCAGATCAGGATTAGGACAAAAACCGGATATTTCAATTTCAGCAGGATGGGGGAAATGAGGGAACAGAGAATGATATCCCTCAAAAACCATGTGGGAGGGGAAAAGGGTTCTCCCGTCAATCCATTGATAGAAAGAGGAATAAAATCGGGAGTGAAAAGGGAACGGAAGCCTGCAAGGTTGCATAAGTATTCCGGCAGTCCCATATTCATGATTCCCGGATGGAGGAAAGAGATGACTATATTCCAGAACAGAAAGGGAATGAGAAGCGTATAACCCCGTTTGAACGCTTTGTTCCAGGAATTATTCCGGCCCATGAAATAGCCTGCCAGAATCAGGAAAAATGCCACGCGGCCGTTGAAAACCGGAAGCTGGAACAGGCTGGCGAAAGAGAAGGCCGGCGCGTGGACGCATACAATCAGGCATGCCGCGAGGAATCGGGATATGTCAATCCAATGTTCCCGGGATGAGGGTAATAAAATTGTAGGATTTTGCGGTGTCATGAAAGAGTCTGCCTTTGGAGCCCCCTGAGGCAGGCAGGGGAAATGCTCAAGGGCAGATGGCTTTTTGTGTTTCCCGGGGATGTTTGAGACGTTCGGGGAGCGGTTTATTTACTGCGGGATTTCCGATGGCCAGGCAGCCGGGAGGCACATCCCGGGTGACGACGGCTCCTGCGGCGACTACGGAACCGGAGCCGATGGTGACTCCTTTCAAAATGGTGGCCCTGGCGCCGATGAAGCATCCTTCCCCGATGGAAATGGGTTGTCCCTGTTCGGGCTGTCCCAGGGTTGATCCCCACCTGGCGCCGCTCCGGGGATAGTGCATGTCGTTGTCCAGAATCAGCGCGTCTGCTCCTATCAGCGTGTGGCGGCCGATGCGGATGCCGTTGACGCAGACCAGGGTGGCTCCGCTGATGCCGCAGCCGTCCTCCAGAATGATGCTTGCCTGATTGGAAAGGGCGGCCAGGCAGGTGTGATGGGAAAGTACCGGATTCATCCGGGTCAGGGAGTGGATGGTGACTCCGTTGCCGATGGTGATGGACGCTCCCGGGAATTTTTTAATGAGGGGAAATCCGGAAAGAATGATGCCTGTTCCGGTGCGCACCCCCCTGAGCCTGAGCAGCAGGCGGCCTATCCCGGAAAGCAGATGGATAAGGAATAATTTCATCAGCGTGGATACAGCATGGTATGATAACGTGACAGGCACCCGGTTACTGTCTGCTTTACGTCCAGCAGGCGGCGGCATTCCTGATGCCGCTCCATTCCCATGGACATGGCCTTATCCAGGCTGACGGAAAGTTTCTGCGCGGCTTCCCTGACGGCGGCGCTGTTGCGGACCGGGACAATATAGCCGGATACGCCGTCCTGGACATATTGAGTCTGTCCGCCTTCTTCCGTGGTGATTACCGGAAGGCCCATGACTCTTGCCTCCTTCACGATGTTGGGGCAGCAATCCCCCAGGGTGGGATGCACCAGGAACCACGCCGTGGAAAGGTGCTGCTGAAGTTCTGCGCGGGAAATGCTGCCCAGCCAGTGGATATTGGGAGTGGACAGGGCTTCCAGCCTTTCCCTGAGGGCTCCGTTGCCCGCAATGAACAGCTGGACATGGGAAAGGGACGGATGCGTGAAAGCCTCCACCAGGTAGGAAATGCCCTTCAACTCGTAAATGGTTCCGGCAAAGAGGCAGGAAGGTTCCGGGGAAGGTTTTCTGACAAGATGGTAAAAGGAAGGTTCCACGCCGTATTCCATGCAGGACAGGCGGGCATGGGGGGCAATTTCCGCAACGCGGTCGCACGCCCAGGGGGATTCGCACGTGATAAAATCATAATGTTTGACGGCCATCCGTTCCCAGAGGGCCTGCATATGGAGGAGGAAGGCCTGCGGAGCGCGCTGGCAGTAGGCGGTGAGGGCTCCTTGGTAGGAAAGGAGCTTCTTTCCCCGGAAGGTAATCCCCGCCAGAGCGTAAGCCTGCTCCACTCCCCATACGTGCAGGAGATCCGGCTGGATATCGTTCAGAGTCTTGCGTATTCTCCGGACGGTCAGGAAATGGGCCGTCAGGATATTCCTGCCCATGCTGCCCAGGGGAAGGATGTGGATGGTCTGGTTGCGCATCCGGATGGTTTCCGCGGCGGAAACGGCTTTGCTGAGAGTAATCCAGTGGATGTCAAAATCTTCCTGAGATTCCAGAGCATGAAAAAGGGAAAAAATCCAGGGAATCGTACGCCGGTCTTTGTTACGGAAAGACGTCAGCAGCCGGCCCAGAGGGAGGTCCGCTGCTATGGCTAATACGGGACGGAGGCGTTTGGTCGGCATGGATTGGAAAAAAGGAGGCAAGGTTAGCAGGTGGGTAAATGCTCCCGGACGATGGAAGACGCGAACGGAGGCTTTCCTTCCGGGCGGATGGAGGAAAAAAGCAGTTGCTCCCATTCCTGGTTTACTGCGTCGGGGGCGAAACGGGCTTCCCATTGCCGGCGGCCTTTACTCCCCAGTAGTTTGCGTGTTTTTTCGTCCGTCAACGATTCCACAGCTTTTTCCAGCGCGGAGGGGGATGCGTTTTTCAGGACGATTCCCCCTTCCAGGGTGGAAAGAGCTCCTGCGTCCGGAGCGAACCAGGGAACGCCGCATGACATCGCCTCCAGAATGGAGAGGGGCTGCTGTTCCTGATAAGAGTAAAGGAAAACGGCATCGCTTTCCATAATGGCGGCTTCTACCTCCAAACGGGGGAGCCTGTAGAGAATCCTGAATCTGGGGTCATCACCGATGGCCTGTTCCATTTGTTCCGCGTAGGCATTGCGCTGGGGAATGAGAAAAAGAAAAATGATATGCCGCAGACGGGAGCGTTTCACATGGCGGATGAAGAGAAGCTGCCGTTTCCTCATGCTGGCGCCGGCAGGGCAGGTGAAAACGGGGGCGGAGGAAAGTCCGTATTTTTCCCGGAAAAAAGGAGCGGTTCTTTTCAGAGCCGGGAATGTGTTGGGAATGCAGGAGTAATGGGCAAGTTTGCTTCTGGATGCGCAGTAATAATCAAAGCTCTTGAACAGTGTCCCGTAAGGGTCGAGAAAAACGAGACGGTTTAACGGTGATTTCCTGCATACGTTGAGGATATTCCTGCGTATTTGAAAAAAGGAGCGGAGCCATTTTTTCAGGCCGAAGAAAGGAGGGTAATTGAAGCGGAAAAAAGAGCGGAAATTGGTAGCTGCACCATGGGAGCGGAGGAAAAACGGAATGCCTGAATCCCGCGCCGCGTCCAGCAATTCTTCCCGGCACCAGTCCGCCCAGAAGTGGTAGATAATAACATCCGGCCGGAAATCTTTCAGAAACCCGTCCAGGTATTCCCTTAAACGGGCGCTGTTTTTTGTCAGGGTGTCCGGCAGGGTTGTGAGAGGGCTGTATGGGCGGGAGCGGAAAGGCTCCTCCGGTGAATCCAGCGGGCGGGTGAGGACGTGGATATCCCAGTCCAGGGAGCTCAGGCTGCAGGCCATTTCATAGGCAGCCATGCCTACGCCTCCTTCCTCCGGAGGAAAAACATATGTAACGATGAGAACCCTGCCCTTGCTCACGGGCGGTAATGTAGATGAAAAGAAAAAATAAAACAAGGACACTTTATGGAACTGTTCCGGTCCATGGAACCTGTAAAAATGAGGAATTTGTTTTTTATCCGGTGAGCGATAAGGAGGCGTCATGGGAACAGGCGATTCTGACCGGTTTCTATCCCCTGTGGAAGCCTGTTGGCTGAGGCTTCATAAAAAGATATTGATGCGGCAGGATGTTGTGCTAGATTGGCACCGCTTTCCGTACCCGTATGGCCGCAATATGCCGTTGGTATATTGCCGGTTGAATAAATAATCCGGTTATTAATAAAACAGATATTTTTAACTTCTCCCGGGAAAGGATAAGGTTGATGGAATAAATAACATGGAAGAATCCCGCGTAAAGAAAAGCCTGTTGAACGCCAGGGTCAATCTCATTTTTTATGTTTTGATTCTTCTCATTTCCTTTTTTTCAAGAAAGATATTCTTGAATTGCCTGGGTGCCGATTTTGTCGGTTTGACGGGAACATTAATGAGTCTGCTGAATTTCCTCAATTTGGCGGAACTTGGCATAAGCACGGCTATCGGGTATGTGCTTTACAAGCCGATCTTTGAACATGATGAGACCAGGATTAATGAAATTATCTCCGTGCTGGGATACATGTACCGGTGGATAGGGCGGATAATCATTGCGGCTGGAGTAGCGCTTTCCTGTTTCCTGCCGGTTATTTTTCCTTCCACGGGCTTTTCCTATGGAATCATCTATTTTGCTTATTATTCCTTTCTGGCCTCTTCCCTGATCGGGTATTTCGCCAACTACAGGCAGACCCTTTTGGGAGCGGACCAGAGGAATTACGTAGTGGCGTTTTATTTCCAGACAGCATCCATCATCAAAATCATATGCCAGATGCTGTCTGCATGGTATACGGGAAGCTATTATTTATGGATAGGGATAGAACTGTTCTTCGGCATTATTTATTCCTTCATCCTGAATTGGAAGATCAATCAGGTCTATCCCTGGCTGAAGAGCAATGTGGCCCTGGGGAAGGAGCTGTTCAAAAAATATCCTGAAGTCACTAAATACACCAAGCAGTTGTTTATGCATCGGCTGGGAAGCTTTTTCCAGTTTCAGATGACGCCGTTTCTGGTATATGCCTTTGTTTCCCTCCAGATGGCGGCCTATTTCGGCAACTATTCCACCATTGTGGATAAACTGCACCTTCTGGTCAATAATCTGCTCGGCAGTACGGAAGCCAGTGTGGGCAACTTGATTGCGGAGGGAAATGAGGGAAAAATCCGCAAGGTGTTTAGTGAGCTGTTTTCCCTGCGCATGCTGATTGCCGGGACGGTATGTTTCCCCCTTTACCAGCTTCTGGAGCCATTCATCACGCTTTGGCTGGGGGCGGAATATATCCTTCCCCGGGAAATCATGCTGCTGCTTGTCATCAGGCTGTTCATCACCATTACGCGGGGGGTTGTGGATCAGTTTTTATACGGTTACGGTTTGTTCTGGGATGTATGGGCTCCTCTTGCGGAAAGCGTGATCAACATTTCCGTGGCGATCATCGGAGGTTACTTATGGGGATTGCCCGGCGTTTTGTTGGGGGGAGTCTCCAGCCTGATACTTATTGTGGGCATCTGGAAGCCCTTCATGCTGTATAACTGGGGATTCAGAAAAAATGTGATGAGTTACTGGTTCCAGTTCGGTTACCAGCTGGCGCTGGTTTCGATTTCGGCCGTGTTCATGGGCTGGATCTGGAAATTCGTTCCCCTGCAGCCTTCCGCATCTTTCTTCTTCTGGTTCTTATGCGCCTTTCTCATGGCCGTCTCTTATGGCGGAGTGACGGTTCTTTTAATGTATTGCGGTACGCAGGGCATGCGCGGCATGACGCGCCGCGCGCTGGAGATGGCGGGAACCCGGTTGCCGTGGCGGAAGAAAAATTGAATAGGGACGCAGAGGTGTTGCCGGGCATCGGGAATGGGAACGCTGCGGTATTCATGCTCATTCTTCGGTAATCGTTTCTTCCGTCGTTTCTTCTTCGGCTTCCGGGTCAACAAAATCCTCCACCGCCTCGGAGACAATGATATTGCTCTCCATGGAGGAAA
>OHEZ01000929.1_pt1 | contig 14539 bp, 14 predicted proteins | sample 1567391 | NCBI WGS metagenome assembly OHEZ01 (sample SAMEA3879518, study PRJEB24766) | human gut metagenome | biome: human-associated habitat; feature: feces | place: USA | collected 1985/1987
TAGGACTAATTAATCGGAGGTACCTATGGAAGAAAACAAAGAAATTGAAATTGATTTAAGAAAAGTATTTATGATGCTCAGAAAAAAAGCAGCAATAATACTTATTATTTCATTTATCGGAGCAGCACTTTCAGGCTGCGTTACAAATTTGCTTATCAAGCCGAAATACACGGCAGGTGTAAGTTTTTATGTAAACAACAATAACGACAACCTAGTCGGCTCAACAGGAACAATAACGTCAAGTGACCTTGATGCTTCAGAAAGACTTGTTAATACATATATGTTCGTTGTAAACAGCCGCACGTTTTTAAACAAGGTTGCAGACAAGCTTGCAGACGGCACAACGGCAACTCAGCTTTCAAAAATGATTTCCACCTCTCAGGTTGAGTCTACTCTTGCTTTTCAGGTAAATGTAACAACCGAAAACAATCAGTTCTCGGCTGATGTTGCAAACATTATTGCCGAGCTTGCACCTGATGAAATTGTAAGAGTTCTTAAGGTCGGCGGAGTTGAGGTTATCGACTATGCTTCTGCGCCGAGCAAGCCATCATCGCCAAATCTCAAAAAGAATGTGCTTATCGGCTTTGCTGTTGCATTTGTTGCGGCATTCGCAGTATTCTTTATCAAAGAATTATTTGATACAAGAATTATGGCCGAAAGCGATTTAACAAGAGATTTTGATATTCCCGTTCTCGGCACCGTTCCTCGCCTTTTACCTGTTGACGAAAAGAAGTCGTTGCACAACGGCGCCACTATGGAGGACGTTGCAAATCAGATTTCAGGAAAGAAGGGAGAATAAAAAATGGCACTTTCAAAAAAGAAAAACAACGAAAGCAAGAATATGCACTTTTCAAGAGAGGACCAGAAAAAAATTCTTTCCTCCTCTTCCCCGTTTATTGTTAAAGAGGCTTACAGTTCAATTCGTACAAACCTCCTTTTCTCGCAAAAGGGCGATGAATGTCCTGTATTCATCGTAACAAGTCCTACTGCCAACAACGGTAAATCAATTAACAGTGTTAATATGGCAGTATCTTTTGCTCAAATGGGAAAGAAAACACTTCTTATTGACGCAGATATGAGAAACCCGACCGTTCACAGATTATTTTCAATTCCTGTAAAAAACGGACTTTCGGAGATTTTGGCAGGCCTTACTGACAACATCACCGTATCGAAAACAGATATTGAAAATCTTTCTGTTCTTACGGCCGGCAAAATTCCGCCAAACCCGTCAGAGCTTTTATCAAGTGAAAGAACGGATAAGCTTTTGGCGTTTGTTAAGCAACATTACGATTGCGTATTTATTGACACACCGCCTGTCAATCTTGTAACGGACCCGACCGCTTTTGCGACAAAGAGTACCGGCTACATAATGATTGTCAAAGCAGGCATTTCCGATACGCAAAGCACGAAAAAAGCAGTTGACTCTCTCACCTCTCTCGGTGCCAACATAGTCGGCTTCGTATTAAACGATGCTACAGAGTCAAACGGAATGAAATATTACAGCTACGGCAAATATCGTGGCTACAGATACAAATCAAAATACGGCTACAACTACAATTATCATTACAACTACCGTTAAAAATCAAACAAGACAGGGTGTATTTTTGTGAATCAGCAAAAGCGCTTTCAAAGCGGAATAGAATTTATTATAAATTTAATATCTCTTTTTGCGTCACACGCTGTCGCTTACTTGATTTTCGGCTTAATTATTCCGAAAATTCAAAACTATGAGCAAAACGACAAGGTTGAATATACTATTGTTTTGCTTCTTTCGGCAATCATAGTATTTCTATACTTCTCGGTTGAGATTAATTTCTCTGTCAGAAACAGAGAATTTGAGCTTATTTCAACGCTGAAAAACTGTTTTCTTACATACGCCTTATTCGGCGTGATGCTGATTTTGACTAAAAATCCAATTATTGACTCACGTTATCTGTTTTTATCATCATTTGCTTTTTACATTGCGTTTTCTCTTTTGGGAAGATATGTTTTTAAGCATTATATGATAAAAAAATTTTCAAAAAGTAAATTTGCAACAAGAGTAGGTGTAATTTCCAACTATGGAAGAGCGTGTGAATTTATACCTAAGCTTAAAGAAAATTGGACCAACAATGTTATCGCAGTTGCACTGATAGACACCGATTTTAACGAAAACGGTTTTGTTCTTAAAAACGGCAAGAGCATTTTTGATATCGACGGTGTTCCCGTTGTTGCCAATGCTGACAGCATTATCGGCTGGATAAGAACTGCGTCCCTTGATGAGGCTTATATCAATGTTGAGTCAATGGATTTGCTGCCCGAATATAACGAAATTATTGAAGAACTTGAGGATATGGGCATTACGGTTAATGTGAATATCCCGTCGCTTGAAAAAATTGTTACCGAAAGTAAATATAATAATTTAAACTGTGTAATTGAAAGCGACTATCCTATGGCGCAGTTTGCACCTACGGTTATAAGCCCCGGCAAACTTGCTTTGAAAAGATTTGTTGACATAATCGGCGGAATAGTAGGAACTGTTTTGTCGCTTCCAATTATTTTAATTGTTGCAATTCCGCTTAAAATAGAATCACCGGGTCCGCTGATTTTCAAGCAGCAAAGAGTCGGCAAAAACGGACGTATTTTTAATATATATAAGCTTCGTTCAATGTATCAAGACGCAGAAGAGCGCAAAAAAGCATTGATGGAGCAAAACAAGATGGACGGTCATATGTTTAAAATGGACAATGACCCGAGAATTACTAAAGTCGGCAAATTCATAAGAAAAACGAGCATTGATGAATTGCCGCAGTTTTGGAACGTTTTAAAGGGCGATATGAGCCTTGTGGGAACAAGACCGCCTACGGTTGACGAGTTTGAAAAATATGAGAGCCACCACAAGCGCAGGCTTTCAATGAAGCCCGGCATTACAGGCAAATGGCAGGTATCAGGCAGAAGCGACATTCAGGATTTTGAAGAGGTTGTTAAACTCGACTGTGAATATATCGACGAGTGGTCGCCGTTTCTTGATATTCAAATTCTGTTTAAAACAGTCGGCGTTGTACTCACCCACAAGGGCGCAGAATAGATTATAAATTAACAAGAGTAAGGTTTTATTATGAAAATTGCTATGTTCGGTCACAAAAGAATACCGTCAAGAGAGGGCGGTGTTGAAATAGTTGTAGAAGAACTTGCAAAAAGAGAAGCGGCACTCGGCAATGACGTTATTGTTTATAACAGAAAAGGTCACCACGTATCGGGCAGCAAATTTGATGTTGATAACAACCGCATTAACTTAAAAAATGTCAAGATTAAAACTGTTTTTACCTTTCAAAACGGCAAGCTAAATGCAATAGTTTATAGTTTACTGGCTGCAATAAGGGTGAGTTTTTCAAGATGTGACGTTGTTCATATCCATGCAGAAGGTCCTGCCTCGATGTCGTTTTTGCCGAAGCTTTTCGGCAAAAGAGTTGTTGTTACAATTCACGGGCTTGATTGGCAAAGAGCTAAATGGGGCGGTTTCGCAACAAGATTTTTAAAATACGGAGAAAGAAACGCCGCAAAATATGCAGATGAAATTATAGTTCTTTCAAAGAATGTTCAAAACTATTTTAAAGAAAAGTACGGCAGAGATACGGTTTTTATTCCAAACGGAGTTGAAAGACCTGTAATCAAAAATGATAACGAAATAAATAAAAAATACGGATTAAAAAAGAACGGCTACATATTATTCCTCGGCAGGATAGTGCCGGAAAAGCAGGTTAAGCTTTTGATTGAAGCATATAAAAATCTTGAAACGGATAAAAAGCTTGTCATTGCAGGCGGTGCCAGCCACACAAGCGATTATTTTAACGAGGTCAAGGAATGTGCAAACGGCAGAGATGATATTATCTTTACCGATTTTGTTCAAGGTGAAGTGCTTGAAGAGCTTTATTCAAATGCTTATATTTACGTTTTACCGAGCGACCTTGAGGGTATGCCGCTAAGCCTTTTAGAGGCAATGAGCTATTCAAATTGTTGCCTTACTTCCGACATTGCGGAATGTACCGAAGTTTGCGAGGAAAATGCAGTTTATTTCAAAAAAAGCAATAAAAAAGATTTGGAAAATAAATTACGCTTTCTTCTTGAAAATGAAAATATTGTAAAAGAATACAAGGAAAAGGCTCAGGATTATATTTGCAAAAAATATAATTGGGACGATATAACCGAAAAAACATTATCACTATACGAAAAGTAACTCGGAGAGGCAGATATGAAAATTTTGATGGTAAATAAGTTTCTCTACCCTAACGGCGGTTCGGAAACATATATGTTCAAGCTTGGCGCTTACCTTAAATCAATAGGCCACGAGGTTGAATATTTCGGTATGGAGCACGAGGGCAGGATTGTTTCAAACAGCCTTGACCTTTATACCGAAGCCATGGATTTTCATAACAGTTCGGCATTAAAGAAGCTGAAGCTTTCCCTTAAAACTGTTTATTCAAGGGAAGCAAGAAACAAGATGAAAAAGCTTCTTGACAAATTCGAGCCTGACGTTGTTCATCTTAACAACTTCAACTTTCAGCTTACTCCGAGCATTATTTATGCAGTTAAGGATTATGACAAAAATCACAATAAGAAAATCAAGCTTATTTACACGGCGCACGATTTTCAACTCGTCTGTCCTAATCACATGATGATGGATATTCACACAAATACTCCTTGTGAAAAATGCATAGGCGGCAATTTTAAAAACTGTACTGCAAACAAGTGCATACATAATTCAACATTAAAATCTCTTTTAGGCACGCTCGAAGCGGAGATTTATAATAAAAGCGGAATATACTCGAGGATTGATAACATTATTTGTTGCAGCGAATTTATGAAAAATATGCTTGACACCAATCCCGTTTTCAAAAACAAAACAGTCACTCTTCACAATTTTATTGACAAAATCGAGCCGAAGAAAAGTGAGAAAGAAAACTATGTTCTTTATTTCGGCAGATTTGCGCAGGAAAAGGGCATTGAAACTCTTATAGGCGCAAAAAACAAAGACTTTATTTGTGCCGGCTCAGGTCCGATTGAGGATAAGGTAAACAGCGCTGCTAATTTGAAAAATATCGGCTTTAAATCAGGCAAGGAGCTTGAAGAGCTTATAAGAAAAGCGAAGTGCACGGTTTATCCGAGCATTTGGTATGAAAATTGCCCGTTTTCAATAATGGAAAGCATTATGTATCAAACGCCTGTTATTGCGTCAAATATCGGCGGTATTCCCGAACTTATTGATAACGGCAAAACGGGTTATCTTATCCCGCCGAGTAACAGCGAAGCGCTTGAAGAAGCGATTGATAAATTAGATGACGCCACGCTTGAATATATGGTTAAAAACTGCGCCGAAAAAGAATTTGACACGGTTGAAACATATACAAAAAAACTTATTGAAATATACAACTCGTAATGTAGGTGAAAAAATGAAAAAACTTAACGGAACAGTAATAGTTACATATCGTTGCAACGCAAGGTGCAATATGTGTAACAGATATAAAAAGCCGTCAAAGCCTGAGGAGGAACTGACGGTTAAGACAATAAAGAAGCTGCCGCAAATGTATTTTACCAATATTACGGGCGGAGAGCCGTTTATAAGAGAAGATTTAGGCGATATAGTTCGTGAGCTTTACAAAAAGAGCGACCGCATCGTTATATCAACAAACGGCTTTTTTACCGACAGGATTATAAAACTTTGCGAGGAATTTCCAAACGTAGGTATTCGTATTTCGATTGAGGGTTTGGAGGAAACGAACAATAAAATCCGTGGTCTTGAAGACGGCTTTAACAAGGGCTACACAACGCTTAAAAAGCTTGTTGAAATGAATCACCCGGACGTCGGATTCGGTATGACTGTTCAGGACGAAAATGCGAAGGACCTTGTTGAACTTTATAAATTAAGCGACAAGATGAATATGGAATTTGCAACAGCGTCACTTCACAATTCATTTTATTTTGTTGAGGCTAAAAACATTATTAAAGACAGACCGATGGTTGCAAAGGAATTTGAGGGGCTTATTAACGAGCTTTTGAAATCAAATTCGCCTAAGAAATGGTTTAGAGCATATTTCAACCACGGCTTAATCAATTACATATACGGTCAAAAAAGGCTTTTGCCGTGCGATATGGCATTTGATACCTTTTTCATTGACCCTTACGGCGATGTTATGCCCTGCAACGGAACTAAGGAAAAAGAGGTTATGGGCAATCTTAACGAAACGGATTGGGACACTCTTTGGAACAGCGAGCAGGCAAACAGAGTCAGAGAAAAAGTGCGCCATTGCGACAGGCAGTGCTGGATGATAGGCTCGGTTTCCCCTGCCATGCACAAGTATATTTGGGTTCCTGCCGCTTGGGTTATTAAGCACAAATTTCTTAGATTTTTTAAAGAAAACAAATATTCAATGTATGAAAACAAAATCTGCCGTGACTACCGTGACGGCAAGGTTACAAAGGCTGAGCTTGACAAACTTTCAACCTGCGATATGAACGCTCAAATTAATGACGGCCTTTCGGAAAAATCGAGAGAGCAGCTAAAGGACAGAACGGGTGAGGAAATCGTAGACGCCGATATTATGGCTCAGCTCAAATAATCATTAGGTGATGAAATGAATATTCTTTTATCTGCATACAGTATTAATCCTTATAAAGGCTCTGAAGACGCTGTCGGCTGGAATTGGGCATTAACGCTCAGTCGCAAACTTCCCGACAGCACAATTTATATTCTTACACGTACATATAACGAAATTGCAACAAAAAAAGGAATTAAAGAATACGGCTTACAAAACGTCAAACTCGTTATCGTTGAAGTTCCTAAAGCACTTGATTGGTTCAGGGAAAAACATTCGGCATTTCACCACGCATATTATATTTTATGGCAAAAAGTTGCTTACAATTGGGCTAAGAAAAGCGGCATTAAATTTGACATTATTCATCACGTTTCTATGGGCAACTACAGAATATGCGGAGATATGTATAAATTTAAAGATGCACATACTATTTTCGGACCTGTCGGCGGAGGGCAAACAACCCCTGCCTCGCTTCGTTCATATTATTCAACTCAAAGAAATTATGAAAAATTCAGAGACATTGTAAGTAAAGCATTTTCAAAATTTAATTTCTACAAAAAGCAAATCAATTTATTTGACGACGTATACACAGTTAATAACGAAACAAAAAATGCTATAGAAACTGCAACGGGCAAAAAATGCAAAAAGCTTTGCGACATATCAATAAATAGCAATATGCAGGGGCTTGACATTTATCACCCCGATAAAAAGCCGATTGAAATTATATATCTCGGCAGGCTTATTGAGCTTAAGGGAATTATGCTTTTAGTTGACGTTGTAAAAAACATCAAAACCGATATACCCTTTCACGTAAGTCTTTACGGTGAAGGCGAATTGGAAAGCGATATTAGGAAAAAGATTGACGAATACGGCTTAAATGACGTTTTGACAATACAGGGCAAGGTTAATTACACAGAGATTTCAGATATTTATAAAAATGCCGATATTTTCGCTCACCCAACTTTTAGGGACAGCAGTGGAGCGGTATTTGTTGAAGCTATGGCAAATAAGTTGCCTATAGTTGCGCTCAATCAAAGCCTTTCACGGGATTTAAACGAGCACAAGTGCGGTCTTTTTGTTAACACCGAGCAATCAAAGGAAAAAATAATCGACGAATTTGCTGGGAAGCTCAAAGAACTTATTGAAAATTATGATTTAAGAGCTAAGCTCGGTCAAAACGGATATGATTATGCTAACACTTATCTTACAATGGACTACAAATTCGACACCGTTTATGGAAAGTTAATCAAATAAGAGGAAATATGGAAGTATTAATTGTAAACCCTATTCTTTATACGAACGAGAACAGGAATATTAAAAAAGTTAATACAATTAAGGACACGATGATTTACGATTTGTGCTTAGCTTTTAAGAAAAAAGGGTGCGACGTTACGCTTGCCGCATCTGATTTATATAAGCCGAGCGAGAACGAGAGCTATCCTTTTAATATTATTTGGATGAGGACGAGGTGCACGAAACTTTTTCCGCCACACACTCTCCCCTACTGCCCAGAGGTTAAGAAAATTGCAAAATCAGGCAATTTTGATTTAATAATCACGAGCGAAGTATTTTCACTCAATTCTCTCAAATTAGCGCTTTGCACTCCAAAAAATCTAATTGTTTGGCAAGAACTTGGTAAGCATAATCGTATTTTTCACGGGCTTGCTTCCAAATTTTGGTATGGCATTGTTGCAAAAATAGGATTTAAAAAAGCGCTTATTGTTGCAAGAAGCGTTCAGGCAAGGGAATTTATTTCAAAATACTGCAAAAATGTATCAGATACGATTATCGACCACGGCGTTAATATTGAAAAATTCACCCCTTGCAGAGAAAAGGACAATCAATTTGCTATAAGTTCTCAATTAATTTCAAGAAAGCATATTGAAAAATCGATTGAAGCCTTTGCAAAATACTTAAATAAATATGACGACAGCGCAAAGCTTTATATAATGGGTGACGGCGATGAAAAGGAAAATTTGCGCAAACTTGCAAAAGACCTCGGCGCTGATAAAAATATTATTTTCACAGGCAAGCTAGGCCACAACGATCTTATTGAAATACTGAAAAAATCAATTGCTATGCTTGTTTATACTCAAAGTGATTTAAATATGGTGTCGATTGTGGAATCACTTTCACTTGCAACACCTGTAATAACAACATCCGTTCCTTACTGTTCATCATATATAGAAAGTGAAAATCTCGGTATAGTCGACGATAATTGGAATGAGGACGATTTAAGGCGGATTGCAACAAGTGATGAATATATAAATAACTGTATGAATTACAGAAAATACCTGCCGACAGAATATAAGGCAGAGCAGTTTTTAAAGGTTAAAGGACTTATTTGATGAACATAAAGGACAAAATCTTAAAAATATTTGAGGGCAACCCTCTTTATGAAAATTTCAGACTCGGTTATTGGAGAATGAGAACAAGAAAATCTCAAAAAGAACTTGAAGAAAACGCAAAAAAACGAGCAAACGGCTTTGATGACCGGCAATTTTCAAGGCTTAAGGAATTTGAAAATAAATATAACGGTGAGCGTTGCTTTATAATTGCAACAGGTCCATCACTCACAATTGACGATCTTGAAAAATTAAAAGATGAATATACCTTTGGCGTTAATTCAATAATCAAACTTTTTGACAAAACGGATTTTAGACCTGATTTTTACGGAATACAGGACAAATTTGTCTACGGCGCCATGCAGGACGTGATAAAAAGCACAAAATTTAAGACTGCTTTTTGTGCCGACGTTATCGCAAAGGATTACGAGGTGCCGAGTGATTTTATACCTTTCCCTTACAACGGTGAATATCATCTTTATAACGGCAAGCCCGGCGAATACAATGCCAAATTCAGCGACAATGCTTATGAAATTGTTTATGACGGCTATTCAATAACATATTCGCTTATTGAAATTGCCGTATATATGGGCTTTAAGGAAATTTATCTTTTAGGCTGTGATTGCAGTTATCCTAAGGGTTCAAAAAGCCACGTGGTTGAAAGCGGCTTTGTTGACAAAAACGCTGTGTCAAACCCTATAAGAATGAGGGTCGGCTACAAATGCGCAAAAGACTATGCCGACAGTCATGGTATAAAAATATACAACGCTACACGTGGCGGTGAGCTTGAAACGTTTGAAAGAGTAGATTTAGATGAAATTTTATCAAAATAAAAACCAAAAAGGAAAAAGATATGAAAAAAATTGTTGCAATAGTACCTATGAAGCTTAATAATCAGAGATTGCCGCAAAAAAACACGAAAGCGTTTACCAACGGCAAGCCGCTTTGCTATTATATTCTTTCAACGCTGTTAGAAATAGAAAAAATTGACGAGGTATATGTATATTGCAGCAATGAAGAAATAAAAAAATACATACCAAGCGGTGTAAAATATCTTAAAAGAAGCGAGAATTTAGACCAAAATACCACTAAAATGAACGAGGTTTTAAAGGCATTTGCAAAGGACGTGCCCGCCGACGTTTATGTTATGACGCACACTACAGCGCCGTTTATATCTAAAGAGTCGATTGAGAAGGGGCTTAATGCTGTTTTAAGCGGTGAATACGATTCTTCCTTTGCGGCAAAGAAGCTTCAAGACTTCTTATGGAAAGACGGCAAGCCGTTTAACTATGAACTTGACAATATTCCGAGAACGCAGGATTTAGAGCCGCTTTATGAGGAAACAAGCGGATTTTACATTTACAATTCAAGCGTAATCACTTCCCTCAACAGACGCATCGGCGAAAAGCCGTATATAGTTGAAGTAAATGAAATCGAAGCGGTTGACATTGACGAAAAAGAGGATTTCCAAATTGCAGATGCAATTTACAACAGTCTTTATAAAATTGAGGAATAATTATGAAAAAAACTTTAAAAATTTTCAGAGATAAGCTAAACAACAACGAATTTGTATACGGTCCTTTTATGAAAACAAGTGACCCTATGTTTGTTGAAGCGGTCGGTCTTGCCGGCTTTGACTACGTTATACTTGATATGGAGCACGGACCTGTTACAATTGAAAATCAGCAAAACAATATTCGTGCGGCTGAGGCAAGAAATACTGTTCCTATTATAAGACTTAAAGACAGGGGCGAAAGCACAATCGGCAAAGCGCTTGACATAGGTGCTTACGGCATACAGGTACCGCAGATAAACAATGCCGAAGAAGCGAAAAACGTGGTTAAATTTGCTAAATTCTACCCTTATGGAATGAGGGGCGTTTGCAGATTCGTAAGAGCGGCTGACTATTCAAATTGCGACAGATACAAGTTTTTTGAAAGTTCAAAGGATGTGCTCATCATTCTTCAGCTTGAGGGAATTAAAGCGATTGAAAACCTTGACGAAATACTCGACGTCGAGGGCGTTGATATCTTATTTATCGGCCCTTATGACCTTTCGCAGTCACTTGGCATTCCCGGCCAGGTTAATAACCCTGTTGTTGTAAACGCTATGAAGGATATCGTTGAACGTGCAAAGGCAAAAGGCAAGGTAGTCGGCACATTTGTTGACACACCACAGGACTTGAAAATGTGGAAAGAAATCGGCGTTCAATATTTAAGTTACAGCGTTGATGTCGGCATTTTTATTGACGCATGTAAACAGCTTAGAAAATCTTTTGAATAATAGTGGAGAAAGAATAACCGATGGCACCAAAATTAACATTTAAACTATCCCTGCGTGAATTGATTTTTGCGTTTTTTATAGTATTATTACCTTTCAGCTTATTTGCCGAATATCATACAAGTTGGAACGAAATAGCATACTGTGACGAGATACTATGTATTATCTGCATTATCTATACCCTTTACTTTTCTTTTAAAAAAGGAATTAAGGGTAATGATTTAACACTTTTAATCCTTTTAATTGTTTGCTCACTTATCACTTTCGTAGGTAATTTTGTAAGTAAACTTATAACTTCTCCTCTGCCGATAATAGTTGACTTTATCTGCCTTGTTAAAATATTTATCGTATTTATTGTTTACAAGCAGGTTGCCGAGTACGACAAGAAAAAAAGAATGATACAATATCTTGCTCCGTTATCAAAACTTTTTATTTCAATTTCGACTCTTTGCGGCTTTATTTCCTTGTTTTTTGATATCGGAATGACTGGTAAAGCTGTAAGATACGGTATTAACGAATACTTTTTTGTATTCAATAATAGCTCACGATACGGCTTAATTGTTGCCTGCTGTTTTCTTATATTGCATTTTAGCAATTCATCGCCAAAGGAAATGCTGGCATATAAAATTATGACGGCATTTGACATACTGCTAACAACAAAAGGCGTTGTTTACATAATATTGGTTGTTTATATTGTATTATCCTTTATTTGGAGAAGAAAAAAGGAAACTAAATTTACAACAGGTAATACATTAATTCTTTCAATATGCATCATGATTGCATCGACACTGCAAATTAATACATATTTGCGTGACGAGGAATCGCCGAGAATGGTACTCCTGCGATACGGATTTAAAACAGCAAACAAATATCTGCCGTTTGGCTCCGGTTTTGCGACATACGGCTCTGATATGGCGGCAAGATATTATTCCGTTTTATATAAACAATACGGTTTTACTAAAAGATACGGTCTTAATCAAACCTATGGTGCCTTTCTTAATGACTGCTATCTCGGAATGGTATTTGGTGAATTTGGTTATATTGGTGCGATAATCTTCTTTATTATGGTAGGCTTTGTTTTCGTTCCGATTAACAAAATCACAATCAGTAAAGGAATAAAAATTCTTTCACTCAGTATATTTATAGCACTTATAATCAGCGCCATAGGCACAGCAATTATAAAATCAAGTATAGGCGTATTTGTTATGTGCGTTTTGGGTATGGTGTGCGGTTACGATACGGCATTTAAAAAAGCTGAAAATTCGGCAAAGAAAAGCATTGAAGAGGCTTGATAACAAAATATGGAAAAGCTGAAGAAATTAAAAACTAAATATTTTTCTCTCAGCGTTGCTGTTCGTGCGGCTGTTTGGTTTACATTTTGCAATTTGCTTCAAAAGGGCATTACAATGATATCAATGCCTATTTTTACAAGGCTTTTGACAACCGAGCAGTACGGCGAATTTACTGTTTATCAATCATGGTATTCAATTATTAATATAATTGTCACCTTCAATTTATCAGGCAATTTAATATTAAACGGTATGTCAAAATACGAGAATCGGCGCAACGAATTTATTTCGTCAATTCAAACGCTTTCCTCTTGTATTACAATTTGTTTTTTTATTGCATATCTTATATTCCACAACTTTTTCAACCATATTTTCGGCCTTTCGACACTATTTATGGTTACAATGTTCGCACAAATGCTTTTTGAACCTGCATATCTTTTTTGGTCGCAAAGGCAAAGATACGAATATAAATATAAAGGGCTTGTTATTGTAACACTTATAACTTCCTCTCTCGGTCCTATAATCGGTGTAATTGCCGTATTATCAACGCAATACAAAGCTGAGGCAAGGGTTATTTCATTTTCAATAGTTCAAATTTGTGCAGGTTTTATTTTCTACATAATTCAAAGTATTAGGGGCAAAACCTTTTTTAATAAAGAATTTTGGCGCTTTGCGCTTTCGTTTAGTATTCCGCTAATTCCACACTATTTATCGCAAATAGTTCTCGGTCAGTCTGACAGAATTATGATTGACAAAATGATAGGTGCAAGTGAGGCGGCGATATACGGCGTATCATATAATTTAGCGGCAGTTATAACGCTTTTTGTAAATGCGATTAATAATTCTTTTGTGCCCACACTTTACGAAAGCCTTAAGAGTAAAAAATGTGAAAATATAAAAAAGGTTGCTGCATTTTTAGCAATATTTATGGCAGGACTTATATGTGTGTTTATGCTTTTCGGGCCTGAAATATTGACTGTATTCGTTGCACCAGAATATATTAAAGCTAAGTGGATATTTCCTCCTGTTGCAGCTTCAATATTCTTTACATTCATTTATCTTTTTTACGTAAATGTTGAATTTTACTTTGAAAAAACAAATTATGTTATGTTCGTTTCTGTTTTAGGTGCAGTTGTAAATATTATTTTAAATTTAGTATTCATTAAAAAATACGGTTTTATCGCCGCAGGTTATACTACTGTATTTTCATATATAGTATTTTGCTTTGCACATTATTTATTATATAAATACATTGCAAAAAAGGAAAAAACAGGAAATGTTTACAACGATGGCATATTTATGATTTTAGGTATTGCAGTTTTAGCATTTATGCTTATTTGCATTCTCCTTTATAAATTCAACATAGTTCGATACATATTAATTGCCTTGATTGCGGTATTTGCTGTTATATTTAGAAAGAAGCTTATTTACGCCTTCAAAAAAGCATTAAATAAATAACGAGGTATTAGCTATGCTGATGATGTTTAAAGATATACTTCGCACGCTGATTTTTACATTGGTACCGGGTCTGATATTTGCTTTTTTAGTTATGTCTGCCTTGCCAACGTTTAAAAAATCAGGCTTTAAAAATACAATTAAAGGCTTTTTTAAAAGTCTGAAAAACAAAGACCATCTGTTTTTGTTTTTACTGTTAATCTACTTTTTTATAGTTATATACAGAACTCTTTTTCAAAGAGATTTCAGCTACGATTCGCTTAGTGATGTTTTTGGCGGATGGAAAATTTTTAAAACACAATACACAGGGCTTGACTATCAGGTTATAGGCAATATTGCAATGTTTTTTCCGTTCGGATTACTTTGGGCTTTAACATTTGAAAGGGAAGAAAAAAGCGCCAAAACATTGCTTATAACCCTACTTTCATCTTTATGTTTTTCCGCTTTTATTGAAATAACTCAACTTATTTTTTCAAAAGGTACGTTTCAGTTTTCTGACATTGTTTATAACACGCTCGGCGGTGTACTCGGCGCAGTAATTTTTATAATAATAAACCTAATAATTGAAAAAAAGAGAAGCAAATAAAATTTGCTTCTC
>OHEZ01000936.1_pt1 | contig 14396 bp, 13 predicted proteins | sample 1567391 | NCBI WGS metagenome assembly OHEZ01 (sample SAMEA3879518, study PRJEB24766) | human gut metagenome | biome: human-associated habitat; feature: feces | place: USA | collected 1985/1987
CCCACAAATTGTTTTTCTTCAACTCCAGATATTCATTATAAGCTTTCTCTAAAATCTGCTTCTCATTCGCAAATTTAAGCAGATGATAAGCCTCATGATATTTGTAATATCCGGAATCAACAAAATATTCCTCACGCTGTGGTTTGCTGTAATAACTGTCTGCCATCATCAAATACCAGTGAACTTCTTTCTCCACGACATCCTCCGGTACGTTGAAGGTATATTCGCTTTTGCCCACATACTTGATAATGGAAGCTCTGGAACCGCTTTCCTCCAGAACCTCACGGAGCGCGGTCTGCTGAAACTCCTCGCCCTCCTCCACGGTTCCTTTAGGGAGTACCCATCCTTCATATTTATTTTTATAATTTTTATAAAGCAGAAGGATCTTCCCCCTAAAAATTACTACACCGCCGCAGCTCGTTGCTTCTATCACTGCAATTCCTCCTGTCCGGCGATATCTGATTCTGGAATTCAGTATACCTTAAATCCGGATACAGGGCAAGTCCTATTCTCCAAAAAGAATTTACCGAAAATTCAAAATTGTCCGGTCAGTCTGAAAAATATGCATCGAACACCTGTCTGGCAAGGGGCACTGCATAATCGCTTCCGGAACCCGCGCTTTCCACGATTACTGTCACCGCAATCTCAGGATTCTCTGTCGGAGCAAAGCCTGTAAACCATGCATGGGATTCGGACTTATCGCTGGAAAATTCAGCGCTTCCGGTCTTTCCGGCAGCCGTATAGGAACGGTCCTTTAGCTTTCTGCCGGTTCCCTCCTGCACAACGTCCTCCATCAGGGAAATCATCACTTCCGACTCTTTTTCCGACATCAGCTCCCGATAAACGGACGGCTCATTTTTCTCCAGTATCTTCCCATCCGCATTCAGCACCCGATCCACAACGATCGGCTGCATCAGTTTGCCGCCGTTTGCGATCGCCGCCGTAATCAGGTTTAACTGTACCGGCGTGATCTGCGTCTTCCCCTGACCGATCGACGTCTGAATCACGTCCTCGTCCGTGCTGTCCTGATCTAACGTTACCTTCGTCTGGTTATAAGGAAGCGGGAACGAAAACTCCTGATTAAACAGCAGACCGTCGATCGTTTCGCCAAATTTTTCCCGATCCATCGACATACCGATGTTGGCAAAAGAGGCATTGCATGATTTTGCAAAAGAGGTCATCAGGTTGACATCGCCATGCACGCTCCCGTGATAGCAGTTGATTTTATTGTCTCCATTGATATATGCACCGTTACACTGATAATGATAATTTTGCCAGCTATCCGGATTTTGGCGGATATAGGCAAGCGCCGTCACGATTTTAAAGGTCGAACCAGGCGGATACAGTCCCTGCGTCCCACGGTTTACGAGTGCTGCTTTGTCCTTGTCGGTGCTGAGCGTCTCCCAGTTTTCTGCGATTTTGTTCGGATCGTAATCGGGCTTGCTGACCATTGCGAGCACTCTTCCCGTTTTTACCTCCGTCACAACAATCGCACCGCGGTATAACCCCAGCGCATCGCTCGCTGCCTGCTGCAGGGAGGTGTCCAGCGTTGTATAGACATCGTTTCCCGGATTTTTTTCTCCTGCCAGCTCATGATCCAGCTTTTCCCGGTCAGAAATATCCGAATGAATCAGCTGATAATTTTCCAGCTCCTCGATCCCCGTCTTTCCTTTATCCGTGTAACCAACCACATGGGCAAAGATATTTTTATAGGGATACTCCCGAACCGATGTTCCATCCTCTGCGATCACAGTCTGTGCCAACACCTCTCCCGTCCCAGCGTAAATCGTTCCGCGGGTATTTTCCTGGGCGAGGACGCGCTGCTGGGAATTGTAGCTGTTGTTAAACAGCGCTTCCTGATTGGAGGACACATAATCTGCCAGATACCAGATCATCCCGGCAAACACTGCAAGCATCAGCAGGCTGCACAGATAGAGTTCACGATTCATCTGCCATTTATTCTGTTTCTTCTGTTTGTCTTTTTTTCTTTCTTCTTTGCTTTTCAATTCGAAGCTCCTCATCATACCGCAAGACAAAAACGCCTTCTATGACGCCAAACATCAGGATCGTCGTCATCACGCTGCTTCCACCGTAGCTGACAAGAGGAAGCGTCACACCGGTCAGCGGGATAAATTTGCTTCCGCCGCCGACAGTCAGAAACGTCTGAAACAGGTATAAAATTGCAAATCCTACTACAAGATTTCTGTAAAATCCGTCTGCAAGACCACCCGCCAGACGAATCATCAGGACAAACAGCACTGCCGCTGTCAGCAAAATTCCAATTCCAAAGAGCAGCCCCAGCTCTTCGATCACTGCGGAAAAAATGAAATCCGTCTCCACATATGGAATATCCTGCGGCGTGCCTTTTCCGATTCCCAATCCGAACAGTCCTCCGCGGCTCATCGCAAACAGCGCCTGTGCGATCTGATATCCCTGCTTATCAATCACACTCCATGGATCCCTCCACGCCTGCACGCGCACCTGTACATGGGAAAACATCCGGTACGCAAGCAACGATGCGCCTGCCCCGGCGACAAGCCCGCCAGCCAGATACAGTGGCTGATGTGCAGAAATCGTCATCAGAAACACATACACCATAAAAAGAATCAGCGCGCTGCCCAGATCCTTCGACAGTACGAGAATCAGCACATGCGCTGTTGCTCCGATTCCAGCTGCGACCACCTGCCGGATTCCTGTCTTTTCGGAAAGAACCGCTGCCAGGAAAAATACGAACGTCAGTTTGACAAACTCCGACGGCTGGAAGGTAATTCCACCTATCGACCAGGACAGCTTCGAGCCGTGCGTCACCTGTCCTAAAATCAGCACGATTCCAAGGGCTGAAATTCCGATTCCGGCATAAATCCAGCCAAGTTTTTCCAGAAACCTGCATTTGCGCAAGATCCACGGCACAATCAGAAATACGACAAAGGATGCGCCCGCGATAATCAGCTGTTTGATCGCCTTTGTCAGATCGAGCCGTGTCAGCACGATCAGCCCCGCACTGAAAAGCATACACATATGATTCATAACAATCCGGCTGATTCCCGGATAGATAAACCACGCCAACACCGGCAGCGCCAGCGTCAGAATCTGCAAAAAAGCATAAAACAGCAGATATTTACTTTGCTGCGTCCGGATCACGATGGTCAGCCATGCCGTAAACTGCATCAGAAATAAAAAGACCATCTGCAGCGCTGCAGCGCCAGACTGTTTGCGAACGTCCCCGACAAACAGCGCATAAATGCTACAGCTAAGAAACAGATACAAAAACAGCGGGATCAGATATCTGGATGCTATCACAATCGTATATGCCACGCTTACTGTACTCCTTTTTTATAATGTCCGGTCGTATACTGCGCCGGTGCTGTTCCTTTTCCTTCGCTGAAAAATTCGAGCACTTCCCGCGTTTTTTCCGCCGTCTCGTCCGTAAAATCCAGACGGATTGCACGGATACCGCGTCTTTTCTGCTCTGCAAGGTACTGATGCAGGGAAAGCGGCACAGAATTGTAAATCGTGTTCATGCAGTGCCTGCAGTTAACCCATACGGGAAATTCTACATTGTAGCGATCCTTTAACCGACAGGAAAACGCTGCTGCAGGGATTCCCTGCGACAGCTGCTTTTGCGTATGGGAAATCTGACAGGCCCCCAGGCTTCTTTTGACGCATCCGGCACTGACCATCATCGGCACCCTTCCGTAAACCACCATTTCCTGATTTTGGGGAGGAAGCGCTTCCAACTCCCTGCGGTTTAATTCTAACGGTGCTGTGTAGCTGTCCGGTGCAAAACAGTCCTGATACAATTGCCTGGTTTCCCGGTTAAACGTATAAACGCTATGCTGCAGGGAGAGCTTTTTCTCCGGATATTTTTCTGTCACCCAGCACATTCCACCAAGGCTGCCCGCCAAAAATCCATCCACCAGCCCGTCATAGGCCTTCACCTGTCCCGATAAACGTTTTAAATACGGTTCGCTGTACGAGCGTAGAATTGTCGGAAGCGTCACAAACAATTCAAATCCGGGACGGTCTGCTTTCACGTTTCTTACGAGTTCCATCAGCTGTCCGGTTTTCGGATCGTCCATCAAATCCGAAGAAAGGTACAACCGATCTGTGCCCGTCGTGCGCAGCGCGGCAAATGCCTGCTCTGCCTGCAGGACAGAGACATAGCATTTGGTTGGCTGCGGACGCTGGGTATCCGCATAATGAAGGGGCGGCATAGCTGCTGCAGTCACAGTCGATTCGCCGGCCTCGGACTGCGCTGTTTCTGCTTTCCGGCCATATTCTGGAACATATGTTCTTTTTTGTCGATCCTGCAGTTTCTCCGTCAACGCATCCAGCGTTTCCCGACGCAGCTCATTGAGCGCAGAAACCGGGACAAAGCTGTCTCCGTCCAGCTCTACGGAAATATCATCTGCCCCGTAGAATGAGCCGCCAGTCTTTTTGAGCTGCTTGACGACATCATCCTCTGCCAGTGGGCGCTTCTGTGCCGGCTGTGCGACTGTGCCTTCTTTTTGAACCGAAATGCCTTCGCAGGACGCTGTTAAATGGATCGGCTCGCCCGGACGGATTGCCGCATGGAAGCTGACTGGCTTTTGCAGCTTGCCATCCTCCATCATCCCATGCACCCGTTCCAAAATTTCCTGTGGACATGCCAGATATCCGGGTTTTTCCAACGTCAGCATTTCTCTGCCGTTATGCCTGTGATAATATCCGCCGCCGGTTTCCGAACGAACGTAGAGCTTTGCCAAAAGCTCCTGATCCTTCGGATCGATTTGCCAATGCTCCCGATCCGTCAGATACAAATCCATATATTTGCGGTAGATTGCAGTAACGCCGGCAACATATTCCGGGCTCTTCATCCGCCCTTCTATTTTAAAGGAATCGATTTTTGCATCCATCAACTCCGGTAAAAACGGCAGCACACAGAGATCTTTTAAGCTCAGCGGATACGCCGGAGGTTTTTGCTGACTTTTTCCGCCCATCCTGCCCCCTCCTGCTTCCTGTCCAAGCACCGTATAGGGCTGTCTGCATGGCTGCGCACAGCGTCCCCGGTTTCCGCTTCTTCCGCCCAGAAAGCTTGAAAACAGGCACTGTCCGGAATAGCAATAGCACAAGGCTCCATGGATAAATACTTCCATTGCCAGACCGGTCTGCTCTTTTAACAGGCGAATTTCTTCCAGGCTCAATTCCCTCGCCGGGACAATCCGACAGACACCCAACGATTTTAAAAACAGGGCACTTCTGCTCTCCGTCACCGTCATCTGCGTGCTGGCATGCAGCTCCATGCCGGGAAAATTTTTACGCAGCTTTTCCAAAACACCCATATCCTGAACGATGACGCCGTCCAGCCCCGCCTCATAAAACGGTGCGATCCAGTCGCAAAGTCCTGAAAGCTCGTCCTGCTTTGTCAGCGTATTGACAGTTAAATAGATTTTCCGATTCCACAGATGGGCGAGGGAAAGTCCCTCTAACAGCTCTTCCCTGGAAAAATTTCCGGCAAACGCCCGCGCACCGAACCGCTGTCCACCCAGATAAACGGCGTCCGCACCCGCTGCAATCGCTGCCTTTAAGCAGTCCATAGTTCCGGCAGGAGCCAAAAGCTCGCCTCTGTATTCTTCCATCCTCTTCCTCCATTGATAAAGAAAATATGATTCAGAATGTGCCGAGGCACATTCTCCGCCTGCGGCGGATCGCGCAAGCGACATTCTTCCATTCCGCCGCAGTGCGATCTCCGCGGAGCGTCTTTATCGTATTGGAAACAAGTTTCCAATACGATAAAGAAACAGGCTGTCATCGCTGACAGCCTGACCGTCTGTTTCCTTTAATTCAAGACAATAGAACAATTACAGAACATGTATTCTGTTACTTTTTATCCTTCATTCCGCGGATCTCGGTTTCCAGGCGCACGATCTGTCTGGAACTTTCCTGCTGATCCTGCTGCAGCGTCCGCAGGCTCTTTTCCGTATTATCCAGCTTGATCTGGGAAGCAATCAGCTCGTGCTTTAAGTCATACAGCTCTTTTTCCTTGGAGGCTGCTTCTTCCTCCATCTCCTCGATCTGCTTTTTCGCCTTAAAATAATCGTCCGCAATGTTCAATTCCACTAAAATGTTCTGGATATCCGCCGGCTGACGGCGAAAGCTTTCCACCCGGTTGTATTCTGCCAGTTTATTATTGATATAAGAAGCCACCTTCTGCAGGTATTCTTCGCTTTCGTAGCCGCTGAGCGTCAGTACCCTGCCTCCGATGATCACTTCTGTATCTGTCTTGACCGCCATGACTGTCTACCCTTTCGTATCGCGTATCCGCGCTTTCTGAACAGCGCTGTCAGCAACAGCATCTACATTTTGTACGCACTCTGTTGCCAGAACTCAAAAAACGCTGTTCGATTCTTTTTCATTATAAGGGCAAAAAGCACCAATTGCAAGCGTTAAAGTCCCAGATGTGTATAAGCAATCTGCGTCGCAACTCGTCCGCGCGGCGTGCGGTCAATCAGTCCTTTCATCAAAAGATACGGTTCATAAACATCCTCGATCGTACCGGCATCCTCTCCGATCGACGCTGCCAGCGTGTCCAGTCCGACCGGACCGCCGCCAAACTTTTCGATGATCGTCACAAGAATGTTTCGATCCACCCGATCCAGACCGAGCGTATCCACATCCATCAGGTCGAGGGCGGTGTGCGCCACCGTTTCCGTAATCACGCCGTTATATTTGACCTGCGCAAAATCGCGCACCCGCTTCAAAATCCGGTTTGCCAGACGCGGCGTCCCGCGGCTTCTGCGCGCAAGCTCCGTCGCCCCCGCATCCTCGATTTTTACGTTCAGAACCTTTGCCGACTGCTTGATAATCAGCTTCAGCTCATCCTCCGTATAAAATTCCATATGGTGGATCATCCCGAAGCGATCCCGCAGCGGCGCTGTTAAAAGTCCCGCCCTCGTCGTCGCGCCCACCAGCGTAAAATGCGGCAGGTCCAGACGCACAGAACGCGCCGTGCTTCCCTTTCCGATCATGATATCGATTGCAAAATCCTCCATTGCAGGGTAAAGCACTTCCTCCACCTGACGGTTTAAGCGATGAATTTCATCGACAAACAGAAGATCACCCTCCTGCAGATTGTTCAGAATTGCAGCCATTTCGCCGGGCTTTTCGATCGCCGGACCGCTGGTTACCTTCATGTTGACGCCCATTTCGTTGGCGATAATCCCCGCAAGCGTCGTCTTTCCAAGACCGGGAGGTCCGTAAAACAGAACGTGATCCAGCGAATCATGGCGTTGCTTTGCCGCTTCGATATAAATTTTTAAGGTCGACTTCGCTTTTTCCTGACCGATATAATCGTCCAGACACTGCGGACGCAATGTTTTCTCGATCTTTTTATCTTCCTCCGTCAGATTCGTCTCGATGACTCTTGGCATGTTGCCTCCATTCTACCGTTGATCACGCTGCAGCAGGCGAAAAAAGCATGGCGCTTTTGTGCCTGCCGCAGGTAAAACATCCTGCTTGTCGGTTTCTTTTTAGAACATTTTTTTCAGGGCCGCCTTTAACAGGGCTTCCACATCCAGATCCGGAGTTTCCTGCAGCACCGCCTTTACCGCGCGCAGCGCTTCTGACGGGGAATATCCAAGCGCCGTCAGTGCCTCTACCGCTTCTGTCTGTGCCTGGCTTTTGCCCGTCAGCATACTGCCCTGCGGAACCTGATTGACCTCCCGCATCATTGCGGTATCCTCTAACGAAATCTTGTCCTTTAACTCCAAAATAATCCGCTGTGCGGTTTTGGTCCCAACGCCGGGCGCTTTTGCAATCGCCTTTGCATCCTGGGAAATCACTGCCATTCGAAGCTCGTCTGCGCTCATCGCAGAGAGTACCGAAAGACCGCCCTTTGGCCCGATTCCGCTGACCGTAATCAACTGCCGGTACATATTTAAGTCGTCCCGGCTCAAAAATCCATACAGCCCGATCGCATCCTCCCGAACGCTTGTATAAGTATAGAGTTTAACCACTTCTCCGATCTGAGGAAGCCGTCCCGCCATTCCCGCCGGAATTCGGACATTATAGCCAATACCGTTTACTTCTATTACAATATTTTCTTCTTCGATTTCGGCGAGTATGCCGTTTAAATATGCAATCATGTATTCTCCCTCTGCCGTATCCTATCTCTGCGGCGGCAGCGCCCGGTTGACTGCCCCTGCGCACACGCCAATAAAAATCCCGGTCACGCAGCCTGCCAGTATAAGCCACGGCAGATACCAGCCTGCCCAGCTGCCTCCAAGCACTGCGACCGCCACCGCCAGCTGCCCCAGATTATGGCACACGCCGCCAAGAACGCTCACGCCGACGACAGAAAACAGCTTCAGGCGCTTTGCAAGCACCATCGCAGCAAACGCACATGCCGCCCCCGCCAGGCTGTATAACATCGTAAACATGCTCCCGAACAAAAATGCTGCCAGTGCAATCCGAACCGCATTCAGAAAAAGGGCTTCCTTCCAGCCATAGCGGTACAGACACAATACCACTGCCAGATTCGCAAATCCCAGTTTAATCCCCGGGATGCCCGGGACAAGGATAAACAGCGATTCTATATAGGAAAGCATCAGTGCCGCCGCGGTCATGACACCGAGAAAGGCTGTTTTTCCGGAAGGATTGCGTGTACTGTTGCTGTTCATGAAGCTTTGCTCCTTTCTGGCGGATCCAATCTGTCTATGTCACCGGATATGCCATTGACCCATTTGGTCTATTTTGTTGACCAATTCAGTCATTTTATTTATGACAATAGAATGCTCGCAGAGCGTGCATTCTATTGTTTCACTCCACTACCGCATCCAGTTCCTGATCTCCCAGCTGTTCCAGACGGATGACAAGCCGGTGCGGCAGGCAGACGATACTCTGTCCGCTTTTCCGAATCAGTCCGCGGCTGACGCAGATCTGATCCGGGCAGTCCGCTTCCTTCATCCGGACGCCACCCTCTGTAATTTCGATCACGTTATAGCTGTCTCCATCAGAAATCCGATATTCCCCGGGTTCCGACAGCGGCAGACGCATCAGCTCTTTACTGTCCTGCTCCACGATCGCATAAACCGTACCGGAAGTCCTGTTTTTGACCTGAAAGAAAAAGACAGCTGCTGCCGCTGCCAGTATAACAGCGGCGATCAAAAGGAAATCCCTCCTGTGTTCGCCGCTGCTTATTGTATCATTTTCGAACATATGTTTCAAGTTTTATTTCCCCGTCCTGTCAGGCTTCCGGGCAGTATTTTTTGCGCTGCACCTCATACTCTTCAGCTTTTGCGCTCTGTCCAAGCTCTCTGCAGATCGCCGCGCAGTTGCCGCAGAGCAGACCGTAGCCTTCTTTTCTGCCAAAATGCTTTTCCACCTCGAACAGCGCGTGCTCATAATTTTCCAGGGCGCGTTCCAGACTGCCCTGACGGTAGCAGACCTCGCCGAGTCCGGCAAGCGCTGCGCTGTAGTGTGTATCCGTCTTGCCGCCATCCTCTTTAAACGCGGAAATCGCAAGCTCGAGATGCTTTTCCGCCGCTTCCAGCTTGTCCATTTTCAGCTCGATCAGTGCAAGACTCGTCCGGGAAGTCGCCACTTCAACCCTTGTTCCAGGCTGTTTTTCCATAATCTGAATCGCTTTTTCCAAAAACAGCGCCGCATTTTCATTTTCGTTGAGCTTTTCCAATAAAATACTGATGCTGCTATATAGTTCTGCCAGACGATAGTCGTCTTTGGGAAGCTCTTTTTGATAAATTTCAAGGGCACGCCGATAATTTGCAAGTGCTTCCTCGTATTTTCCCGCCGTGCGGTACGCAGTCGCCACATTGAACAGGGTCGTTGCAAAATGGACGGTATGATCCAGCTGCAGCTCCTCCATCAAAAGAAGAACGTCCTCCCCGACCGCAAATGCAGCCTCAAACTGTCCGATGCTTCTGTAAAAGCCCAGAAGCTCGTTGCCGACGGAAATATAAATGCCATACTCCTGCTCTTTTTTGGCATCCTCCAGACAGGATAAGAGAAACGGCTCTACCTCTGTCAGCTGATCCTCCTTATAATAATGATCCAGCTTTGTTAAAATCTGGTCAATTGTCATCATTGCCCTGCGTCCTCCTTTGTTGCTGTCGCTTTCCAGCCTCCGCCCGCCTGATAGGCGACACAGTACCATTCCACTTCCCCGGTCGTATCCCTGCGCGCGATCGTACCCGATTCATCCAGCGTAATTTCATATAATAATTCGATCACATGGCTTCCCTCCTCTTCATAGGCAGCCGTGTAGATCAGACAATTCTCCCCGTCTCCCGTGTTGGCGCTGACCGGCAGAAAAATATTTTCCCCATTCGGATTGTCAAACGAATATTCCCCGACGACGATTTTTGCAGTTCTGGCGTTGTCTGTCGTTTTGCTTTTGGTATCCGTTTTCGACGTTTTATTTTTGGAAGAGCTCTGCTCAGACGTACTTTTCCCGTCTGTTTCTTCCGTAAGAAGCCCGGCTTCCCGCTTTGCGATTTCTTCCTTCGCCTCCTGCGGAATCAGATCTGTCCGCATAAACAAATCGTGCTGAAGCTCTAAAACCTCACTGCTGGTCAAAGAAGAAACGTATACATTCCATTTGTTGCGAAATGCAGAAAGCTCTCCGTTTTCTTTTTTCAGGGTGCTGTTGATATCCCGCATGTTCTCTACTTCTTCCTGAAGTACTGCTGCATTGTCCTCTGCATCCTTTCTGCGGCTTCGCTCTCGCGAAAGCCCCCATGCCTCGAATGCAACGATTCCCAGCAGCACGGCGACAGTAATATAGGTAAAAATCTTTGCTAAAACCTCTTCCCGAAATCTCATACAGTCAATACTCCTTTACATTCGTTGTTTTGACCTTTCTCCATATTACAATAATCTTTCCAAAAAGTCATCCCTTTTTCATTGTTCCTTGACTTTCCTATTTGTAAAAATTATAGTATTTACAAGAAATATCCCATAATAAAAAGAAAAAGAGGCTTTCCCATGCTATATTCCATCTTTCAGAAACTGTTTTACAAAATCCGCCAGGAGGCTGTCCTGTCGATTGCCGTTTTGCTCGCCCTGCTCTCTGCCTGCTTCGTTTTGCCGGACGCATCCTATTTCGGTTATATCGATTTTCGCACGCTTACCATCCTGTTTTCCCTAATGACTGTCATGTCCGGGCTGCAGCGTCAGGGCGTTTTTACACGGTTCGCATATTCCCTGCTGTCCCGCACAAACAGCATCACTTCCCTGGTATTCGTCCTGGTCGGTTTATGCTTTTTTTGCAGTATGCTGATCACGAACGACGTTGCGCTCCTGACCTTCGTTCCGTTTTCCTTTGCTGTACTGGGACAGCTGCCGGAAGCATCCGGCAAAAAACACCTGACGCCCGTTGTTTGCCTGCAGACTATTGCCGCCAACCTCGGCAGCATGCTGACTCCCATCGGGAACCCTCAGAATTTATATCTGTATGGCAAAAGCCAACTGTCCTTTTCCGCTTTTTTGCAGCTCATGCTCCCTTATACGCTGCTGTCTGCCATCCTGCTTTCTGTCTGCATTTTCTATCTGGGACATCCGCATCGGCAGCAAACAGTCTCTTCCTCAATCCAGAATCCGACTACAAACGCTGCACAAAAAAAGCCGGCGCTGATCCGGCTTTACATCGTTTTGTTTTTCTTCTGCCTCCTTGCCGTTTTGCATGTGCTTCCCTACCCGGCAGTCTTTGTTCTCGTCCTTTTTGGCGCATTGATCGCAGATAAAAAAGTGCTGGCACAGGTCGATTATTCCCTGCTCGCCACGTTTCTCGCATTTTTTATTTTCATCGGAAATCTCGGCAGAATTCCCGCCTTTGCCTCCTGGCTTTCTGCAGCGCTCTCCGGTCGGGAAATCCTCATCAGCGTCCTCGCCTCCCAGGTCATGAGCAACGTTCCGGCGGCGCTTTTGCTGTCCGGCTTTTCCAATAACGTTCCAGCGCTGATCGTCGGCACTAATTTAGGTGGGCTCGGAACCCTGATCGCTTCGATGGCAAGCCTGATTTCTTATCGGCAGATCGCCCGGAAGCTTCCCGAACAGAAAGGGCAGTACTTTCTTCTGTTCACCCTTGCAAATATTGGTTTTCTGGCAATTCTGCTTGTTTTTGCGACAGCTGTCCATCCATAATCGACACACGCTGCTTCTGACCGGTCCATACAGCCAATGATGTTCATCAGCGTCGTTTTGCCGGAGCCGGACGGACCCAAAACCGCAACTGCAAAAAGCCGCCGCAGGCGTTTCAAACCTGCGGCGGAGCATGCATTCTATTATTTTAATCCTCGTTAATGTAATTGATCAGTCCGCCTGCAGCGATAATCTTCTGCATGAAGGGCTGAAACGCCTGTCCTTTGAACTGTCTGTTCTGCGTCTTGTCGGTGATGATACCGGTATCGAAATCGATTTCGACCTCATCGCCCGCCTGAATCGCTTCTGCCGCCTCCGGGCATTCGATGATCGGCAGTCCGATATTGATCGAATTACGGTAAAAAATCCGGGCAAAGGTCTGTGCAATAACACAGCTGACGCCAGCCGCCTTGATAGCAATCGGCGCATGCTCTCTGGAAGAACCGCAGCCGAAGTTTTTATCCGCAACAATGATATCGCCGGGCTTTACGTTTTTGATGAAATCCTTGTCAATATCCTCCATGCAGTGCTGTGCAAGCTCTGCCGGATCGGAGGAATTTAAGTAACGTGCGGGGATAATGACATCCGTATCCACGTTATCTCCATATTTGAAAACTGTTCCGTTCGCCTTTTTCATGCTGTTTTGTCCCTCCTCAATCGAGCTGCTCAGGACATGCGATCTGTCCCGCCACCGCGCTGGCTGCCGCAACTGCCGGGCTCGCCAGATAAACCTCTGATTTGACGTGCCCCATACGTCCGACAAAGTTCCGATTCGTCGTCGATACACAGCGTTCGCCCTCTGCCAGAACGCCCATATAACCGCCAAGGCAGGGTCCGCAGGTCGGTGTGCTGACCACTGCTCCCGCCTCGATAAAGGTCTTTAACAGCCCTTCTTCCATCGCTTCCATGTAAATCTTCTGAGTCGCAGGGATTACGATACAACGAATCCCCTTTGCCACATGTCTGCCCTCCAGCACCTCTGCAGCGATCCGAAGATCATCCAGTCTGCCGTTTGTACAGGAACCGATCACAACCTGGTCGATGGCAACAGATTCCTGGATTTCATCGATGGTCTTTGTGTTTTCCGGAAGATGCGGGAATGCGATCGTCGGACGCAGTGCAGAAAGGTCAATTGTGTATTCCTCATCATAAACAGCATCCGCATCCGCTTCATAAATGTGGTATGGCTTTGTGGAATGCTCCTTCATGTATGCGATCGCCTTGTCGTCTACCGGGAAAATGCCGTTCTTGCCGCCTGCCTCAATCGCCATGTTGGCAATTGTAAACCGGTCGTCCATGCTTAAATTGGCAACACCCTCACCGGTAAATTCCATGGATTTATACAGTGCGCCGTCTACGCCGATCTTGCCGATGATATGTAAAATCACATCCTTGCCGCTGACCCACTGGGCGGGCTTGCCGGTAAGAGTGAATTTCAGGGCGCCGGGCACCTTAAACCAGGCCTTGCCGGTCATCATGCCCGCGCACATATCGGTAGACCCTACGCCGGTAGAGAAAGCCCCCAGTGCGCCGTAGGTGCAGGTATGGGAATCCGCGCCGATCACCAGGCTGCCAGGGCCCACCAGGCCCTGCTCCGGCAGAAGGGCGTGCTCGATGCCCATGCGCCCCACGTCGAAATAGTTTAAAATATCGTACTGATTGGCGAACCTGCGAACCTTCAAGGTCTGCTCCGCCGCCTTGATGTCCTTATTGGGGGTAAAATGGTCCATCACCAGGGCGATTTTATCTTGGCTGAACACTCCCTTGGCGCCGCATTTTTCAAATTCATTGATGGCTACCGGAGCGGTCACGTCGTTGCCCAGCACCAGATCCAGGCTGGCCTCGATTAGCTGGCCGGCTTCCACATGATCTAAGCCCGCGTGGGCCGCCAAGATTTTTTGGGACATTGTCATACCCATGGCGGAATCTCTCCTTCATCTTCAAAATTCATTTTCTGCCCTTATTATGCCACAGGTCTTGCGGCAAAAATGTATTATATGATACAATTAAAACAAATTGTTCCCAAAGCTTCGGGGTGCTGTCCGCAAGCGGGCATATTGATTAGTCTTTTTCAAGCTGTCCCCAGAAGCCCCAGGCTGCATCCGGCGGGCCATAGGATATTCCCGCTGAAATGGGACAAAATCAAAACGATTCGATCAAGGAGGCGGCGCAGATGTACGGAGACGCTTATCCCCTCGGGCCGGAAACGGATCTTTGGCGGCTGTTTGCCAAAAATCTTCCCACCCGGACCTATGAAAAGG
>OHEZ01000958.1_pt1 | contig 14058 bp, 13 predicted proteins | sample 1567391 | NCBI WGS metagenome assembly OHEZ01 (sample SAMEA3879518, study PRJEB24766) | human gut metagenome | biome: human-associated habitat; feature: feces | place: USA | collected 1985/1987
TTCGGGCAGCGCGGCGGTGGTCTATCTGGCGGCATACCCCATCCTGAATCGGCTGTTCGGCGTGAGCCTGCTGGTGCTGGGCATCTACCTGCCCATGCTGGTGGTGGAGCCGCTGCTGACCTACCGCTTCGGCCGCGTGCAGGAGACGATGAAAAAGGCCGTCTCCAAGGGCATCCGCATCACCGTCGGCTACGGCCTGCTGCTGCTTTTGCTGGGCTGTGTGCGCGAGTGGCTGAGCGCCGGCACGGTGTTCGGCCATGCGCTGAGCCGTCCCGTCCTGCCCATGGCCAGTATGCCGGCAGGCGGCTTCATCGTGCTGGGCGTGCTGTGTGCCGTCTGGCGCACGCTGGCCAAGAAGTACAAAAACTATCTGACATCGGAGGCCCGCGGCCTCATGGCGGTCTACCGCCAGAAAGAGGGGGAGCCTGAGGATGAATGATGTGATGCAGGCCGTCGGCGTATTTTTTGGCTACGCCGTGCTGGCCGTCTTTGCACAGAACGCGGTGTTCACCCGGGGCCTCGGCGTGTCCCGCCTCGTCCAGCTGGTGGGCGACGAGCGCACCAGCAGCGGGTGGTTCGCCCTGCTGCTCTGTGTCACGCAGGTGCTGGTGGCTCCGCTGGTGTTCTATGCGGGCGGCTTCGTCGCCGCCCAGCCCAACCCCGCCCAGCTCCGTCCGCTGGTCTATCTGGCCTGCGTGGCGGTGGTGAGCCTGTTTGAATTTATCATGCTCTGGGCCGCACGGGGCAAGCGCCACGGCGGCCAGCTGCTCCGCATCCTGCCGCTGGCGTCGGTCAACAGCAGCGTGCTGGGTACGGTGATGGTGGAGCGCACCCAGAGCTTTACGCTGGAGCAGAGCATGGGCTTCGGCCTCGGCAGCGGCCTGGGCTATCTGCTGGCCGTCATGCTGGTGACGGAGGCTGACCGCCGTCTGCGCAGCGAGGCCATCCCGGAGGCGTTCCGGGGCCTGCCCATCACGCTCATCTACATCGGCGTGCTGGCGCTGGCCATCTATGGTTTTACGGGCCACTCGGTGATCCTGTGAGGAGTGCAGGAGAAAGGGACGATCATGGCAAAGTATAAAAAGGTCAAGCGGTATCACCGCAGTTTTTACAGCCCCGGCATGTGGGTGAAGAAGGCCGTCGGCATCATCGTGCTGGTGGCCGTGGTGCTGGTCGTGGGCTGGCTGGCCGCGCCCCATGTGCTGGACTGGGCTACCCACACCTGGTACACCGTGGTGCGCAACCGTGACCTCTCGGCTTCGTCTGAGACGACGGCGTCCAGTGTGGCCGCTTCGTCGGAAGTGACGGCAGAGCCTGCCGCTTCCTCGGAGGTGCGGGTGGACTCGGAGCCGGGATCGGAACCGGCTGCACCCGCAGGCGTCATCATCGAGGGCAGCTGGGGCGTTCTGGACACGGCTGCGGCAAAGGACGAAGCTTCCCTGCGTGCCGCCGCCCGGCAGCTGGCCCAGCAGGGCGCGGCCTACGCCGTCGTCACCCTGAAGGACAGCGCCGGAAATATCCTGTATCCCTCTCAGGTGGCTGCTGCGGCAGGCAGCATCGAGGGGGCGTCCCTTGACCCGGCCCTCATCGCCTCGGTGCTCAGGGAGAACGGCCTTGTGCCGGTGGCAAAGCTGGCGGCCTTCCGCGACCCCATCGCGGCCCGCACCGACCGCAATATGGCCATCGGCTACACCGGGCAGGCTTACCTCTGGCTGGATAATAAGGCGTCCGCCGGCGGCAGCCCCTGGCTCAACCCCTATTCCGACGAGGCCGTCCGGTTCATCGGCGACCTCATCGGCGAGGTGCAGAGCATGGGCTTTGACCATGTGCTGCTGGAGAACGTCCAGTTCCCCTCTGCCCAGAACGGCAAGCAGGACTTCGGCTCCACCGGCGGGCGCGGCCGCAGCGCCCAGCTGGCTGCGGACATCGCCGCATGGGATGCCCGCTTTGAGGGCAGCGCGACCCTGTGGTACGGCTACTCGCTGGGTCAGGTGACGGAGGGCGCTTCCACCGTGGGCGGCTCCGCGACGGCGCTGGGCGTCAGGAACCTCGTGGTCGAAGTCCCCGCAAAGCAGACCATGGACGACACCGCCCGCAGCGAGCTGCGGGACACCCTGTCGGCTTCCGGCGTGGAGCGTGCCGTGTTCTGGGACGATGCAGCGGGCATTTTCCGGTGAGAGCGCTCCATTTGCTGTTGGTGATTTATGTGAGAGTGAGGAATGTGTTATGAAAACTGCATCCTGCTTTGGTCCGGCCCACATCCTGCTGCCCGGGGAGAATATCCCTCTGGAAAAGTGGGGCTGCGTGGCCTGTGACCAGTTTACCAGCGACCGCGCCTACTGGGAGCAGGCAGACGCCGCTGTGGGCGGCTGCCCCAGCACCCTGCGGCTCATCCTGCCGGAAGTCTACCTCGAGGATGAAGACGCGGCCCGGCGGGTGGAGAACATCCACGCCGCGATGGACGAGTACAGCCGCGACGTGCTGACCCGCGCCGTGGACGGCTTTGTCTACGTCGAGCGCACCGAGCAGAGCGGCCGGGTGCGTCAGGGCCTCGTGGGCAAGATAGACCTCGAGGCTTACAGCTACGAGAAGGGCGCCCGCCCGGCCATCCGGCCCAGTGAGCGCACCGTCACTGAGCGCATCCCGCCCCGCATGGCCGTGCGCCGGGGTGCGGCGCTGGAAACGCCCCATGTCATGATGCTGGCCGACGACCCCGGCTGTACCCTCGTCGAGCCCATCGGCGCGCGAAAGAACGAGCTGAAAAAGGTGTACGAGGGCGAGCTGATGCAGGGCGGCGGCCACATTGCGGGCTGGGCCGTGGAAGACCCTGCGATGCTGGCGCAGATCGACACTGCACTGGCTGCACTGGGCAGTCAGGAGGCTTTCGATGCCAAGTATCCCCAGGCCAGGGGCGCAGCGCCCCTGACGCTGGCTGTGGGCGACGGCAACCATTCGCTGGCCGCAGCCAAAGCCTGCTGGGAGGAGCTGAAAGCCACCCTGACCCCTGAGAAGCGGGAAAGCCATCCCGCCCGCTGGTGTCTGGCTGAGGTGTGCAACGTCCATTCGCCTGCCATCGAGATCGAGCCCATCCACCGCGTCCTCTTCAATGTGGACTGCGGCGCGGTGCTGCTGGCCCTCATCGCGTGGAGCGACTCCAACATGGCCGGCATCTGCTTCGGAGACTCGAAGCAGCAGGCCTTCACGCTGGCCGGCCCCCATGTGTCCAACGTCCTCAGCTTCGAGGACCCCGTCGCCCCGCTGACCGTCGGCACGGTGGACGAATTTATCGAATACTTTATGGCCCGCCACAGCGAGGCCCGGGTGGATTACGTCCACGACGAGCCCGCCGTCCGCGCCCTGACCAGACAGGGCGGCGTGGCCTTCCTGCTGCCGCCCTTCGAGAAGAGCGACCTGTTCAAAGGCATCGTGATGGGCGGCGTGCTGCCCCGCAAGACCTTCAGCATGGGCCATGCGGAGGAAAAGCGGTATTACATCGAGTGCCGCAGAATCAAAGAATGACCAAGGAGAACCATGACTTTTAACGATTTGAAACTGTCCGCCCCCCTGCTCAAGGCTGTAAGCGAGGCAGGCTATGAGACCCCCTCGCCCATCCAGGCTTCGGCCATCCCGCCGGTGCTGGAAGGGCGCGATCTGATGGGCTGCGCCCAGACCGGCACCGGCAAGACTGCTGCCTTTGCGCTGCCCATGCTCGACCGGCTGAGCGCCGCCGCCCCCCGCAGGAAGGGCGCTGTCCGCGCCCTCATCCTCACCCCCACCCGTGAGCTGGCTCTCCAGATCGGCGAGAGCTTCGACGCCTACGGCAAGTACCTCAAACTGCGCAGCACCGTCATCTTCGGCGGCGTGGGCCAGGCCCCGCAGGTGGAGGCCATCCGAAAGGGCGTGGACATCCTCATCGCCTGCCCGGGCCGTCTGAATGACCTCATCGGACAGGGCCATATCGACCTGTCGAACCTCGAGGTCTTCGTGCTGGACGAGGCCGACCGGATGCTGGATATGGGCTTTGTGCATGACGTGAAGAAGGTCATCGCAAAGCTGCCCGCAAAGCGCCAGAACCTGATGTTCAGCGCCACCATGCCCAAAGAGATCGAGCAGCTGGCCGCAGGCATCCTGCATGACCCCGCCTTCGTGAAGGTGGACCCCGTGTCCAGCACGGTGGAGCGCATCGACCAGAGCCTGTATTTCGTCGAGAAGGGCAACAAGAAATTCCTGCTGCCCTGGCTCATCAAGAACCTGACCCCGCCGGTGCAGAATGCGCTGGTGTTCAGCCGCACCAAGCACGGCGCGGATAAGATCGCCCGTGATCTGACCAAGCAGGGCATCACCGCCGCTGCGATCCACGGCAACAAGAGCCAGACCGCCCGTGTGGCGGCGCTGGAAGGCTTCAAGGAGGGCAAGACCAGGGTGCTGGTGGCTACGGACATCGCCGCCCGCGGCATCGACATCAGCGAGCTGTCCCATGTGTTCAACTACGACCTGCCCGAGGTGCCGGAGACCTATGTGCACCGCATTGGCCGCACGGCCCGTGCCGGAGCCGACGGCACCGCCGTCAGCTTCTGCGCCCCGGAGGAAAAGGAATATCTGGCCGGGATCGAAAAGCTGAACCGCCGCCAGATCCCGGTTGTCTCCGGCCATCCCTGGGACGGCGTGCCTGCCCCTGTCAAGGCTGCACCCCCGGTGCGGGGCAAAAAGCCCAAAGCGGAAGCAGAGCAGCCGGAGCAGCCCGTGAAGGCAGAGAAGCCTGCCAAAGCAGAAAAGGCAGCCAAGGCCGAAAAGCCCGCTGCCCCCAAGAAGGAAAAAGCGGCTGCAAAACAGCCCAGCCCCAAGAATACCGAACCGAAAGAAGGAACATCCATGGAGGAAAACCAGAAGCGCACTTCCGGCGGTCGCAGTGAGAACCGCCGCTCCAATAACAGCCGCACCCGCCGCGAGGGCAATGCCCCGCAGCCGGCCAACCGCGGCAGCAACGCCCAGCCCAAATTCGACCCTCACTTTGTGAGCGCCCCGGAGGCTACTCCTCTGCGCCCGGTCAAAAAGGCTCCGGCTGCGCAGCCTGCCGCAAAGCAGACTGTTCCGGCCCAGAACGGCCAGCGTCAGCGCGGCGGTCAGCCTGCCCGTGCCGAGCAGCACACCGACCGCAATGATCCGCGCACCGAGCAGCGGGCAGAACGGAACAGCCGCAATGCACGCCCGGCCCAGAACAGCCAGAACCAGCAGGGCAGCCGCAATGCAGTGCAGAGCAGCCGCCCGGCCCGCCCCGCCAAGAGCGAGGCACCCCGCGGCCGCAGCCGGAACGCTGCCCCCGCACGGGACGAGGACCCGGGCCTGATGCTGATCAGCCGCCGCCCGCCCCAGCAGAAGTTCACCAACTTTGAAGAGTATATGACCGCCCACGGCGGTGCCACCGCACCCATTGAGGATCACACCGATGAAACCTGAGCCATTTGCCCCCTGGCAGTGCCCCCTGTGCGGCGCGCCGCTTGCCGGGGATGTGTCCCTGAAATGTGCCCGGAACCACAGCTTTGACCGTGCAAAAGAGGGCTACTGGCATCTGCTGCCGGTGCAGAGCATGCGCACCAAAGTCCCCGGAGACAGCAAAGAGATGGTGGCGGCTCGCCGCGCTTTCCTGAACGCCGGATATTACGGGATCTTCGGGCAGGCGGCGGGAGAGCTGTGCCTGGAATACGGCCAGCCTGCTGCCCCGGGTGCCGCACTGCATCTGCTGGATGCGGGCTGCGGCGAGGGCTGGTATGACCGCTGCATCGCGCAGCAGTTTGTCAAGGCGGGCAGGCCGCTGCAGCTGGCCGGGTTCGACATTGCCAAGCCTGCCGTGCGTCTGGCCGCCAAAGCACTGCCTGCCGCCCGGTACGCGGTGGCCTCCAGCTTCAGCCAGCCGGTGCGCACCGGCTGGGCCGACCTGCTGCTGAACTGCTTCTCGCCCTTTGCGCAGGAAGAGTTCCAGCGGGTATTGCGCCCCGGCGGACGCATGATCTATGTGGTGCCCGGCGCGGAACACCTCTACCAGATGAAGGCCGTGCTCTACGACACGCCCTACAAGAACCCGGTGCAGGAAGTTGCCTACCCGGGCTTCCGGGCCATCGGCGAGCGGGAAGTACAGGGCACCATCACGGTGCCCCACGACCAGCTGGAAGCGCTGTTCGCCATGACCCCCTATTACTGGAAAACGCCCCGCGACGGTGCGGCCCGTCTGGCCGCCCTGCCGGAGCTGACCACCGATATCGCATTCCGGTTTTTGCTGTTTGAGAAGCTGTGACCAAAAAGCTCCCCTGACCACAGGTCAGGGGAGCTTTTTTCATGCGTGATATTCCATCCACTTGCCCTTCCAGGCGTAGAGGATCATGAGCCAGGCACCCAGTGCCCAGGACACCGGGTAGAGGATGAACACCCCTTCGATGCCGGAGAAGAGGGGCAGCACCCACTGGATCCACACGATGCGGAACAGGCACAGCGACACCAGCAGTACCACCATGGGAGGGATGCTGGCTCCGGTGCCTCGCACCGCCCCGGCCAGGCCGTGGAGGATGCTGAGCAAAAAGTAGAAGGGGCAGAACCAGTGCATGGCGGCTTCGCCGAAGAACACCACGGTCTCGTCGTTGGTGAACAGGTGCATGATGGCGTCCTGCCCGAGCAGCAGCAAGGCACCGGTGGCCAGCGTGTACACCACCCCCACCGCCAGGGTGACCCAGGTGCCTTTTTTGACCCGGTCCAGCCGGCCCGCGCCGTAGTTCTGGCCCACAAAGGTGGTGGCGGCCATGCTGATGCTGCTCACCGGCAGGATGTTAAAGCCGTCGATCTTCATGTAGGCGGCAAACCCGGCCATGGCGGCGGCACCGTAGCTGTTCACGCTGGCCTGCACCAGCACGTTGGAAAAGGAGATGACCATGTTCTGGATGCCAGTGGGCAGGCCCACCCGGATGATGCGGGCGGCCATCTTTTTGTGCAGGCGGATCTCGCGGGGGATTACCCGGCAGTCGTCGGTGGATTTTATCAGAAACCGCAGGCTCAGCACGCAGGACACCAGCTGGCTGATATCGGTGGCGATGGCGGCCCCCGCCACGCCCATGCGGAAGATCACGATGAACACCAGATCCAGCACGATGTTGGTCACCGAGGCCCATGCCAGATAGATGAGGGAGCGGCGGGAGTTTCCGGCGGCGTTCAGGATGCCGGCGGTCATGTTGTACACTACACTGAACAGCACGCCGCCAAAATAGATGCGGATGTAGGTCACGGCATCCCCCAGCACCTCGGCGGGGGTATTCATGGCCACCAGCAGGGCCCGGCCGCAGGCGATGCCGCCCACAGTGAGCAGCAGGCCCATGATCACGGCGATGGCCAGCGAGGTGTGCACGGCCTCCTGGGCTTCCCGGTGGTCCTTGGCCCCCAGAAACTGCGACACCACCACGCCCGCGCCCACGGCCAGGCCCTGGCTGAAGCCGATGAGCAGATAGATGGGGGAACCGCTGGAGCCCACGGCGGCCAGCGCGTTAGCACCGACAAAGTTGCCCACGATGATGCTGTCGGCGGTGTTGTACAGCTGCTGCAGCAGGTTGCCGAAGATCAGCGGCAGGGCGAACAGCAGCAGGCTCTTCACGATGCTGCCCTCGGTCATCAGATTGTTTTGGGATGGGGTTTCAACGGCGTTTGCCACGGGAGATCTCCTTTCGATGCAGTGGATAAGAACTATCTTTTACCATAACACAAAACCGGGCCGGACACAAGAGCAAAGGCCGCATGCTGCATAATTGCGGCACAGCGGCCCATACTCCCTGCAGAAAGGCAGGGGAGCAGGATGCATGCACAGCACGACCGGCACCGGGGGTGGAACCCCTTCTGGGCGGCACTGGGGGCGGCGCTTCTGGTGCTGGTGCCGCTGGTGGGCGGCACGGTCTTGCTCAGTCGGCAGCAGCTCAGCCGCCAGCTGCGGCAGGCGGCCCGGAGCCAGCAGGGCGTGGCGGTACAGCTCCCGCGGGAGAGCGACCGCCTGACCGTGCTGGTGTGCACGGCGGGGGAGCAGCCGGGCTTTGTGCTGGCCTACCTGAACGCCAGCCAGAACTGTGTGCATCTGCTGGCGGTGCCCGCCGGGTTACAGGTGACCTTTGCGGACGAGGACGCGGCGCTGGCCGACTGTTACACGGCGGCGGGGCCGGCCCGCTGCCGACAGGCACTGATGGAGTGCCTGCCCCTGCCGGAGGATACCCGATACCTGGCGTTGTCGGAGGCCGTACTGGAGCGCATCACGGCCCGGTACGGGCCGGTGCGAGTGGGCTTTTCCGGGGCGATGACCGCCGGGGAGCTGGCCCGCTATGGCCGCGACAGCCGGGTGCAGGGGCTTTCGGCGGCAGAAGCCCACGGCTTTCTGACCGGAATGGACGCGGATGCCGTTGTGCCGCAGGCCCACCGGGCCGCGGCGCGGGGCGCGGTGTGGGATGCTTTCTTCCGCCAGAACCTCGACCTGCTGCCCGGGGCCCTGCCGCAGGCACTGCGGTCGGTGAGCGCTTCGCTGCTGACCGACCTGACCGCACTGGACCTTGACACACTGGACCGTACGCTGGAATTTCTGGCCAACAACGAAGCGCAGATCGAGACGCAGGTCCTGCCGGGCGACGAGCAGGCCGGGCGTTACACCCTCAACGAGGAGTCCCTTGCGGCGGTGCAGAGCTTTTTCAACGTTTCGCCCACCGACGGGCAGGCGTCATCCGCCAGCGAGCCGTAACCCAGCACAAAGGTGCCGGGGGCGGTGCTGCCGCTGCCGGTCAGGTCGTAGTCGCTGAGCAGGCTCAGCCGCACCCCCTGCGCCCTTGCTGCCGCGTGCAGGGCTGCATCCGGCGGGGCATTGCGCAGGTGTGCCAGCAGATGCAGGCCGGTGTGCAGGCCGGTGAGGGTAAGTTCGCCGGGGGCAAAGGCAGCGGTCAGGGCAGCGGTCAGGGCGTCACGGCGGGCCTTGTAGGCCACCCGCTCCCGGGCCAGATGCCGGGTGAAGTAGCCCCCGGTGATGAAGCGGGCCAGCGTCTGCTGCTCAAAGCGGCTCACGGTGCCGGAATACAGCCGGTATTTGGCGTGCCAGGCAGGCAGCAGATGTTCCGGCAGCACCATGTAGGCAATGCGGATGCCAGGCGCAAGGCTGCGGGAGCAGGTGGACAGGTACACCACCGGGCCGTCGGCCCCGGCCATGCCCTGCAGGCTGGGCAGGGGGCGGGTGTCAAAGCGGAACTCGGAGTCGTAGTCGTCCTCGATGATGTAGCGCTGGCCGGGGCGGCGGGCAGCCCAGTGCAGCAGCTCGGCCCGGCGGCCGGCCGGCATGGTGACCCCGGTGGGGAACTGGTGGCTGGGGGTAACGTAGCACACGGCGGCCCCGGAGCGGTCCAGTGCATCCAGCGAAAGGCCGCCCTCGTCCACGGGCAGGCAGCAGCAGCGCATGCCGGTGTTTTCCAACACCTGCAAAGCGCGGGGGTAGCCGGGGGTCTCCACGGCGGCGGTGCCGTGCAGCAGCGGGGCCAGCAGGCCCAGCAGATATTCCAGACCGGCACCCACCACCACCTGATGGGCACCGCACTGCACGCCGCGGTATTCGGCCAGATAATCCGCCAGCGCCTGCCGCAGGGCAAGGTCACCCTGGGCGTCGCCGTTGGTCAGCAGCTCCGGGGAGGAGTACAGCAGTTCCTTCTGCAGCCGCGCCCAGGTGCGGAAGGGAAACAGCCCCGGGTCCACGCCCCGGGTGGACAGATCGAACCGGACGGGCGGCTCAGCCGCTTCCGGCGGAGCGGCAGACACCGGGGGCGGCCTCCGGCACGGCCGGGGCAGGCGACGGGCCCCGTGCATCCGGCCCGACCTGCGGCAGCGCCAGATATTCCTGTACATAAAAGCCGCTGCGTTCCCGGGCGGCAAGGTAGCCCTCGGCAGCCAGCATCTGGTAGGCGGTGTCCACAGTGTTTACCGAGACCGACAGTTCCGCCGCCAGCCGCCGCTTGCCGGGCATCCGGGTGCCGGCGGGCAGGGCCCCGGTGCGCATCTCTCCGGCCAGACTGCGGTACAGCTGTTCGTACAGCGGCACCCCGGAGCCCGGCTCCAGTGCGGTGGTCAAATGGACCATGATCGTGTCCTCCTCTTTTTGCAGAATGCCAAACTGGCCCCATAAAAAAACTTTATTCTGGGTATTTTCATGAGGTCAGTTCCGCGTATAATAGGAGCATACCCGCCGGACACCCAAATGTCAAGTAGGATGGTGGGTAAGAGGCCGCGTGAGCGATCAAAACTCCGGTGGGGCTTTGAAACGGAAAAGTCCGGCGATGTTGAAATTTGGAGGGAAAGCAATCATGTCTACTACTGCAATGTGGCTGCTGCTGGCAGTCGTTGTCGTTGCCATCGTGTTTGGCAGTGTGCTGTACAAGCGCACCTTTACCACCAAGGAACTGGCCCTTACCGGCGTCATGGCCGCGCTGAGCCTGGTGGCCTACCTGTTTTTCCGGGTGCCGTTCTACGGCGGCTCCTCGTTCCATCTGGGCAACACCTTCACGGCCCTGACCGCCCTGCTGCTGGACGGTGTGTCCGGCGGTCTGGCCGGTGCCATCGGTCTGGCTCTGGCCGACATCCTGGCCGGTGACCCGGGCTATGCCGTCACCACCTTCGTCCTGAAGTTCATCATCGGCATCACCTGCGGTGCGGTCGCTCACAAGGTGTTCAAGCTCCGTGAGTTGGACAAGCACGCCCCCGGCTATCTGGCCAAGGTGATCGTCGCAGCGGCCTCCGGCCTGCTGCTGAATGTCTTCACCGACCCGTTCCTCGGCTACTTCCGCAACGTCTACATCTTCGGCCAGGAGTACACCATCGCCAAGGCTCTGACCAAGATCACCGGCGGCGTCACCTTCGTGAACAGCGTGGCCTCCACCGTCTGCGTCGTCCTCCTCTATCTGGCCCTGCGCCCGGCCCTCGAGCGCGCAAACCTGCTGCCCAAGGCCGAAAAGAAGGCCGAGAAGTAACCAACTTCCATTCCTGTCTGATGTACTCATAAAGCGAAAAAGGCATCTGCCACACGGCCAATGTCATTAAGTTAAGCAAATCCGCGCACACGAAAAAATGCCCACCTCGATTTTTCGAGGTGGGCATTTTTTATGCTTTCGTTATGCTGTTTTTGCTTGTGCTTACTTCGCGGGCAGGACAATGACCTGTCCCTCGTAGATGGTATTGGCGTTCACAAGACGGTCGGCGTTGCACTCAAAAATGGTCTTGTACTTCATCGCATCGCCATAGGTCGCCTTGGCGATAGCACCCAGCGTATCGCCAGCCTTGGCTGTATAGAGCGTTTCGCCGTCAGCGGTGGCGGGGGTGGCAATAAGCCCGACTTTACCCAGCGTTTCGGGCAGGACAAGCGCCGCGCCCTTGTTGGCCTTGTGAAGCTCTCTCCACACGCCATAAGTACCGTAGTTGTTCAGTCTTTCATTTCTTTTAAACTGGAATTTAGGTGTAACTAATGTCTTATCTTATATGCCCCTTTCTTCGAGCATAATCTCCAATTATAAAAGCAACTGCTATAATCAACAAAATAAATATAGATAATATATCCCAAATATCAATTACCGCCTCGCCAATCATTTTTGATAATATACTATTTATCAAAAGCGTAAATGGAATAGCAAACAAGAATGTGATTCCTGTTGCCAAAAACTTTCGTTCTTTAAGTCGATAATATAAAGCATAAATTATCCAAAGAAATGCAAGTGAAATAATCGACATAATCGCACCTATGCTGAACAGCTCATTCACTTTTATCAAAATACTTAATATGTACATAAATGGTACTATAATTATACTAATAGCAATCATCGCCACCAGCACTCCCCTTTTTCCCAACAATATAACCGGAAACGATGTGATCCATGTAACCAATATAGAACTAAGCACAATTAATGACCATGTCAATGTTCCTGAAATGGCAATATCACATATGCAACATACCATAATGCCAATTATCATAGCGATTGTGTATATTGTTGATATTATTGCATTCTTGTTCATATTGTTCTCATCTTTTCTTTTTAATTCAATGAGATTTTCATTGACCTTCTCTTCGTAATTATTCATTTCTATCCTCTCCCCACTCAACAATTCGTTAACCGTAACACCTAAAATATTGCAAAGTTCCAACATGATAGATGAATCAGGCATACATTTTCCTGTCTCCCATTTGGAAACAGCTCTGTCAGTAATATTTAACTTTTCTGCTAATTGCGCTTGTGTCAAACCTTTTTCTTTTCTACAACCAGCAATAAACTTTCCTGTATCAATTTGATTCATGAAAATATGCCTCCTTTCATGATTTACTCTACAATTTCTATCAATTCTTGTACACGAACCGTAAGTAGAATTATTAAACTCAACCTTCAGTTGGGAGAAGCATTGTGTTTGACAATTTCCGATTTGCCGGTTTCTTTCACCGCTGTCAAATCCATTATATCATGCGTTTCCATACCGAGCAATAAAAAGATGGACCGCACAAAATGTGCGGTTAATTAAATGCAACAGCCCAAAAAGCGCCCAGCCGTTAAGAAGAGGAAAGTATCTTTCCACCCCTCAACGGCTGGGTCTTTAGATTAACTTAATGACATTGGCCACATGGCAGATGCCTTTTTCGTTTATTTCTTTTCAAATACGAGGAACCGGAACGAGATGTCCGTTGTCAGTTCCGGCAGTGCCGCGAGACGGGCTGCTCCGTCCCGGGGCGTTTTCCAGTAGTAGGGCGTCATGGCGAAGAGGGCTTCCAGCTGCCCGGCAGGCACCGTGATGCTGCCGGAGACTTCCCGCTCTCCGATGGCTTCAAAGCCCGGATACGCCACTTCCTGCACCGGGTTCTTGTAAGGCTTTTCGTAGAGGACGGCCTTCATCTGGAAGAGATGCTCCGCACCCGGCACGGCGTAGATGAGCCGTCCGCCGGGGCGCAGGACGCGGAGAAACTCCTCCTGCGCGAAGGGCGAGAAGCAGTTGAGCAGCACATCCGCCCAGCCTGTGCGCACCGGCTGATGGAAACTGGACGCCACGGCGTACCGGGCCGAGGGCAGAGCCTTCGCAGCCAGACGCACGGCTGGCTTTGCGATGTCAAAGCCTGCCAGTTCCAGCGGGAGGCCCGCCTCTTCGAACTGCTTTGCGATGCACCGGTCATACCAGCCCTCGCCGCAGCCTGCGTCCAGCAGATGGAGCGGCTTTCCGGCTTTCGGCTGACCGTACGCGAGGCAGAGCTCTCCCAGCGCCTGCCCGAAGATGCCGTAGTAGCCCGCGCTCAGGAACGCGCGGCGGGCAGCGACCATCTCCCTGCTGTCGCCGGGGGCCTTGGTACGGGTGTTCTGCACCGGCAGCAGATGCCAGTAGCCCTCTTTGGCCCGGTCGAAGCTATGGCCAGAGGGGCATTTCAGTGCGTTATCCCCGGCAAGCGGTGCGCCGCACAGCGGGCAGCACCACGGGGCGGATCCCTCTGCCATCACACTTCCTCGCTGTGGTCCTCGATGGGAGCCGTCGCGCCGCCGCGGGCGTTCATATACTCCTCAAAGCTGGTGAACTTCTGCTGCGGCGGGCGGCGGCTGATGAGCACGAGGCCCGGGTCTTCGTCCTTCGTCGGGACATTATTGCTGCGGCTGCGGTTATTGCGGCCGGACTGCTCTGCCTTGGGGGCGCGGGGCGCACGGCCTGCTCCGCTCTGCTCATTGCGGTTGCTGCTGCGGCCATTGCGGTTCTCATTGCGCTGGCTGTTCTGCTGGGCAGGCTGAGCCGGGCGGGCGCTGCGGTCGTTCCGCTCATTGCGGGGGCTGCGGCCTGCACCATTGCGGCCATTGTTCTCGCTGCGCTGGGCGGGCTGGCGGTTCTGCATCGCGGTGGGAATGGTCTGGGCCGGAGCGGCGGGGCCGGCAGCGTTCTTCTTGGCGGAACGGAGCGGGGTGGCCTCCGGGGCGCTCACAAAGTGGGGGTCGAACTTCGGCTGGGCGTTGCTGCCGCGGTTGGCCGGCTGCGGGGCATTGCCCTCGCGGCGGG
>OHEZ01000988.1_pt1 | contig 13695 bp, 10 predicted proteins | sample 1567391 | NCBI WGS metagenome assembly OHEZ01 (sample SAMEA3879518, study PRJEB24766) | human gut metagenome | biome: human-associated habitat; feature: feces | place: USA | collected 1985/1987
TCATCGTTCTGGGGGGGGACGGCACGATAAACGAGACCCTTCAGGGCATTGCAGATCCTTCCAAAGTCATCCTCGGCTACATTCCCACCGGCTCCAGCAATGATCTGGCCCGAGATCTGGGAATTTCCAAGGATCCAAAGGCTGCTCTCAATCTGATCCTTCATAATAATACTCCCAGAGCCATGGATCTGGGGAGACTGACCTATCTGGACGAAGACCAGCCGGAAGAACCCAGGCTTTTTGCCGTCAGCTGCGGGATCGGCTTTGATGCCGCCGTCTGTGCGGAAGCCATGAGTTCCCGGATCAAGGATACCATGAACCGGATCGGCTTAGGAAAGCTGACCTATCTGGGTATCGCCTTAAAACAGCTGATCACTGCCCGCAAGGTCTCCTGCACGCTGACACTGGAGGACAAGGTACATGACAAAAAGGAATCCGTAGAACTCCCCCGTTTTCTGTTCGTGACCTGTATGAGTCACCGTTACGAGGGCGGCGGTTTCATGTTCTGCCCTCCCGCTGTCGATCATGACGGGGTATTGGATCTCTGTTCCGTAGGCAATATTTCCAAGGGATTGGTTCTGCTGGCCCTGCCCACTGCCTTTTTCGGCAAACATTATTTTGTCAAAGGCATCAATGCCCATACCGCCACACAGATGTCCATAACAGCTTCCGCTCCTCTGTGGGTGCATACAGACGGAGAAGTGACAAGAAAGAGCCGCGGTTTCCGGGTGGAATGTCTCCCCGGTGCCATCCGGATGATCACACCTTAAACAGATTTAACACACTCTAAAGATTTTCTTAAGAATGCTTAAGTATTCCAAAAAAGCCTTGATTTTTTTGTTCCGATAGCTATACTAAAATTGATTTTAGAACATAGGTTTTTAGAGAAATGAGGTTTTTATGGAAAAATTACGGATCTTCTATTTGAAATATAAACATGCCATTCCTCTTATTATATATGGCATTATTTACATGGCCTGGTTCGCCTGGCTGGAGAAAAATACTACCGGACATTACCGGATCATACATATGGCGGCGGATGATTATATTCCTTTTTGTGAAGTGTTCGTCATCCCTTACTTTTTGTGGTTTGCCTATGTATCGGCTGTGGTCATTTATTTCTTTTTCAAGAACAAAGAGGATTATTACCGCACCTGTATCTTCCTCTTCACGGGCATGACGATTTTCCTGATCGTATCCACCCTGTGGCCCAACGGACAGCACCTTCGTCCCGCTGTTATGCCGAGAGACAATATCTTCACCCGTATGGTAGCCGCTCTGTATCGGACAGACACTCCTACCAACCTGTGGCCCAGCATTCATGTATATAATTCTCTGGGTGCACACTTTGCCATTATCCGCAGCAAATGCTTTGAGAAGAAAAAGGGCATCCGCATCGGTTCCCTGATCCTGGCTGTCTCCATTATTATGGCAACCATGTTCATCAAACAGCATTCCGTATTTGATGTGCTTACCGCATTCGTCATGGCGGCTGTGATGTACACACTGGTATATCGTTATGATCTGCTGATCGCTGTCAGAGAGTTCCGAAATAAGAGAAAAGCAAAACCGCAGATCGGCTAAAGGTTGTTTCAAAACGTGCGCCGACGGCGCAGCTATAAAAATGCAGTGACGTTACCCACGCCACTGCATTTCTTTTGCCCTCATTTATGATCTGTTACATTACAATACTTCTTCGCTCTTCTTCAATGCCGAGGCAATGACCGCATCCATATCATAGTAGCGGTATTCCGCCAGTCTTCCGCCGAAGATCACGTTCTTTTCCGTATCTGCCAGCCTTTTATACTCTGCATACAAAGCGCCGTTCTTTTCATCATTGACCGGATAATAAGGCTCATCTCCCGGCTTCCATTCGGAACTGTACTCTCTGCTGATGACCGTCTTCGGGAGATCCTGTCCCTGTTCGTCCTTGCCAAACTCGAACCATTTGTGCTCGATGATCCGGGTCCAGGGAGTCTCACGATCCGTGTAATTCACCGCAGCATTTCCCTGGAAGTTGGGAATATCCAACACCTCTGTCTCGAACCTGACGGAACGATATTCCAGTGCTCCCAGAGAGTAGCCGAAATAGGCATCGATGGGGCCGGTATAGACAACAGTCTCTGCCAGTTTATCCAGTTCCTCTTTCTGCTCCAGATAATCTGTGTTCAGGCGTACCTCAATGCCCTCTAACAGATGTTCCACCAGCTTCGTGTAACCGCCAATGGGAATGCCCTGATACAACGCATTGAAATAGTTGTTGTCAAAAGTCAGACGCACCGGCAGACGTTTGATAATGAAGGCCGGAAGATCTTTACAGTCACGTCCCCACTGCTTCTCGGTGTAGCCCTTTACCAGTTTTTCAAAAATATCCTTACCCACCAGAGAGATGGCCTGTTCCTCCAGATTTTTCGGTTCCGTGATCCCGGCAGTTTGCCGCTGCTCTTCAATCTTGGCCGCAGCTTCTTCGGGAGTCACCACGCCCCACATTTTATTAAAAGTGTACATGTTAAAAGGCAGTGAGTACAACTCTCCGTGATAATTGGCCACCGGAGAATTGGTGAAACGGTTGAACTCCGCAAATCGCGTAATGTATTTCCACACCTTTGTATCATTGGTGTGAAAAATATGGGCACCGTATTTATGGACATGAATTCCTTCCACGGTTTCCGTATAAATGTTTCCCGCCACATTAGAGCGTTTATCGATGACCAGAACCTTTTTCCCTCTGTCAGCCGCTTCTTTTGCGAACACCGCTCCGTACAATCCGGAGCCGACCACCAGATAGTCGTATTTCATTTCTATATATTTCCTTTCTCACAGTTGCGTTCCTGCGCCTACGTTATTTCCGTACGACAGCCTTCTCACCGAAGACACGTTTCAGAACCACCAGCGTAGCCAGTGTCAGCAGAATACCGATCACCAGACAGATCACCACATTCTGTACAAAACCGGCAATGATATAAGTCACAAAAGAGATTGCCGCCACAGTCAGCACATAAGGCACCTGGGTGGATACATGGTTGATATGATTACACTGTGCTCCCGCAGAAGCCATAATGGTCGTATCGGAGATGGGGGAGCAATGGTCACCCATAACGGCACCTGCCAGACATGCAGCCACGCCGATGATGATCAAATGCTCGGCTCCGGGTACAATAGCTCCGGTCGTGGGATCGGTAAATACGCCGGTAACGATAGGGATCAGAATACCGAAGGTTCCCCAGCTGGTACCGGAAGCAAAGGCTAAGAAACATGCTACAAGGAAAATGATGGCCGGAAGCATATTGGTAAGCCCTGCTGATGCTCCCTGCATCAGACCAGCCACATAGACATCCGCACCCAGCAGACCGGTCATGGTCTTCAGGGTAACAGCAAAGGTCAGGATCAGCATTGCAGGTACCATGGCAATGAAGCCCTGCGTCAGACAGTTCATGGCCTCCTTGAAGGATACCAGTCTTCTGCACATATAATATACAATGGCAAATAATAATGCGATCAAAGATCCCCAGGGCAGTCCCACGGAAGCGTCCGTTGCGCTGAATGCATCGATAAAGCCCACGCCTTCAAAGAAGCCGCCGACATAGATCATGCCGATGACACAGCAGACAATCAGTACGATCACCGGGATCAACAGATCGTAGACCTTGCCTCTGGTGGAACCTTTGGGTGCATTGTCTGCATTGGCCACGCGCTCTCCCTCGGTGAACAGATCACCCTTTTCTCTGGCATTGCGCTCATGCTTTACCATGGGGCCGTAGTCGAAGCCCATCAGCGCCATACCGATGACGAATACGATGGTCAACAGAGAATAATAGTTATAAGGAATAGCTCTTACGAACAGTTCAATACCGGAATAAACACCTTCATCCACCATACCGGATACTGCGGCCGCCCAGGAAGAGATCGGTGCGATCATACAGATGGGTGCTGCGGTGGCATCAATAATGTATGCCAGCTTTGCTCGGGAAATCTTATGTCCGTCTGTTACCGGCATCATAACAGAGCCTACAGTCAGACAGTTAAAATAATCATCCACGAAAATCAGAACACCTAATAAAAAGGTGGAAAGCAACGCTCCCGCTCTGGTCTTTACATGCTTTTTCGCCCATTCGCCGAAAGCTGCAGAGCCTCCTGCCTTGTTCATCAGTGCCACCATGGTACCCAACAGGATCAGGAACATGAAGATACCGATATTCCATGCATCCGCCACGGAATTGATAAATCCTTCGTTGATCACCGTATCCAGCGTTGCAATAGGAGAAAATCCGGTATAAATCAAAGCTCCCGTAACAATGCCGATAAACAGTGACGAATATACTTCTTTTGTGATCAGTGCCAATACGATTGCCACCACAGGCGGCAGCAATGCCCAAATTGTTCCATACATAATTTTGCCCTCTCTCGTACTTTTTTTGTAACATTTCAGATACATTTTTACTTTATGGCAAACCCGTATACCTGTCAATATAATTTTCCAAATTAACGCTTTAGCACAGCAATTTATCCGTTCCTTTTCTCTTTTTCGCTTTAAATCGCTAAATTTTCTTGCATCCTTGCACGATCTGGGCTATAATGAGCAATGACATTTAGCAGAAAGGACGTGCCCTGCGCACGATGGAATACCATGAGTTTCGAATTTATCAAAAAACTGCCCACTCCTGCGGAGATCCGCAAGGAACTGCCCCTTCCGGCAGAATTAGCCAGGATCAAAGAAGAAAGAGATGCTGAAATCCGTGACGTCCTCACCGGCAAAAGCAATAAGTTTCTGGTGATTATCGGACCCTGCTCCGCTGATAACGAAGATTCCGTATGTGATTACGTCAATCGTCTTGCCAAAGTGAATGAGAAAGTTAAGGACAAGCTGATCCTGGTGCCCAGAATCTACACCAACAAGCCCCGCACCACCGGCGAAGGCTACAAGGGTATCACCAGCCAGCCCGATCCCGAGAAGAAACCGGATTTCCTGGCAGGTCTGATGGCCATGCGTAAAATGCACATCCGCGCCATCAAAGAGACCGGTCTCACTGCCGCAGATGAAATGTTATACCCGGAGAACTGGGGTTATGTATCCGATATCCTCTCCTATGTGGCCATCGGTGCCCGTTCCGTAGAGGATCAGCAGCATCGTCTGACTGTCAGCGGCTTCGATGTAGCTGCCGGTATGAAGAATCCTACCAGCGGAGATTTCTCCGTAATGCTGAACTCCGTATATGCGGCACAGCACCCCCACTCCTTCATCTATACCGGATGGGAGGTGAATACCCACGGCAACGATCTGGCACACACCGTACTGCGCGGTGCTACCAACAAGCACGGTGCCAATATCCCCAACTACCATTACGAGGATCTGATCCGTCTGTGGGATATGTATGAAAAAATGGATCTGAAGAATCCTGCCTGCGTGATCGATGCGAACCACTCCAACTCCAACAAGCAGTTCAAGGAGCAGATCCGTATCACCAAGGAAGTCATGCACAGCCGTAAACTCAGCCCCGATCTGCACAAGCTGGTCAAGGGCGTCATGATCGAGAGCTACATCGAGGAAGGCAACCAGAAGGTGGGTGCCGGCTGCTACGGCAAGTCCATCACCGATCCCTGTCTGGGCTGGGAAGACAGTGAGCGTCTGATCTACGATATCGCTGAGTACGAATAAAAAGAACGATTTTGCAAATGGGGTGCTGAATCGTTAAAACAGTTTCAAAAAAACTGCAGGAATCCTTTTAATAACGCAGGATTCACAAAACATTCCAATAAACATCCGAAAACCAGTGCGATCCATATGAGCGCCAGTTTTCCCAATCTGCCGGGCAGGGATTTTTTTCCCTGCCCGGTTGTGTGATGGTAAAAATAAATACTCCGGTGCATATCTTCACACCATCTGAGTAACAGGATCATAGCCGGCAGGTAACACAGATAATGGGGAAAGATGCTCACGATCCCCAGAAGGATCCCCTTGATTCCATACCTAAACACTGCCGTACTCAGAAAAAAGCCCACAGAGAATCCGTATTTTACGGTGACTCCTCCGCAGAAAATCCATCCCAGATAAGTCGTTGCCATGATAATAAGCACCAGAAAATTCCGACATCTTTTGCACAGCACGTACCAGAACAGGATACTGCTGTCCACGGTCATATATTTCATGCGATATAACGTGTCCTCATCCAGCATTCCCGCACGGTTTAACAGAATTCCCCGTCCGAAATACACCGCAAACAATCCCACCACAAATCCCGTCAAAAACAAAAAGTGCAGCGGGAGTTTTCCCGCAGGCAACATGGATCTGTTCCATTTCATATATTCTCGTCTCCCGTCAGGCGTTGTTAGTAATATATGCGGACAACATGGAAAATCATGCTTTCTTATTCGTCTTTCAGAAAAGAAAAAGCCCATCCGGACAGGTACTGCCTGTCTGGATGGGGTTTCCTAAAATCATTATGTAGCAGCCGGTCGTGACTGCTTTTGTCTGTAACGGAATTACTCACTCAGGTATTTGGACGCGTAAGTTAAAATGCCGCAGATTGTCTTGCAGTCGTAGATCATCTGCTTTAATTCTTCTACGGAATAAGCCTCTACATTGATGAATTCATCTTCATCCAGATGCTGGTTTCCTCTGTCTTTCAGTCCTCTGGCCAGATAAATATCGATCTTCTCATTGCAGAATGCCACTGTGGTATAAATAGAGGTCAACAGTTCCACATGGTCAGTATGATACCCGGTCTCTTCCTGCAATTCCCGCATTCCTGCCGGAATCTCCAGCGTCTCCCGATTCAGGGCATTGCGGTACTGACGCACCATCAGAAGTTTACCGTCTTCTCTCACGGCTACCACCGCAGCTGCACCCTTATGGTCGATCAGATCCCATTTTGCAATATTACCGTTGGGAATCTGCATGGTATCCTGATAATAGTCGATAATAGCACCCTTTGCTACCAGATCACGGCTGATACGCTTGAATTCTTCCATGACTTATCATCCCTTCTCATCCAAATCGAATACTTACCTGTTTTCCAGTAATTTATCTACGCTCACCATCTTGACGCAGAGTACGAACAGATCCGTAGCCATTGCCATCTCCTCCGGTGTGGGGAAGGAAGGTGCAATACGGATATTGGAATCCTTGGGATCCTTCTTGTAGGGGAAAGTAGCGCCTGCTCCGGTCAGAGTGACGCCTGCTTCCTTACACTTTGCCACGATAGCCTTGGCACAGCCTTCCAGGGCATCAAAGGAGATGAAATATCCACCGTTGGGCTTAGTCCAGGTACCGATGCCTAAGCCTCCCAACTCATTCTCCAGCACTTGCAGTACAGCCTCGAACTTGGGACGCATGATCGCTGCGTGCTTCTTCATATGTTCACGTACACCATTGATATCCTTGAAATAACGTACATGGCGTAACTGGTTGATCTTATCATAACCAATCGTCTGGATCGTCATGGACTTGCGCATATCATCCAGGTTTGCCTTGGAAGATGCAATAGCAGCAATGCCGGCTCCTGCGAAGGTTACCTTGGAGGTGGAACAGAACTCGAATACCATGTCCGGATGTCCTGCTTTCTCACACTCGGAAAGAATCTCTAACAGCTGGTCCTGTCTGTCATCATATAAATGATGGATGGCATAGGCATTATCCCAGAAAATACGGAAATCCGGTGCGGCAGGCTGCAATGCTGCGAAACGTCTTACAGTCTCATCGGAGTAGGAATAGCCCTGAGGGTTGGAGTATTTCGGTACACACCAGATACCCTTGATGGCAGGATCTTCAGACACCAGCTTCTCTACCATGTCCATATCCGGTCCTTCGGGTGTCATGGGCACATTGATCATTTCAATTCCGAAATGCTCTGTGATTCCAAAATGTCTGTCATAACCGGGTACGGGACACAGAAACTTTACATGATCCAGCTTACACCAGGGGGTATTGCCTAAGATGCCATGGGTCATAGCCCGGGATACGGTATCATACATGATGGTCAGGCTGGCATTACCGCAGACGATCACATTCTCCGGCTTCACTTCCAAAATGTCAGCGATCAGTTTCTTTGCCTCAGGAATACCGTCCAGGCCACCATAATTTCGAACATCCATTCCATCCTCAGCCTTCATAGCGCTCTGAGAATTTACAACATCGAGATAATCCATTGTCATATCCAGCTGGTTAACTGCCGGTTTTCCTCTGGACATATCCAGTTTCAGGCCTTTGCCTTTTGCATCTTCATATGCAGCGTTCAGCTCTGCCTTCAATGTTAAAAGTTCTTCCTTGGATAATTCCTGATATGCTTTCATTTCGTACCATACCTTTCTCGTTTTTTCCCATAGGGAATACGCTTTCTTCTGTGGACATTGGATAATCGTATACAATCATACACTTCGAATATCATACTATAAGAAAGTTCTTTGTACAATACCTTTTTTCGAAAATTTTAGTAACTATTCAGAACCCCATTCGCAAAACCGCTACTTCGTAGCTTTCTTTTTGCTCATGTGGTTACTTCGCCATATAAAACTGCTTATCTGCCTGAATGCAAGCATTCGCAGAACGCAGTTTTGCATGGCTCTGAATAGTTACAAATTTTATCAAAAAAGCTGCTGTGCTTTAACAGCACAACAGCTTTTCTTACTTCGTATGAAATTGTCATTTCTGACTGGTCAGTTATTTGGCGTAATCAATTACGCGGCTCTCACGGATCACATTTACCTTGATCTGTCCGGGATATTCCAATTCAGCTTCGATCTGCTTGGAAATATCTCTTGCCAACAATACCATATCGGCATCTGAAATCTGCTCGGGCACTACCATAACACGAACTTCACGACCTGCCTGAATAGCAAAAGATTTATCTACACCTTTGAAATTGTTTGTGATATCTTCTAACTGTCTTAATCTGCTAGTATAGGTTTCCAGTGTTTCCCTTCTAGCTCCCGGTCTTGCAGCGGATATTGTATCAGCAGCTTGTACAATACATGCAATCAGGGAAGTAGGCTCTACATCGCCATGGTGAGATTCCACGGCATTGATAACCGTAGCGTTCTCTTTATATTTCCGACACAGTTCAGCACCCAGCTGAATATGGGAACCTTCCATCTCGTGGTCTACTGCCTTACCGATATCATGCAGCAGTCCCGCTCTCTTGGCAAGTCTCACATCCAGTCCCAGTTCCGCTGCCAGAAGACCTGACAACTGTGCAACCTCGATGGAATGCTTTAATGCGTTCTGACCATAGCTGGTACGGAATTTCATCTTACCGAGTAATCTTACCAGTTCGGGATGAATGCCATGTACACCAACCTCCAGAGTTGCGGCTTCTCCCTCTTCCTTGATCATTACTTCGACTTCTTTCTGCGCCTTCTCTACCATCTCTTCGATTCTGGCCGGATGGATACGTCCGTCCACGATCAGCTTCTCCAGCGCAATTCTCGCTACCTCACGACGAATCGGATCAAATCCGGACAGGATTACTGCTTCCGGTGTATCATCTATGATCAGGTCTACACCTGTCATGGTCTCAAGGGTACGGATATTACGTCCCTCACGTCCGATGATACGTCCCTTCATTTCGTCATTCGGTAACTGTACAACGGAAATTGTAGTCTCAGAGACATGGTCTGCTGCACATCTCTGTATAGCGTTAACCACATATTCCTTTGCCTTTTTGTCTGCTTCTTCTTTGGCCCGACTCTCCATTTCCTTGATCATCACGGCCGATTCATGTTTCACTTCATCTTCAACAATTTTCAATAAGTAGTCTTTTGCTTGTTCAGAGGTTAATCCTGAAATTCGTTCCAGTTCCTGCACACGCTGCTCATTCAGTCTGGAGACTTCTTCCTTCATGCGATTGAGGGATTCTTCTCTGGATGCTAAACTTGCCTCGCGCTTCTCGATGGCATCTGCTTTCTTATCGATGTTCTCTTCCTTCTGCTGAACTCTGCGCTCATACCGCTGGGCTTCCGCTCTACGTTCCTTGATTTCTTTGTCCAGTTCATTCTTGGTACGAATGGACTCTTCCTTGACTTCCAGGAGTGATTCGCGCTTTTTGTTCTCTGCAGTCTTCAGAGCTTCATCAATAATCTCTCTTGCCTTCTCCTCTGCGTTGCCGATGGTTCCCTCCGCGTTCTTCTTCAGACGGTTCGTGGTAACCTTTGCTGTGATCAGCACTGCAGCTATAATGGCAATAACAGAAACCACTAATACTATTACAATATTAGTGTCCACTACAGGAGCACCTCCTTATGAAATTTTCATTGTACATTTTGCTCCGATAATACAAATTATCGTTCATAATAGAATGCAATTTATGTACATTCTAACAAGCAATTCACAACAGTATTAGTGTAAACTGAAATTACACCCATGTCAAGTACAAGTCGCAATTAGTCCAAAAATAGTTCCTATATCAAAACAATCTTTGTGCATTATTTCTTGCTGTTATGCGTCGTCCGGTATTCTCAGAAATCATCGCTATGCATGCCACCGATGGCCTTGCGGATAGCTTCTGCGGAGAATCCCTTTCTGACCAGAAATGCGTAGATCTTCTGGCGTTCCTTCCAGTCTGTCTCTGCTTCCGGATCATAATGCTTCTTATGAAGCAGTTCACGGATCATACTCTGTTCGTCCTGCTCTCCGCCCTTCTCCCGCCAGACCTGCCAGGCCTGTTCCATGGTAGCTGCCGGGATTCCCTTGCCTTGCAGATCCTGTTCGATCCGCCGCCTGCTGCGGCTGTCCTCGTGATAAGTAATATAATCCACGGCATATCGCAAATCATCGATATAATGAAAGCCCGCCACATAAGCGATAGCCTGCTCTATAATCTCCGTCGGATAAAAGCCCTGCTGTAATTTTGTCCGCAGCTGTGCCGTCGTATATTCTCTTCCCTGCAACAGGTTCATGGCACGAAGCTTCGCCCGCTTGGGAAGTACCTCCTGCATGATAGTCCGATAATCTTCCTCGCTTAATTGCTGTCCTTCCTTTATATGGTAAAGACGCAATTCGCCTTTGTACAATACAAAGGCGAATTCCTGATCAATATATACTTTGCTTCTCGATTTGGAAAGTTCCGTAACCTGTGTTACCAGCATGGATCTACTCTTCCTTCTCTGCTGCGGCAGTGACATCTGCCTTTAGTCCGTAATGCTCTCTGACCTTCTCGGCAATCTCATCGCAGATGGCGGGATTGTCTTTTAAATACTGCTTGGCATTCTCACGGCCTTGTCCGATCTTGTTGCCCTCGTAGGCATACCAGGCACCGGACTTTGCCACAACGTCACAGCTGGCTGCCAGATCCAGAATATCTCCTACCATGGAAATACCTTCACCGAACATGATATCAAACTCTGCTTCCTTGAATGGAGGTGCAATCTTATTCTTAACGACTTTGACACGGGTACGGTTACCGATCACTTCACCGCCCTGCTTCAGAGCTTCGATCCTTCTGACATCCAGTCGTACAGAAGAATAGAACTTCAGCGCACGTCCGCCAGTAGTGGTCTCAGGATTACCGAACATTACACCTACCTTCTCACGCAGCTGGTTGATAAAGATAACCGTACAGTTGGACTTGCTGATCACAGCGGTCAGCTTGCGCAGCGCCTGGGACATCAGTCGTGCCTGTAACCCCACATGGCTGTCTCCCATATCACCGTCAATCTCGGCCTTGGGTACCAGTGCGGCTACGGAGTCCACTACGATAATGTCAATGGCTCCGGAGCGTACCATGGTCTCCGTGATCTCCAGTGCCTGCTCACCGTTATCCGGCTGGGAAATGTACAGGTTGTCAATATCTACGCCGATGTTCTTCGCATAGACAGGATCCAGAGCATGCTCCGCATCGATGAATCCGGCAATACCGCCTCTTTTCTGTACTTCTGCGATCATATGTAAGGTAACGGTGGTCTTACCACTGGATTCCGGTCCGTAGATCTCAATGATTCTTCCCTTGGGAATACCGCCCAGTCCTAACGCTATATCCAAACTTAAAGAACCGGTGGGGATGGTCTCCACATTCATCTGTGCCGTGGGATCTCCCAGCTTCATTACCGCGCCCTTTCCGTACTGCTTCTCGATCTGGCTCAGCGCCGCATCCAATGCTTTAAGCTTATCGTCTTTTTCCATGTCAATCTCCTTTTTGTTCAAGGAACAAATGTTCTGCTTTTTATTTAGGATAAAACATTTGTTCGTGTTTGTCAATGTCTATTTTTATTATACATATTTTGTGTACATTAAAGCTCCCTCATAAGCATTCCCCCTTATTTTTTCGTTCCGATGATCGTCTGAAATTTTGGCGAATGCCTGAACATCCTGAAATGTCTGTCGATAATCAGAGATAAAAGATACAAAAAGAATGTATCACACATCCCCGCTTCCCGCAAGGACGCATGATACATTTCCTGTGTTTTCGTCACTATCTACAATTTTTTACCCCTTCGTTTTGAGGGTATCTCACAAAATATTTTTCTGTTACTTTTTACCAAAAGTAACTTTACTGAAGTATTTCAGAATACAGCTGCGCATAAGAATCAGTGCTGCAGAGGTAGTTGCCTCTCTGATCTGGCTGCGGGTTCCGGAGAAATGATACTCTTTCACCGTAACTTCTCCCTTTATGCTGCATCCGATATATACCAGTCCCACCGGCTTTTCCTCGGTTCCGCCGTCCGGTCCCGCAATTCCGGTCACTGCCACAGCCACATCCGATTTCATTAACAGTGCGGCTCCTTTTGCCATCTCTGAGGCAGTCTTGCTGCTGACGGCACCGTATTTGTCCAGCGTGCTCTTACGCACTCCCAGGAATTTCCGTTTTGCCTTATTGGAATAAGTCACCAGTCCGGCCTTGTAGCACTCCGATACCCCGGGGACATTGATGATCCTTGCCGCGATCATGCCGCCGGTACAGGATTCCGCGGTTGTCACCGTCAGATCATTGGCCATCAGCAGATCTGCTACCGCCATCTCCAGGGTAGTCTCCGCCTTGGTACTGTAAATATCCGCTCCGAAACGGGATTTCAGTTCCTTCACCACAGGTTTAATGGCTTTTCCAGCTGCCTTGGTATCTTCCCCGGAAGCGGTGACACGGATATGTACTTCTCCCGTCTTGGCATAGGTAGCTATCGTAGGATTGGTCTGTCCGTCGATCAGATCCTTCAGGGTATCCTCCACCTGGCTCTCCGGCACACCACAAAGCTTTACCATCTGAGAACAGATCACCCCGGGAGTCAGTGTATCCAGATAAGGAAGCACCTGCTGTTCGAACATGGGAACCAGTTCCGCAGGGGGGCCCGGCAGCAACACAATACGGTTCTTCTCCGTCTCCAGAATAATGCCCGGCGCTGTTCCATTATCATTGTCCAGCACCTTCGCTCCCTCTGGCACCATGGCCTGTTTCCAGTTGTTCTCCGTGGGCTGAATATCTCTGACTGCGAAAAATTCGGCAATGCGCTCCATGCTGTGATCATCCACCGAGAGATTCTTTCCACAGACTTCCGCCACAGTCTCCTTGGTCAGATCATCCTCCGTGGGTCCCAGTCCACCAGATAACAGGATCACATCCGAACGCTCCATGGCACATTTCAGCACACCTGCCAGTCTCTCCACATTATCTCCCACCACTGTCTGGTAGTAACAGTCCAGTCCGGCTCCCGCCAGCTTTTCCGCCAGATAAGCTGCATTCGTATTCACAATGTTCCCCAGTAATAATTCGG
>OHEZ01000995.1_pt1 | contig 13555 bp, 8 predicted proteins | sample 1567391 | NCBI WGS metagenome assembly OHEZ01 (sample SAMEA3879518, study PRJEB24766) | human gut metagenome | biome: human-associated habitat; feature: feces | place: USA | collected 1985/1987
AAGAGGCTATGGAAAACTTCAAGGCAGCAGAATCACACCAGCCTGACTACTCTGTAATCATCGGCGGAGATTCCGGCATCACGGCTCCGGGTATAAGCACCAACTATCACATCATCAAGGATAGTGAAGGCAAGGATGAAAAACTTGTCATCTTCGGTTACCGGCTCAATACCGGATTCGTAATCACTGAATTCCCTATCAAGCAAGAAGAAGACTGATGAAAACGAATTTCAGATATTTCCTTTATGCAGCAGCCGTCGTCCTGGCGGCTGCCTGCAATGAAAAGCAGGAACTCCCAGATAGACCTGACAAACCCGGAACCAATCCGGATAAACCTGCTGCCGAGGTTCCTGTCTTACCACGTCCTCAGCTGAGAGGAGCATGGATGGCGACAGTGTGGGGACTTGACTGGCCGGACGGAAATCACGACGCAGCCAGCCAGAAATCACTCTACACCGAGTATCTGGATCTGTTCAAGAGACTGGGTATCAATGCCGTATTCTTTCAGGTACGCGGAATGGCCGATGCCTACTATGAGTCATCATACGAGCCTTGGAGCCGATCCATTACCGGAACGCAGGGGCAGAAACCGAGTTATGATGTCATGGATTTCCTCATCAGCGAGGCCCACAAAAGAGGAATCGAATTCCACGCCTGGATAAATCCTTACAGGGTTTCAACTCCTTCCTATTTCGGCGAAGGCCTGGATCCGAAGATTCCCGCTTCGATGGTGAAGAAATATGACAAGATTTGGGTCTATAATCCGGCTCTTCCTGAAGTCAGACAGAGGATTGCAGACATCGTGAAGGAGATAGTAACCAAGTTCGATGTGGACGGAATCCATATGGACGACTATTTCTATCCGTCAGTTTCATCTCTTGGAGATGAGGATGACTTCAAGAAATACGGTTCGAACTATAATTCCATCGAGGATTTCAGGAGAGGCAACATCTTCGAGATGGTGAAACTTGTAAAGAATACAATCCGGTCGGCCAAACCGGAAGTGGCTTTCACTATAGGACCTCAGGGTAACTACGATAACAACTACAGTACCCAGTACATTGACATGCCTAAGGTATGTGCGGCGAAACTCATCGACGCGGCCATTCCTCAGCTCTACTGGTCCACAAAAGCAAGCAAGGACTACTATACCCCGAGACTTGACTGGTGGTCACAGAATGTAGGTTCAGTACCGATGATGATAGGACACAGCCTGAGCGGATTCAAAGAGAACAGCAGCGGATATGAGTCCTCTTCAGAACTTGAGACACAGTTCAGTCTGGCCGACAAGAAGTCGAACAGTTACGGACATCTTCTCTACAGTGCAAAGACCGTAAAGAGTGACCCTAAGGGTATCCAGTCCGTAATCAAGAGTTCATTCGGCAAGAAGGCGCTGATTCCTCATCTCGGAGGGACCGGAGCTGATGCCGCACCTGATGCTCCGAAGAACATCGTAATCTCAGGAGGGACACTGAACTGGGACAAGTCAGCCGGCGCCAAGTATTATGCCGTTTACATGAGCAACGGAAACAAGAAAGTCGCAACTCTGATAGATACTGTGGACGGAACGTCTTACCAGCTTTCCGCGAAAGGTAAATATTTCGTTACAACACTTGACAAGAACAATCTTGAAAGCAAGATATCAGAAATCGTAAAGTATTGATAATGGCGGGGTTTCGCTGACTCGAAGCCCAAAACTGACATTATATTACTGTGGACGGATGGCCGAGATTTGCGGTCATCCGTCCTGTTTTCGAGGAATGGTCGTTTTTTTTATGTAATTTTGTAGAATGTGTGAATCAAAGTGAACACGAAAAATTTATATAACATGAAGATAGAAAACAAAAAGGTAGTCGAGCTTACTTACGAGCTCACTGTAGATGGAAAGGTAGTGGACAGGACAACTGAAATGACAGGCCCGCTCGATTATATTCACGGAGAGCACATGCTCCTCCCCAAATTCGAGGCGGAAAGCGAATTCGCATTCACATTGACACCGGAAGAAGGCTACGGCGAATACGATCCGAAGCACAAATTCGAGATTCCTAAACAGTCTTTCGAAATCGACGGAAAAATCCGCGAGGACCTGATGCAGGTAGGAAAGATCATCCCTATGCTGAACAGCTCAGGAATGGTCGTACAGGGACTCATTGCCGCTGTCAATGATGATACGGTCACCATGGACTTCAACCATCCTATGGCCGGCAAGACATTGAATTTCAAGGGCAAGGTAGTTTCTGTCCGTGACGCTACAGAGAAGGAACTTACCGAGGGACTTCACGGAGAGTTCGTTCCGAAGGAAGGCGGATGCTGCCACGGCGGATGCGGATGTCATCACGAGGACGGCGACCACGAGTGCTGCCATGGCGAGGGACATGAGGGAGAGTGCCACTGCCATGGTGAAGGACACGAAGGAGAGTGCCACTGCCACGAAAACTAGACTCGTAAAATGAAGACAGCCGTAGTCATTCTTAACTGGAACACAAAGAATTACCTTGAGCAGTTCGTTCCTGGAATTCTCCGCTCTCTGGAGGGCGAAGACGCATGCCTTGTCGTGGCGGACAGCGCTTCGACAGACGGTTCCATGCAGATGCTTGCCGAGAAGTTCCCTGAAGTAAGGCAGATACGGCTGGACAAGAACTATGGATTTACCGGAGGGTACAACAGGGCCCTCCGGCAAATTGATGCAGAATACTACGTCCTTCTGAACTCTGACATTGAAGTGCCGGAAGGATGGCTCAAGCCGCTGGTGCAGACGATGGATTCATGTCCCGATGTGGGCGCCTGTTCCCCGAAACTGCATTCGTGGTTCGAAAAGGACAAATTCGAATACGCAGGAGCCGCCGGAGGATATCTCGACTATTTCGGCTTCCCGTTCTGCCGCGGCAGACTGATGAAAATGCTGGAAAAGGATGAAGGTCAATATGACAGGCGCGCCGACGTGCTTTGGGCTACCGGAGCGTGTCTTATGGTGAGGAGTTCGCTTTTCAACGGGCTGGGCGGTCTGGACGACAGGTTTTTCGCCCACATGGAAGAGATTGACCTCTGCTGGAGAATCCAGCTCGCAGGATACAGAATAAGAATCGTACCGGAGTCCCTCGTATATCATATAGGAGGCGGAACACTTCCTCAGACCTCCCCATGGAAACTCAAGCTGAACTACAGGAATAACCTGATGCTTCTGGAGAACAATCTGGCCAAGACACTGGCATTGACAATCTCCGAAAAGGAGAAAGGCATTGACAATTCCGGAAAGATTGCCGCGAAAGCGGTCAGGCAGGCCGGCAGGAGAATCTGGTTGAGGATGGTCATTGACGGTCTCACGGGAGCGGCGTATCTGCTGATGCTGAAACGGGATTATTTCAAGGCTGTCATTGACGCGCACAAAGAGTTCAGGCAGATGTCGAAGCGGCCGGGAGCGGAGGAGGTCAATGACTGGCTGTCGGAGTCAGCCGCGAAAAGACCGAGGCCTCAGGTCCAGGGCATATATCCGCATTTGATTATCCCGATGGCCATATTCCTGAGAAACAAATCGTTCGGCATCATCAACAAATATTTTCAAAAATAATTCAGACCATGGTAATCATCATCGAAGGTGCGGGAGAAGTAGGTTCCCATCTGGCAAAGATGCTCAGCAACGAGGCAAATGACATCACTGTCATTGACATTGATGAAGAAAGGCTTGCGAGACTGAGCATGACGGCGGACATCGTCACCATACTCGGGGATTTGTCCTGCATCAAGGTACTGAAGGATGCAGGGGTGGAACATGCAGACCTTTTCATTGCAGTAAACCCGAACAGTTCGCAGGACGTGAATCTTGTGAGTGCGCTTCTGGCAAAGAAACTCGGCTGCAAGAAAGTTTGTGCCCGCATCAATAACGAGGAGTATCTTTCTTTCGAGAACAAACACCTGTTCACGGAACTTGGCATTGATCTTATGTTCTATCCCGAGAAGATTGCGGCCGGCGAAATCGCAGGTCTGCTCAAGCGTACCGCTTCGACGGAAACCATGGATTTTGCGAGGGGAAAACTGCAGCTGGCAGTGTTCAAACTGGAGGACGACTCCCCTATCCTTGACATGAAGATTGCCGAGTTTGCGGCCTGCGTCCCTTTCGGGACACAGTTCAGAGTCGTGGCCATATCTCGCGACGACACGACCATAATGCCGAAATTCGACACTCGTCTGAAGTATCATGACCTGGTCTATATCATAACCACGCGTGATGGCATCAATCCGCTGATGAATTTCCTGGGCAAGAGCAACATTGAAATCAACAATGTGATGATTCTCGGCGCAGGTGCCATCGGCGAAATGGTAGCGGGTTCCATCTGCAAGCAGGTCGAGGCCGTGAAGGTAATCGATTCCGACAAGCAGAGGTGCATTGAGTTGAGCGAAAATACCGATGACAATGTTCAGGTTATCAACGGAGACGGTCGTGATTCCGACTTCCTTCTGGAGGAAAACATCAAGGATTATGATGCTTTCGTGGCGGTTACGAATAATGATGAGGCCAATATCCTGGCCTGCGTCGTAGCCAAGCGATTCGGCGTGGAGCGCACGATTGCGGAGGTCGAGAATCTGGAGTATATCCGTCTGGCCGAGGAGATGGGCGTGGACGCAGTCATAAACAAGAAACTCATCACTGCCGGCAAGATATTCAAGATGACGCTCAGCAACAAGGTCCGTTTCGTGAAATACATGAGCGGAACCAATGCTGAAATCTTGGAATACATAGTCGCCCCGGACAGCGCAATAACACGCAAGACATTGAAAGACATTGACTTTCCTGAGAACGCCATCATCGGAGGAATTATCCGCGGCAATGATTATTTCATCGCTGTCGGTGACACTCAGATCGAGGCTTACGACAGGGTCGCCGTATTTGCCCTGCCATCAGCTGTCAAGGAAGTCGATAAGATGTTCAGATAATCAGAACCTTACAAAAGACATAAATTCATGGCATCATACCTGCAGATTGAAAACATAAGCAAGAGTTACGGCCCGAAGGTGCTTTTCGAGCATATCGGGTTCAATATCAACGAAGGAGACAAAATCGCGCTGATTGCCCCAAACGGGACGGGCAAGTCCACGTTGCTCAGGATATTGGCCGGAAACGACAAGTCGGACTCCGGCGGAAAAATCACATTCCTGAAGCATATACGCATCGCGTTTCTGGAACAGGAGTTCAGCCACGATCCTGAAAAGGTTGTCTTTACTCAGGTCATGGATTCAAGCAGGAATTTCACAGAGGGGCTGGATGATGACGACTTGTTTGCTTATGAACTCAGGGTCAAGAAGTTCCTGACAAGTTTCGGCATTGATGAAGGGGCATTGATGAAGAACCTTTCCGGCGGCGAGGTGAAGAGGGTGGCATTGACAGTCATGCTTGCTTCCGAGGCCGATTTCTACATCATGGACGAGCCGACCAACCACCTTGACATCGACGCAATCGAGTTTCTGGAGAATTATCTCGGACATTCGCGCAGCACCCTGCTGATGGTGACTCACGACCGCTATTTCCTTGATCATGTGTGCAATACGGTCATGGAACTGGACCACGGGGCTGTCTATACCTATAGGGGAAATTACGAGAATTATCTCGAAAAACGCCAGGAACGCATTGACAATTACAATGCGGAGACGGCGAAGGTCAATAATATTCTCCGGAGGGAACTGGAGTGGATCAGGAGTTCGCCTTGCGCCCGCACAGGAAAGGCCAGGTACAGGATCAATGCCTTTTATGACCTGAAGGACAGGGCCGAGCAGACTTACACGAGCAAAAAGGTGAGCCTGGAATCCATGGGAAAAGGCTCAAGGCTCGGAAGCAAGATCATTGACTGCAAGAATCTGAGTTTCAGTTACGGGGCTGACAAATATCTGGACCATTTCACATATAATTTCCAGAGGTTCGAGCGTGTCGGCATCGTCGGAAAAAACGGCACCGGCAAATCCACGTTCCTGAACATCCTTACCGGGAACATCCCGGAGAACGGAGAACTTAGCGGCATCATCGAGCGCGGAGAGTCATTGAAAATCGGCTACTACCGCCAGAGCGGAATGAAATTCAATGAGGACCAGACGGTTATGGAGATTGTCAGCGACACTCACCTTCTGAACCAGTTTCTGTTCAGCCACGACATGTTCACCACCAAGGTTTCGAAGTTGTCGGGCGGCGAGAGAAGAAGGCTCTATCTGATGACGATTCTGATGCAGAATCCGAATCTGCTGATTCTGGACGAGCCGACCAATGACCTGGACATCGTGACGTTGGACGTGCTGGAGGAATACCTGAATGAATTCAAAGGCTCATTAATAATCGTATCGCACGACCGTCATTTTCTGGACAGACTTGTCGATCACCTCTTCATATTCTGCGGCGACGGCGTGGTGAAGGATTTCATCGGCTCGTACAGCGAGTACCACGAATATATCAAGGAGTACGAGGCCCAGCAGAAAGCTGCCGCCAGAGCGGAGGCTAACAAGGGTAAAGTCAATGACAGTGAGGTCAATGCGGATCGCCCTGCCAAGAAGAAGAAACTCTCATACAAGGAGCAGAAGGAACTGGAGCAGTTGGAAAAGGATATGGAGGCTTTAGGCAAGGAGAAGGAAGAGCTGGAGCAACAGCTTTCTGCGGGGACGATTCCTTACGACAAAATTCAGGAGGTATCGACCCGTTTCGGTGAGGTGAAGGACCTCATCGACGAGAAAGAGATGCGCTGGCTGGAACTTCAGGAGAGCCTGCAGTAGCCTGTCCCCTCAAATTTCAGAAATGTTACATTTCTATTTCAAAAAATAATTGTACCTTTGCTTTCGAAACGTAATCGTTTTATGTTTCGAAATAAAAGAACACACCAACTATTTTCGGGAATTGTCTTCCGACATTGACCTGTTCCGACAAATCCCTGAGAATATGGCAAACACGCAAACAAACCAAAACATTAAATAAACAATGGCTAGATTTTTTGACCCGCCTGCACCGAAGCAACAGCTTCCGTCAGAGAAAGTCCCTAAAGTTTTCAATGCTATGAGATGGAAGGTATTCCTAGGTGCCTTCCTCGGATATGCCGGTTATTACCTCGTCCGCAAGAATCTTTCTCTTGCAGCGCCTGACATGATCAAGGATGGTATCCTTGACGCAGGTAAAGTAGGACTTGCAATGTCAGCAGTATCAATAGCTTACGCATTCAGCAAGTTCATCATGGGTAGTGTGTCGGATCGTTCTGATTCACGTAAATTCCTCTGCGTGGGACTCGTCCTTTCCGCATTGGTAATGATACTTACGGGTATCATCCCTTATGGCGCCAATACGGCATTGAACACCACCGTCATCTTCTTCCTCATGCTCGTTGTGGGCTGGTTGTCAGGTATGGGATGGCCTCCATGCGGCCGTATCATGACCCACTGGTTCTCGCAGAACGAGAGGAGTTTCAAGATGAGTATCTGGAATGTTTCACATACTATCGGCAGTTTCTCCCTCGGTTTCCTGGCAATTGCCGGTGTGGCTCTTTTCGCATTCTTCGCGCCTACTTTCGGCATGGATGCAGCTCAGGCCTGGAGGGGTAACTTCATTTTCCCTGCCGTTGTGGCTATCGTCATAGCAATCTTCTGCTGGTGGGCCATCCGTGACACCCCGGAGTCTTGCGGTCTGCCTTCAGTCCAGGAATACAGAAATGATTACAGTGGAGTAAAGAGCAAGGGCCCTGCAGGAGACAAGCTTCCGTTCAAGGTTCTCTTCATAGATTACGTTTTCAAGAACAAGCTTCTGTGGATTGTGGCTCTCAGCAACATCTTCGTATATATGGTACGTTACGGTATCGGCGACTGGTCTCCTACCTTCCTTCAGGATGCAGGAATCATGACTGCCGACGAGAGCAAGGTCGCTTTCTCCGTGCATAACCTCATCGGAGCGTTCGGAACAATCCTCTGCGGTCTCGCGACATCCAAGATTTTCAAGGGCCGTTGCGCTCCTATGAATGTCATCTGCATGATTGCCTGCATGTTCGGCGTCTTGATCTACTGGTTCGTAGGCGCAGGTTATATTGCCATGAGCCCTGCTCTCCAGAAGACACTCGTCTATGTCGCCCTCTGCCTCATCGGATTCTTCATCTATGGTCCTGTGGCACTTACAGGAGTACAGGCATTGAATCTTGTTCCTAAGAATGCTGCGGGTACTGCAGCCGGTTTCGTCGGCCTGTTCGGTTATTTCGTCGGTGATGCCATCTGCTCCAAGATTTTCGTCGGCAGCGTAGCAAATTCTCTCGGATGGAATGCGGCCAATCTTACTGTCGCTATCGGAGCCGGTATCGGAGTCATCCTCTGCGCCATGCTTATCAAGAGCGAAAAGTCTGTGACCAACAATTAATTCCGAATAAACTGTCCGCCGGCTGATTCACGTCTGCCGGCGGAATTTCATAACAAACAGATATGAGAAAATTTATATTGTCAATGCTGGTTTTCCTTTCGGTCTGCGCCGCAGCAGATGCGAGGAAGGTCAGCGGAAAAGTCCATTCGGGCGCAAAAGCACTGCAAGGTGTAGTCGTTACTGACGGTTCTTCTTTCACAAAGACCAAAGGTGACGGAACCTTCAAACTGAACGCCGACAACAAGGCCAGATTCGTCTATATCATAACTCCTTCCGGTTATGTCGCTGACTACAGAAGCGGTACTCCGGAGTTCTACAAGGAGGCTTCTGACAAGGAGCTTGATTTCAATCTCGAAAAGACGGCAAGGTCGTCAAGTTACACTCTGTTTTCCGTTTCCGACCCTCAAATCAGGAACAACAATCAGCTGAAGCAGTTCGCAGGTCTTCCTTTCGAGGATCTGAAGGCCGAAGGAAAGAAGTATGGCAAGAAGGGTCCGGTAGTGGCCGTTATGCTTGGTGACTCCGGCTGGGACAAGAACCTTCCTACCCTTCTTCCCGCTTACAAGAAGAAAATCAGCAGACTCGGTTTCCCTGTCTATACCGTAACCGGAAACCATGACTACAACAAGGAGCGTTCTTTCAAGAATTATTCGAAGGATTATTTCGACAATTTCGGTCCTTACAATTATGCCTTCTGGATGGGCAAGGATCTGGTGCTCTGCGTGAACAACATCATCTATTACAAGGAGAAAGAGTATGTCGAGGGATATTCTGAGGAGGTCCTCAAGTTCGTCAAGAATCTCCTGAACTACGTTCCGAAGAAGACTCATATCTTCATGGCCCAGCATTGTCCGATCGACAGATGGTGGCGTCCTGAAGAAACCAGGAGGATTGTCAATGGTGACAAGATGCTTGCTCTTCTGGAGGGCCGCAAGGTGGATATCCTTTCCGGCCATACCCATATCATGAACAATTACCAGATTACCCCGGACATCATGGATCACAATGCGCCAAGTATCTGCGGTTCGTGGTGGTTTGCTGACTGGTGCCGTGACGGTGTGCCTGCCGGCTATGAGATTTTCAATGTCAAGGGCAAGGATATCAGCTGGTTCTACCATTCTCTTGGTCATGATGACGATTATCAGGTGGAGATCATTGCTCCTGGCCAGAGCATGTATCATCCTAATTCCGTGATTGCCAATGTCTGGGATTATGATGAGAATTGGTCCGTCACCTGGTCTCAGGATGGCATTGACATGGGCTCTATGAAGATGGTCGAGGATTGTTCTCCTACCTATATCAAGAAGATTGAGGATCATTATCAGGGCGAGCCGATTCCGGGCTTCCGCAGCCCGAAGAGGTCAACCCATTATTTCGCGGCGACGCCGAGCCAGTATGCCAAGGTGGTGACTGTCAATGTCAGGAGCCGTTTCGGCAAGGAGTGGCATTATGAGGTCAAGCTTGCTGACCATGTGGATGTCCAGGCTCACCGCGGAGGTGCCGGCCTGTGGCCTGAGAATACGTTTACGTCAATGACGAATGCGACATTGATGGGTGTAAATACTCTTGAGCTTGATTTTCAGATCAGCAAGGACGGACAGATCGTGGTTTCGCATGATGCATATTTCCATTCCCGCTATGCCACCCGTCCTGACGGAAGCATTGTCAAGCCTGATGATCCTAAGGAGTATCTTTATACCATGCCTTATGATTCCATTGCCAAGTATGATGTGGGAATGCGAGCCAGTGAGGTCTGGCCGGGCAAGGAGCAGTCTCCTGCAGTGAAGCCGCTTGCTACCGAGCTTATAGATTCCGTGGAGACATTGACAAGGCTTCGTGGTCTCGACCCTATGCGGTACAATATCGAGATCAAGTGCAAGAAGGGTAAGGGCGAGGGCATCAATTGGCCTGAGTACCACGAGTTTGTAGACAAGTGCATCGAGTTGCTCCTGTCCAAGAATCTCGGTGACAGGCTTGTTGTCCAGTGCTTCGATGTTCGCGCTCTGAATTATATGCATGAGAAGTATCCTCAGCTCAAGCTTTCTTATCTTATCAGCAAGAAGGATACTGACTGGGATACGTATATGGGCAAGCTGAATTTCACTCCTGAGTGGCTGAGTCCTGAGCATGTAATCGTGGATGCCAAGATGGTGGAGAATTGCCGCAAGGCCGGCATCATGCTGGTTCCTTGGACTGTCGATGATGAGGCCGAGATCAAGAGAATTCTGGATCTTCATGTGGAGGCTATCATTTCGAATTACCCTGACCGTGTTCTGAAGGTAACCAGAGGATATGTGAAGTAGGATTTTTTAGAAATTATTTGTGACCCGCGCCTTGTACGTTTGTCGTGCTCGGCGCGGTTTTTTGTGATGACGGAGCATTGTGTGATGTCGTGGCATTGTGTGTGATGGCAGGAACTGAGTGTTTGATGGCAGGGACCATGGTGCAGGAACTGCGTCCGGGGCATTGGAATGTATGCAGGCTCGAGCCTCCGGGCCGGTACGCCCCTGCGGGGCTACCCTTCCCACTGCGTGGGCCCCTTCTCGTGAAGCCGCGGACGGCTACACCGTCCCGAATGCTCCCGCCGGCTATGCCCTGATCAATGTCATTGATATTGTCAGTCGAAACATTGGACAACTTCAATGGAAAAACTTATGCTCCTGTCAGTCATATGCCTATACCTCGGGACTTTACACAATTCGGTTCCGAATAAACGTTTTAAGTCGCACAAACTGAGACAATTTGATGGTTTTGTTCCGCGAAAACGTTTTATACGATACTAAATGCCCCGCATTGATGTTTTTGTTCCGCAGAAACGTTTTAAACGGGACAAAAGGCACTATTTCCAAGAGATTGAAGAGATGTCTCTAGAACTTCATTCAAATATAAAACATCAGCCGGGCCCCGGAAGGACCCGGCTGATTATTTACAATACGCTGATAATCAAGAACAAACAGACTTACAGCACAACCATCCGCAACTAAATTGCCATATTACCGCACATGCAGCGCGGCAAGGCCATCGGCCACTGACATTGAACAGAAGCGGTGGTAGTCGGTCATAAATGACGGATTGTCCTGGAGACGGAGAGCCTTGAATGGTGAAAGATTCAGGAAATTGTCTGAAACTCCGGAAGCGTCGGCGCACCCGGAAAGCAAGGCCTCATCTTCAGAAGTGATGTGCGGCTCGAAAACCTCTATCGGCTGGCCAGACTCAGTACGCCTGAAAATCAGATACTTGGCATAACTTGCTATCAGGAAGGCAAGACGACTGATATCATGTCCGTCACGGAGCATCTTGGACAAGGTCGGAACAATGTACACCTCAAACTTGGCAACGCCATCGCCACAGAGACGAGAAACCTGGTCACTGATGGCAGCATTGGAAAAACGACGGAGCAAGGTCGCCTTGTACTCATCGAGGTCAACACCAGCCGGAGCCGGCACATACGGAGTCACATCCACATCCATGAAAGTCTTGATGAGAGAACGGTATCGGCTATCGGCAAGAACCGCATCGACCTTACGGAAACCCTCCAGATAAGCAGGATAACAAAGAAGAGAATGAGACGCATTGAGAAGACTGAGCTTCATATTCTCATAAGGAGTCACATCATCAGTAAACTGGACACCGACACGCTCCCAGGCAGGACGGCCGGCAATGAACTTGTCCTCCACAACCCACTGGATGAAATCCTCACAATGCACATCAGTAATGTCACCCGACTTGGTCGCAGGCGTAATCCTGTCCACCATAGAATTCGGGAAAGTCACATTCGACTCCGCCCAGACAACCACCTCAGGATACTTTGCACGGAAATACTCCATGAACGACCGCTCTGCCGTAGCACCATTATGCTGCAGATTGTCGCACGAAAGAATCGTAACCGGAAGACCGGCCGCCATACGGCGCTTCAACCCCTCGGCAACATACCAGAAGACACTATGAGGCCTGTCAATGTCAACCTTATAACCACCTTCGGTAATTGTCAATGTTATAATCTTCGTCGAAGGCGCGGCAATACGTGCAATAATCGGCTCGCTATCCTCCTCGCCCCAATTCAGTTCCACAAGAGAACCAATCCGATAAACAGTATTCTTTCCGGAAGGCTCACAAACAGTAAGATTGTACTCTCCCCTGTTGCATTTCAAAGCATTGAAAAGAGGCCCGTCAGTCGGCATGATCATCGCCCCTGAAACACCCCATGACCTCTGATCGGGATCCTCAAGAAGAAGATTCGTATAATATTCAAGATGAGCACGATGGAAATTACCCACGCCGAAATGGACAATGCCGGGAACAACTGTCTCCCTGTCATAACCATACACCACCTGGCCCTTCAGACTATCCGGAACCGGATTGATGGCACCACTGCAGGTACATACAAAGGCTGCGACTTCAACAGCCTTCTCATGGGCTGCCGCAACAGACTCACCATTCATTCTAGCCATCACATAAGTAGCTGTAAATGAATCTCCTGCACCGACAGTATCGACAACATTGACCTTAGGCGTCTCCTTGTGCGAAAGCAGTCCTTCAGGACCATAGATCTCGCTGCAGACAGCGCCTTGGGTAAATATCACACTTTTCAATGAGAATCTGCTGATCAATGCCGAAATCTGTTCTGCAGCAGAACCCGGAATCGAGAACAATTCAGCGACGACAGGAAGCTCATCCTCATTGAGTTTCAGCACATCCGCACGCTCAAGAGAGGCCTCGATAATTTCACGACTATAATAATGCTGACGCAAATTGATGTCATACACCCTGAGACAAGACTCAGGAGCGGAATCAATCATCTTCAGTACACTCTCGTGTGATGTCCGGGACCTCTGGGCCAATGTCCCCCAACAAATGACATCTGCATCCGAGAACAGCCCCAGAGTCTTGGAGTCACATGACATGAAATCCCATGCAACCCCCTCAACAATCTCATATTCAGGAACTCCGGCGCTATCCATCGTCACAAGGACACGACTTGTAGGCTTATCGTTCCGCTGGATATAATCCAGATTCAAACCTGTCCCCTTCAATGCCTCCAGAGTTTCATCTCCAAGTTCATCAATGCCAATGGCCGAAACCGGATACACATCGGCCCCGAACTCCTTTGCAAAAAAAGCAAAATTCACTGGAGCGCCACCAAGACGTTTTCCTGACGGGAAAACATCCCATACAGTCTCCCCTATTCCT
>OHEZ01001015.1_pt1 | contig 13329 bp, 9 predicted proteins | sample 1567391 | NCBI WGS metagenome assembly OHEZ01 (sample SAMEA3879518, study PRJEB24766) | human gut metagenome | biome: human-associated habitat; feature: feces | place: USA | collected 1985/1987
ATCAAAAAAGCTTAATGATTCGGGCGAAATAACAAAATTTACAGAAAACGTTAAATCTTTTGCAAACACCTTTTCATTTTTTGTAAAGGATAATTCGACTGTTAAATCGCTTTCAAATATTAATTCAAACGAAGCCGCTGTTTATATAACGGATAATATTCTTTGTCCTATTGTTCAAGAAATTATTAAAATACTTTTAATTCTATTGACTTTTGTTCTTTTTTATGTAATAACAAATATTATACTTTCTTTTGCAAAAAAAATAAGAAAAGAGAAGGAACTTCCTTTTCACAAAACAAACAGCTTTTTCGGCGGAGTATTCGGCTTGGTTAAATCCGGCGCTTGCTTGATTGTGATTTCAGCTGTTTGTGAATTTGTGCTTGATATTATGACCACCCAAAATCAGTTTGTTACACAGCTTAGAAGCAGTGTGATTATAGAATATATTAATAAATTCAACCCTTTGATATGAGGAGGATAAGCTATGAGTAAATTTAATGAAAATGTTAAAGACCTTTTTGAAAATTGGAATACAATTCCTAACTGGTTGTGCTTTGTAAGAATTGCACTTATTCCTGTTTTTTCCGTTCTTTTTATTAAAGAACAATACATAGCCGCTTTTATAACTATGATTGTTGCGGCTTTAACCGATGTATTTGACGGCAAAATTGCAAGAAAATATAATATGGTGTCAAATCTCGGCAAAATTCTTGACCCTATTGCGGATAAACTGTCACAGATAGCAATTGTTATTATTTTGCTTGTTAAGTTTTGGGACGGTCCGCTTAAGTATATTTTGTTCCTTTTTATATTTAAAGAACTGTTGATGATTATCGGCGCAGCTATTTTGATGTCAAAGGGTATGCGCCCTGTTGCCGCTGAAGTTTGGGGAAAACTTGCAACTGTTGTATTTTATACTTTTATGATAACAATTATTGCTATCGGCCCTGACGGTGCGCTTCTCAGCATTGACTTCTTTAAAGGCTTGGAACTTAATAATACCGTAATAATGATTATGGTTATTATTTCTGCAATTCTTGCTTTTGCGTCCCTTTTCGGTTACGCACCGGGATTTATTCGTCAGCTCAAGGAAAATAAAGAAAAAAGCGATTCCTCTGAAAAATAAGCTGACTACCTATTACGAGGTGATTTAATGAAACAGCAAATGTGTTCACGCTGCGGTGAAAGACCGGCGGTTGTGTTTATTCAAAAAATGGAAAATGATAAGGTTACTCCTGAAGGACTTTGCATTAAATGTGCAAGGGAGCTTAATATCGGTTCAATTAATCAAATGATTGATAAGCTTGGCATCAGCGACGAGGAAATTGAAGCTGCAAGCGAGCAAATGGCTGATTTTATGGAAAATATGGGCGATTTTAATCTTGATAATTTGTCCGAAATGTTTAATCCTGAAAATTTTGACGGCGCTCAAACTATGCCTTTTTCCGACTTAATTAACGGTGCTCTTTCTCCGACAGAAGACGGTGAAGAAGAAATTACCACCGATAATTCCGACTCTCAGCCAAACGGCAAAAAACGCAGAAAGGGTAAAAGAGGAGCGAAGGATGATTCAAGAAAATTCCTCAATACTTACTGTACTAATCTTACCGAACGTGCTAAGCATGGCGAAATTGATAATATTATCGGCAGAGAAAGCGAGATTGCACGTGCAGTTCAAATTCTCTGCAGAAGAACAAAAAATAACCCATGCCTTATCGGTGAGCCTGGCGTCGGTAAAACCGCTATAGCAGAGGGCCTTGCAATCAAAATTGCCAAGGGAGAGGTACCTGCACGTCTTGCTGACAAAGAAATTTACCTTCTTGACCTTACCGCACTTGTTGCCGGCACTCAGTTCAGGGGCCAGTTTGAAGGCAGAATTAAAGGCCTTGTTGACGAGGTTAAACACGAGGGTAATATTATTTTGTTTATTGACGAGGTTCATAATCTTGTGGGTACAGGCGATTCAGAGGGTACAATGAATGCTGCCAATATTCTTAAGCCTGCTCTTTCAAGAGGTGAAATTCAAGTAATCGGCGCTACTACCTTTAATGAATACAGAAAATATATTGAAAAAGACGCCGCTCTTGAAAGACGTTTTCAGCCTATTAAGGTTGAAGAACCGTCAATTGACGATGCATATAAAATGCTTGTCGGCATTAAGGGATATTATGAAGATTATCATAAGGTACAGATTTCAGACTCGCTTGTATATAAAGCCGTTACTATGTCCGAAAGATATGTTACTGACAGATATCTTCCTGATAAAGCCATAGATTTGCTTGATGAGAGCTGCACAAGCGCAAATTTGCGCAATCCGGCTATCAGCCAATACCAGATGGCGCTTGACAGAAAAAAGCTTTTAGAGGGCAATATAGAAAGGCTTTCCAATCCTGAGGAAAACGAAGAAATTGACTACGAGCTTGTAACTAAGTTTAAAAGTGAAGTTATTCAACTTGACGAAAAAATAGCCGACCTTAAGGAAAAAGCATCCGATAATCAGGTTTTGGAGTCTGATTTAGCAAAGGTTATATCACTTTGGACCGGTATTCCTGCAACTAAGATTGAGCAAAATGATATTAAAAAGCTTGCAAATCTTGAAAGTGAACTTAAAGAGCATATAATCGGTCAAGATACGGCTATTGAAAAGGTTTCAAATGCTGTCAGAAGGGGCAGAGTGAATATCAGCCCTAAAAAAAGACCGCAGTCGTTTATATTTGTAGGCCCTACGGGTGTCGGCAAAACGGAACTTGTTAAGCGCCTTGCAGATAGCTTATTTGACAGCCCGGATAATCTTATTCGTCTTGATATGAGCGAATTTATGGAAAAATTCAGTGTTTCCCGTATTATCGGTTCGCCTCCGGGTTACGTTGGTTATGATGATGCCGGTCAGCTTACAGAAAAGGTTAGACGTAAGCCGTACAGTATTATCCTTTTTGACGAGATTGAAAAGGCACATAAGGATGTTCTCAATATTCTTCTTCAAATTCTTGATGAGGGAAGAATAACAGATGCACAGGGCAGAAGTGTTAATTTTGAAAATACAATTATTATTATGACTTCAAATGCAGGTTCTACCGACTCTGCTTCGTTAGGTTTCAATAAAACAGCAAACGATATAAATGCAGAAGTTACAATGAAAGCCCTTGAGCGCTTCCTGCGTCCTGAATTTTTGGGCAGGGTAGACGAAATTGTTATTTTTAATCAGCTCACTCATGATGACTTTGAAAAAATTGCTAAGCTTATGCTCGGTGAACTTGTTGAAAGTCTTAAGGATAAGGCAATTATTATGTCTTACGATGAAAGCGTTCCGGTTTATCTTGCACAAAAAGCATTCGGCTCAAAGAAAAATGCAAGAGGACTTCGTGATTGCGTAAGACGTGATGTTGAAGAAAAACTTGCTAACGCGATTGTATTTAATCAGGATGAGGAAATTAAGTCTCTTTCTCTTTCTGTAGAAAATGACGATATTAAAATTAAAATAAATTAAAAAAAGACTTGACATTTTGCAATGTGTTATGTATAATAATGAACGTTGCAACGCGGGTGTAGTTCAATGGTAGAATCCCAGCCTTCCAAGCTGGTCGTGTGGGTTCGATTCCCATCACCCGCTCCAATGCGCTGATAGCTCAGCTGGATAGAGCAACTGCCTTCTAAGCAGTAGGTCGGGGGTTCGAGTCCCTCTCAGCGCGCCATTGTTTGGGGTAACAGCACGAAAGTGCTTTTACATATATGGTGGGATTAGTTCAGTTGGTTAGAGCGCCAGTTTGTGGCACTGGAGGTCATCGGTTCGAATCCGATATCCCACCCCACTTTTATATTTATCCCTACATTGGGGTGTAGCCAAGCGGTAAGGCAACGGACTTTGACTCCGTCATGCGTGGGTTCGAATCCCGCCTCCCCAGCCAACACCCTGATATCAGGGTGCTATACGGTTCATTAGCTCAGATGGCAGAGCACTTGACTTTTAATCAAGGTGTCCGGGGTTCGATTCCCCGATGAGCCACCAAAAAAGAGAAGCATTTGTTGCTTCTCTTTTTTATTTTTATATCAATTATCACCGCTACTTTGTTACAAAATAAACATAAATGCCTAAAAACCTATTGACAAAGTAGGAAATGATGTTATAATAAGCATATAACAATTCATAATTAAAGCAAGGTGATTATTTTGAAACAACTTTTATGCTTTGGCGACTCAAACACTTGGGGATTGATTCCAAAGACTAACGAAAGATACCCTTGGGGCGTCAGATGGACGAGTATTTTGCAGGAAAAGCTTCAAAATGTTCGTATTTTAGAAGAAGGTCTTTGCGGCAGAACAACCATATTTGACGATGCTTACAGGAAAAATCGCAACGGTCTCGAATCTCTGCCTGAAATATTAGAGTCGAATTATCCTATTGATGCGGCGATTATTATGCTTGGTACGAATGATTGTAAATCTTATTATAATTCAAATCCGTTTAAAATCGCCAAGGGTCTCGGTTTGTGTATTGATGAATTTTCAAAATATATTTCACCTGAGAAAATTCTTGTTGTTTCTCCGATTTTTCTTGGAGAAAATGTTTGGGAAGAGGAATACGACCCTGAGTTTGATACTAATTCTGTAAAAACTGCTAAATCGCTTCATAATGAATATAAAAGAATTGCGTGTGAAAAGAACACTAATATAATAAGCGCTGCCGATTTTGTTCAACCAAGCGAAACCGACCAAGAGCACTTAACCGCTCAGGGACATGAAATTCTTGCAAATGCAATATTCAATGCAGTTGTAAGCGCAAGTATTGTGTGATTTAGTAGGACGAGATGAACGCAAACATTACGAGAAATGAAGCATTAAAGCTTTTGAAGGTGGCAGGCTGTTCACGTGATATTATTAAATACGGCTCAGAACTTCTTGGTTGGGATTTGAATAAGCTTTTTGATTAAACCATACTTTGCTATGCGTTCATGTGAAAATGACGTAAAAAGCGAACTTGAAGCACTTCATTTAAAAGTTTAATAACTATAAATAAAAGCCATTCAGTCTTTTTCAGATTGAATGGCTTTATTTGAATTATTCTACAGTTTGATTTTTATGTAATCCTTTTATTTATCCCCAAACTTCTTCGGCGATTTCTTTAACAAGCTTTAATTTTGCCCATTGCTCCTCCTCGGTAAGCTTGTTGCCGATTTCGCAGGAGGCAAAGCCGCATTGTGGGCTTAAGCAAAGTCTGTCAAGAGAAATATATTTAGCCGCTTCATATATCCTTTTAATAACCTCGTTCTTGTCCTCAAGCTTGGGTGACTTGGTTGTGATTAAGCCTAAAACTACCTTTTTGTCAGCAGATACCTTTGCAAGCGGCTCAAATGAGCCTGAACGTTCGTCGTCATATTCAAGAAGAAGTGCGTCAACATTTTCTCTTGCAAATACATAGTCTGCCACAGGGTCGTAAGCGCCGCTTGAGAAGAATGTTGAATGATAATTGCCTCGGCAAATATGAGAGGTGATTACTAAATCATCAGGCTTATTTTCAAGCGCAATGTTGTTTACGTTTAAAAGCTGTTCTTTAAATTCGTTGATGTCAATTCCGAAAGCGTCTTGATTTGCGCTGTCGCCGATTGCTGAACCCCAAGAGCAGTCGTCAAGCTGAAGATTGCGGCAACCTGCATCGTAAAATTGTTTTATAACATTCTGGTAAGCTTTGCCTATATCCTCAATCAGTTCTTCATTCGTTTCGTAAAACCTACGTGTTTTTTCAATGCTGCCGGGCACAATAAACTGCAAATAAGTTTGCGCCGGTGCAGGAATTGTATATTTTGCAACGGTGTTTTCATCCTCAAATTGCTTTAAGAATTTGAAATACTCAACGAATGGGTGAGCCTTAGCTTTGAATTTGCCGATTAAATATGTATCGTCAAGTACAGCAAGTTCATCATTAAACGGTACTCCGCCTCCTGTTGCCTTATGCTCTACTCCTTCAAAGCCCCACATAAAATCAAGATGCCAGAAAGTTCTTCTGAACTCGCCGTCAGTAATTGCGTGGAAGCCGAGTTCTTTTTGTTTTGCTACTAATTTTGTGATTTCCTCGTTTACGATTTTGTCATATTCATCTTTTGTGATATCGTTATTTTGATATTTTGCTTTGGCGTCTTTTAAAGCCTGCGGTCTAAGAAAACTTCCTACAAAATCATATCTAAACGGTGTTTTTAATGTACTCATAATCTAAAAATCCTTTCGTTTGTTGATGAGTACAGTTTAGCACATTAATATTGTTTTGAAAAATACTTAAAAACCATCGATAGCTATAGGCTTAAACTATAGCTGTGTGCTTTTTGATAGAATCAATATAAGAAATTGCGTAGCGTGAAAGAATAATGTTTTTCTTTTTTATAAGACCGATTCGCATAGTACAGTCCATATCAAGCTTTTTTGAAATAATATCTTCACCGTTTAGCTCCTTGTCAATAACGCCGGAACTTACGGTAAAGCCGTTAAGACCGATAGCAAGGTTAAAAAGAGTTGCTCTGTCCCTAACTTGAATATTTTTCGGCATATCAAGCACGCTTAAAAATTCTTCGCTGAAATAAAAAGAATTGCGTTTTCCTTGCTCATAAACCAAATAAGGATAAGGCTTTAATTCTTCAAGAGTGATAATATCGTTATTTGCAAGCGGGTGATTTTTGCTTATAAATACGTGAGGGGAGGCTTTGAATATTTCTTCAAAAACCAAATCGTTCTTTTTAAAAAGCTTAGTCAGTACATCCTCGTTGTGTTCAAAAAGATAAAGAATACCAAGCTCACTTCTTCCGTTTGCAACGTCGTCAATTATTTCTCCTGTCTGTGTTTCACGAAGAATAAAACTGTAAATGTTTGCATCGTATTTATTAACAACATCTACAAATGCGTTTACGGCAAATGAATAATGTTGACATGAAACAGAAAATTTAGGCATTCTGCTTTTGTCATTGCAAAATCTATCCTTCATTATGTCTGCCTGTTCAAGTAAATTGCGTGCAAATGAAAGAAGCTCTTCGCCCTCTCTTGTTACGCTGACACCTTTGTTTGAACGAACAAAGGCAGTTACTCCCATTTCATTTTCAAGATTGTGTATAGCCGCACTCAGGCTTGGCTGTGATATAAAAAGTTTTCTCGCCGCTTCATTCATTGAAGAAGCACCGGCAACTGTGATGGCATATCTTAATTGTGCAAGAGTCATAATAATCCTACTTTCTTAAGTGTATTCTTATTTTGATATATCAGTCTCTACTTAAGCATATCATTTTCTAACTTAAACTGTCATTTTCTACTTAAGGCTGTCAATTCCTGACTTAAGCTGATTTAATGCCTGCTCCAAAGTTTTTCTAGGACAGGCTACATTAATTCGCTGATATCCTTTACCATCTTCTCCAAAAATAGCTCCGCTGTCAAGCCATAAACCTGATTTGTTTATTATTAAATCTTCCAATTCTTCATTTTCAAGTCCTAATTCACCAAAATCAAGCCATATTAAATATGTTCCTTCCGGCTCAATCAGCTTAACACTTGGAATATTTTCTTCTAAATAATCCCTTACAAAATTAAGGTTTTCAATTAAATATTCTTTCAAACTGTCAAGCCACTGTCTGCCGTTTCTGTAAGCACTTTCACATGCCACAAGTCCTAAAGCATTAACCTGACTATATCCTGCTGCACTTATTTGTTTTCTAAATTTCTTTCTAAGTTCATCATTTGGAATAATAATATTCGAAACCTGAAGTCCTGCCAGGTTGAAAGTCTTGCTTGGTGCAGTACATGTAACTGTAATATTCTGAAATTCTTCCTTAATATTTGCAAAAGCCGTATGCTTGTTGCCCGGATAAACGAAGTCGCTGTGAATTTCATCACTTACAACTGTCACATTATTTTCCACGCAAATATCACCAAGTTTTTCCAGTTCCCATTTTTTCCAAACTCGTCCAACCGGATTGTGTGGGCTACACAAAATGAAAAGTTTTACGTTATTTTCCTTAACTTTCCTTTCAAAGTCCTCAAAATCTATTTCGTAATGACCGTTAACATTTTTAAGGGAATTGTTTACAACTACTCTGTTGTTATCCTCTATTGTTTCTTTAAAAGGATAATATACAGGCTGCTGAATTATTACGCTGTCGCCCTCATTAGTAAAAGCTTTAACTGCCATTGCTATACCAAAAACTACGCCGGGTGTTTTTACTAACCAGTTAGGCTTTAATTTCCAGTCAAAATATTTTTCATACCATTCTGACAGTGCTTTAAAATATCCGCTTTTTGCCTCGCTGTATCCGAAAATTCCATTACTTACAGCTTTCTTTAAATCTTCAATCACTTCCGGAACTGTTGGAAAATCCATATCTGCAACCCATAATGGAAGTACATTCTCAGGCATTCCCCTTTCAATGGCAAAATCGTATTTTATGCAGTTTGTTCCTTTTCTGTCTGTAATCTTATCAAAATTAAATCCCATATGTTTCACCCGAACCTTTACTTATTTCTTCTTATTAAAAGTGCTTCCAAAAGCTAATGTTAATACGCCTAAACCTGCTAATGCAACAAGAATAATGATTCCCGGTATAAGTCCATTATTCTCTGTAGTAAATCCTACTGTTGCTGCCTTTAGGAATGTGTCTGCAATGTCTTTAGTTTCCTGTTCTGTTTCCTGAACTGTAGTTTCTTCCTCTGCCAGCTGTTCTTCAACCTGCTCAGGGACTGTTGTTTCTTCTACTGCTGTAGTCTGTTCAACTGTTGTTTCAACCTGTTCTTTTGATTTCTTCTTAGATTTTTTCTTGTTCTTTGCAGTTGTAGTTTCTTCTGTTGCTGTAGTAGTTTCTTCTACTTTTGTAGTTGTTTCTTCTTTTGAGCTATCTTTTGAAGACTCTTTTTTTGTGCTTTTTGAAGAACTCTTTGAACTACTTTTTGTGCTTGTCTTTGAACTACTCTTTGTGCTTTTACTTTTTGAGCTACTCTTTGTTGTAGTCTTCTTTGTACTTGAAGAACCAGAACTACTTGAAGAGCTGCTTCCTGATGAACTCTTTGATGAGGAGCTGCTGCTTAAACTGCTTGATGAATTTGAATTACTGCTGTCTGATTTATTGTTTTTAAATACGTAACTATCAGATACTCCATCCCAGTCTGATGGAACTTCATCACCCTTTGTTCCGTCAAATCCTCTCCATGGTACAGGCTTTCCTGTATGGTCGTCATATCCATCTAAATCACAGTCTTCCATTGGTGCTGCATATGCTCTTTCTACAAAAACAGGTGTTGAAAATGTTACTGCTGTTGCAACGGCTAATGTAAATGTTATTGGTAATAATTTTCTTAATATCTTTCTCATTTCGTACTCCTTTGGAAATTCCTACTTTGCTATTTAAATCTGAGTTTCGTTAATCTGACTAATTACTGGTTTTTGTTAATCTTTTTAATCTGATTAGTTGTTGATTTGTTTAATTTCTAATTATGCTGTTACTGCTTTGTTTTCTTCTTCGTCTTCTTTTTCAAATATTTCATCGTCAAGGCTGTCTTCCTGTCTTGCAACGATTGTAGCTGAAACCATTGCCCCTGTTATATTTGTTGCTGTTCTACCTGTGTCAGCCAAAGCTGAAATAGGAATTGTTAAAACAATAAGTTCAAGTGGAAGTCCCATTACTGTTAACACGCTGGCTGTTGTTACAGTTGCTGTTCCCGGAACTCCTGCTGTTCCAAATGATACAAATAATGCTACAACTACTAATGTTATGTAATCTGTTAAGCTAAAGTTAATTCCAAGTCCGTAAATTCCGTATAGTGATACAAGAATTGGCCAAATACCTGCACATCCCGGCATTCCTATTGTTGTTCCAAGTGGTGTTGTCACATTTGCAACTTTTCCACTCACGCCTATTTTGTCTGTAAGAATTTCTGTTGCTACAGGTAATGTTCCTGCACTTGACTGTGTTGAAAATGCAACAATCTGTGCTGGAAGAATTTTTTTGAAGAACTTAATAGGGTTAACTTTTGCAAAAACTTTAAGTAATACTGCATTAATTAAATATGAATCTATAATGAATGCTATAAAGCATACAATTAACAACATTACAAGTGACCAAATCATTCCTGATGAATTGATTCCATTTCCAACACTTGTTGCTACTAAAGTTAAAACTGCATATGGTGTAAGTTCAATAACCCAATCAAGGATTTTAAAGATGATTTCCTTAAGTGCTTCCACTAAGTTTTTAAATGGTTTTACTTTTTCTTCGTTGTCATGTGCCACAAATACATACGCCACAGCTACAAGAATCGCAGTAAAAATCATTGGTATTGTGTTTTCTTCTGCTATATCTGATATTACGTTTCTTGGGAAGAAATTTATGAAAATTTCTGAAAATGATGTAACCTTGCTCTGGAATGTTGTTGTATCAAGTCCGTCAATTGAAAGGTATGCATTTCTGCCTACTCCAAAAACAAGTCCTAAGCCAAGTGCTAACATAATGGCAAAGAATGTTGTTGTAATAAGCCATCCAATTGAACGGAAGCCTATTCCTTTAAGCTGTTTTGTGTTTTCAAGTGAAGTAATACTGCTGATAATTGCCACAATAATTAATGGGCTTACTAATGCACTTAAAACACTTACATACGCTTTTCCAATAGGTGTTATCCATGATGTATGTCCATGGAATATAAATCCAATTGCCACACCTGCTGCAAGTGCTACTATAACCAATAATGTAAAATCTAATTTTTTACTTAGCTTAAATATTACAAAAAATAAAACTAAAACAACTACCAATGCTGCTATTGCTGTAAAATCCAAATTCATCTTTTTTCTCCTTGTATTGTACAGGTGCCACTTACCCCTGACACCTTCTTCTCTTTCTTTTTGTATACGTTTTTTCCTTTTCGTGCTTATTTTTCATTCTCTACTCTATTAATTTCTATTTTTTTACTCTTACTTTCTTAACTGCACTCCATGAAGAATATGTTTTCTTACCATTCTTTGTTATGTACGCTCTTACTTTGAAGAAGTAAGTTTTCTTTGCTTTTAATTTCTTGTTTGTAAATGAAGTTGCCTTAGCCTTAAGTGTTTTTACCTTCTTGTACTTACCTTTCTTTTTGTTTGCTCTGTAAACTTCATAGCCTGTAGCTCCTGCAACTTTTTTCCAAGTAATCTTTGCTGATTTTTTTAAAGCTTTAGCTGTTACCTTAGCTGGAACTTTTACTGTTACTGCGGGTACCTTCTGTTCCTTACTTGGCTTATTAGTTGTTGTTGGCTGTTTTATATTAGTTGTTTCTTTAATGTCAAAGAATGTATTTAATGCCTGAACTGCTTCGCTTGCAAAATCAACATATGACAAACCATCCTTCGGTTTAGCATTGCCTGTTCTATCAGTTGCTTCTTTTGCCTCCTTTGTTCCTAAAACCCAAGTAAGCTCTAACATATATTCTGTGTATGTGCCATCGTTTGCTTTGTTCTTATGTAACCAATTCTTTGTTACCGGATTTGCTGCATTCCTGTTATACCGGATTAAGAAAGGCATCTGTAATCTGATGGCACTCTTGTTACTTCCATCTTCCCAAGGTTTTGCGCTTGTTGCTTCTGCTGTAACATCACCGTTAGGATAATATGAAATACTGTTGTTCTTATTTGAATTATTCTCTGTTGTAAAGTTTCCTAAGTATTTAACCAACTCACCATATACATAACTTATGTTGTTATTTCCTGTTGCTGGATCTACACTACTTCTTGAGTTAAACACGCTACTTCCTGCTGTTACTATATTAATGTCATTTCCTGTTCCGAAAGTTAACTGATTTCCAATTGTTGTATCATAAACATAAACCTTCTTGCCTGCCTGTTTAGCTTTCTGTGCAATGCTTCCGATAATTGCCTGTGTATTGTGGCACCATGAAGCACCAAAGAAAATAACATAATCACCATTTGAATTTAATAAATCAATTAATTCATTGAAGTTAACCTGATGAAGTGGGAAATTGTCCTTATCTTTTTCTGTAAAGATTTCTACTGCCTTACCGGTTCTGTTTGCATTTGCAACTCCTTTATTGTAGTTAATATACGTAGCTGATCCATTATAAACTCTACTAAAGAATTCGTAATCTGTTCTTACGCTTGCCTTAGCAACCTGTCCGTTTTCCTGACCTTTTCTAAATACTTTTTCGATGTCCTGTGTTGCCTGTGCCTCATTGTAATCATTTGCATCTTCTAATTCATAGTATGCATTGATTTTGTTTCCTGCATCTGTATTTTCATAATTGAAAAGTAATGTGTCGTCTCCGTTATATTCATTGATTACATTTTCATTTGGAAGTAACTCTGTAATTCTCTTCCATAATTCATTAATTGAAGTTCCTCTTGAACCTTTAAATTTTGTATCTTCGTCAGTAATGTCTAACTGATATCCGTCAACGTAAGGATCAAAATGATAAATCTTTGTTATTCCGTCTTTCTTTGCAATTTCATTGATTTTTGCAATTGTAGCCTTACTTGTTTTATGCTCAGGTCCTGCAAAAACAATGTAGTAATTTCCCTTGCTACTTAAGATGTCTAAAAGTCTTTCCTGTGTAACACTCTCAAAAACATGTCCGCTTTCAACTCCTTCATATGAATCTGCTATGTAATCTCCTGTTGTTGCCTGTGCTGTTTTAGACCAAGGATAAGTTGTCTGTGAATCCTCTGCATAAGTTGCAACCTGATTTGAATTAGTCTGTGCCTTTACTGTAGTTCCTGTAAATAAAGAACCTATTGTTAATGTAGCTGTTAATGCTACAGCTGTTAATTTCTTTAGTCTCATATTCTTTCTCCTTTAATAGTTGGCATGTTGTAATCTATGTATTTTTGTAACTATTCAATTTGTAATCTTTTTATGTGTGTTTATAGTTTTTGTTGTTATACATATCTGTAAACTAATCTTTTTAGCAACAACATCGTATGCTATTAAAGTATTTGTTTTGAAGTCTGTTTTTAAAATTTGTAGTAACCATTCTCTCTCCCAGCTTTCAGTTCTAAAATTGTTAGGTTTGTTTATAATATTTCTTTTCGTTTTCCTATGTGTTTAGTAGGATATAAGTTATAAAAAATGGGAAGCAGTTGTTTTTTGCTTCCCAAGACATTACTCATATTTATTTGTTTAGGTCTTACTAATTTGACGCGCACAAACAAGGTATGATGTAATATCTTCCACAGCAACACATCATACAACACATATGAATATTTCTAACAAATGTTCTTATTGTACTCATCACATTCCCTCCTAAACTTAATTCCTAAATCTTATTAATTTTTTTAATCAATTCATATTTTTCATACTTGATATGTAGGATTATATTCCTATA
>OHEZ01001016.1_pt1 | contig 13327 bp, 8 predicted proteins | sample 1567391 | NCBI WGS metagenome assembly OHEZ01 (sample SAMEA3879518, study PRJEB24766) | human gut metagenome | biome: human-associated habitat; feature: feces | place: USA | collected 1985/1987
TGATTTGAAGAGCATTTATTATCTTTGCATATGGGAATGCTGGCCAGGAGCGACGCTTACCATCGTCCCGACGAAAAAAAATCCGGCCACGGAAACAACCCGCGACCGGACTATATTTTAATCCAGAACTAGTCTGACAGAATAAGCTTCACGGTAAGGAGCATAACCCCAGACAGTAAAGAAATCTATCTCATCATAAGTATCCTCATCGAAAGTGACACCCAACATGGCATGATTGGCATGATTTGGATATTGGCCAGCGTCCTCTCCAGAATATTTGCTGGCACTCCACCAATAACCATACTCTAAACGGTCATAGAACTTGCCCTTAAGATCACGAGTTCCAGGATAAAGGGCAATCATACCTGAACGCTTAAGATAAGAGGAACCTGCCGCACCAAAAGTCTTCTGGCCACCTAGAAACTCATAATATGTACCCCATTCATCAACAGACGGGACATGACTTCCCTCAGGAGCAAGACCACGGGCATCAGTTACCGCATACCAATTGTAGAGAACACCATACTTCTTAATATACTTCAATGCAGTCTCACTGGCATCATTGGCATCAGCATAATCCGAAATACAGCATGCACCAGCAGTCGTCGCTGCCCAATCCGCAGCCGAAAGATTGGTTGGAATAGGAGTACCGTCGACGTAGGACTTAGTGGAAAGATTACCCCGCATCCAATATTGTGTTCCTACCTTAACTAACGGATATTTTGTTCCGGCATTGTCAGACAGCACAAATTGCTCAAGTTCAGCATCATTGACAACAGAATAAGCTACCGCTTCAGGAAAAATCTGATTATCAATGATAAAGAGTTCTTTCAACGCATCCTTGGTCCCCGCGGAATAGGTGTAAGACTCACCATTCCAAACTAGAGTTCCACCATTATCGGCAACAAATCCGGAAGCATAATCAATGACGCCTCCGTTCACCGGATAAACTACTGTTGCACGAGTCTTGTTTGAATAGTCAGGCACATACTCATTGCAAATGCGTGCTACCGTTTTGTCACCAGCCTTCACATCATAAACAAGGCTATTAGCCTGGCCTTCAGCTGAATCAGAGTTTGAAAAATCTGGAATAGACAAACGGATAGCCTGTGGAGCAGCCGACTGTGTCACAGAGACAGACCTGGAAAGTTCACCCGAGATGACATTGACAATGAAACTACGGGACTCGATTGTATTGTTTGGAGAAACTGCAAGTTCCAGAGCGGTCTCTTTTTTCTGGGCCACACACCACTCTGACACAGAAGGATTTGAGAATGAAAAATCCCACTCTCCCTGATTAGTCATGACATTGACAATGACAGTTTCACCCGCAAAACCGACTTCAAATGATTCCGGAGATACGTTCAATTCAGGATCAGGAGCATTTTCTTTGCATGATGACAATGGCAACATCATGCCGGCACACGCAAGTAGCGTGCAGAACTTTTGGAAATAAATCATATGTTTAAAGGATTAAAGTTCGTTTCTTAAGATATCTTGGATGGTCGTGTGTATGATAATATGTATTACTCCTCTGCAATTTAGATAATTTCACAACAAAAACAAAGGTGTCACGAGAGAATCGCTGGCAGTTTCCTCAATTCAGGTGGCATTTGGCGACAAAAACCTGACCCTCTTGGCAGGCCGGCATTTCCGGAAGACAGCTGTAACTCATTAAAGAACAGGCTTTTACGGTTATCATCAGAAGAATAATGGCTGTCAAGACCCCGTTTCAAAGGCACCTCTTGGCAGGGGCTATGAATCATAACACACAGTGTATCAATAATATAACCACTTACATCACTGTCAAGAGGGTTGATTTGAAGAGCATTTATTATCTTTGCATATGGGAATGCTGGCCAGGAGCGACGGGGCCGACTAAAAAGTCCCTAAGGGACCGCGACGGGGCGCGAGATACCCCTAATAGGGGTCGCAGAGGTTAGTCTGCGTGGGTTAGGAAGTCCAGAGGAGGGGGAACAAAAGACTTTTTGGTCACCCTCATCGCTAGGATAACAACTACGGAGTGCTGTGGAGAACACCTGCCAGACAGACAAAAGCGGAGCGGCCCTTGACAAAAAAGGACACCCGCCAGACAGAAGCGGAACAGTTCTTGACAAAAAACACCTGCCAAGCGGCAGCGCAGGAACCATCCGCAAGGAAGAAATACAATTAGCAATATGCAGAAGATACTTTTCGTGTGCCTGGGGAACATTTGCAGAAGCCCTATGGCAGAGTACATAATGAAGAAGATGGTCAATGATGCCGGACGTGAGGGAGAATTCGAGATTTCTTCGGCGGCCACGTCTGACGAAGTCGTAGGATATGACATATATCCGCCGGCAAAAGACTGCCTGAGACTGCACAACATACCATTCGAAAAAAGAGGTGCAAGACAGGTTACACAGGCGGACTATGATCATTACGATCTTATATTCACCATGGACAGGGACAATCAGCAGTGCATGAAACGGATGTTCAGGGATGACGAAGGCAAGATCCGGATGCTGATGTCACTGGCAGGAAAGGACCAGGCAATACCTGACCCGTGGTACACAGGTGATTTCGAAAGCACTTACAAGGACATCTGCGAGGCACTGGGCCATTTCCTGAAAGAGAAAAGCAAGTAACGGCCGGACTAAACGGACTTCTCCATGAAACGCGTCATCTTCCACATTGACGTAAACTCGGCATTTCTCAGCTGGAGCGCCGTCAAGTTATTGACAGAAGGCGGGCCTGACATCAGGCTCGTCCCGTCTGCCGTATCGGGTGACCCGTCTGACAGGAGAAGCATCATCACAGCCGCATCCATCCCGGCAAAGAAACTGGGAATCAAGACGGCCATCCCCGTCAGCATGGCATTGAGGAAATGCCCGAACCTGGTAATCGTCCACAGCGACTGGGAATGGTACCGGCATTGTTCGACCTCTTTCATTGACATTTGCCGATTGTATTCGCCTGTCCTTCAGCAGTTTTCCATAGATGAATGCTTCATTGACATGACATTCAGGCTCTACCGGAAAGACGCGGCGGAAGTGGCGCGGGCGCTGAAAGACGAAATCAAGGAGAAGCTCGGGTTTACTGTCAATGTCGGTGTAGGTTCCAATAAATTACTGGCCAAGATGGCCTCGGACTTCGAGAAACCGGACAAGGTCCACACGCTCTGGCAAGATGAAGTCCAGGAAAAGATGTGGCCGCTGCCTGCCGGGGACCTGCTCTGGGTAGGCAAAAAGACCAGGGAAAGGCTGTCCGCATACGGGATTTATACAATTGGCGACATAGCCAGACTACCTGAAAATTCATTGGCAAGAATAGTCGGCAAGAAGTTCGCGGCACAGATGCACGACAACGCCAACGGCATTGACAATGAACCGATTATTACCGAGTTTCAGGAGGCGAAAAGCATCAGTGTGGAGCGCACTTTCGCAAAGGACATTGTCAATCCGGAAGAATTGGACAGGGAAATGTTCAAGGTCGCATGCACCGTCGCGCACAGGCTGAGACGCCAGGGGTTCAGATGCACATGCGTGTCAATGTTCATAAAGTTCACTGACTTCAGCGTGGCCCAGAAACAATGCCAGATATCAGGACCTACTGACGTCACGGCATTGATACTCAATGAAGCGAGAAGAATGCTCGGCGACATGTGGGACGGAACGGCACCCATCAGGCAGGTCGGCATCGGCCTGTCCAAATTCACGAAGGAAGAAACTGAGCAACTGATGCTGTTCGAAGACCCGAAACTCAGCTTTTACCGCGAATGGGACAGGAAATATGACGAACAGAAGGCCCGCTCAGAAGACGTCAAATTTCTCGCATATGAAAGAAAAAGCCCCGAGAAAACTCAGGGCTAAACAATTCTATTTCACGACTTTGAATCCGCATTTCAGGTCTGCATGGGAATCGTGTCCGGCAAACACCTCGAAATCGCCGGGCTCCTCTCCCCACGTGTTGTCCGCACGGAAGAACGAACGGCTTTCAGGGGTTATCTCGAATGAGACCACAGTGGACTCCCCTGCCTTCAAATTCACTTTTCTGAAGCCCTTGAGTTCACGGACCGGACGGGTACGGCTTCCGACCACATCTTTCAGATAGAGCTGTACCACTTCCTCTCCGTCACGAGAACCCACATTGGTAACCTTCACACTGACATTGACATTACCCCCGAGCTTGACTTCCGGAGCCGACACTCCGAGGTCAGAATAACTGAATTCGGTATAGCTCAAGCCCTCACCGAAGGCAAAGAGAGGCTCGTTTGGAGTCTTCAGATAACGTGAGACAAATTTCTCATCGCTGTCAGGCGACTTGCGCGGACGGCCCGTACTCTTATAATTGTAATGTATCGGAACCTGTCCGAGACAGAGCGGGAATGTCATGGTAAGACGGCCTGAAGGATTGTAATCTCCGGAAACAACATCTGCAAGAGCAGCACCTCCCATCGAGCCAGGATGCCACGTAACCAAAAGTCCGTCAGCGGCTTCCGTCTCCGGAGCAATCGTCATCGGACGACCTGTGACAAGCAGGATGACAACCGGCTTGCCGACAGACTTCACGGCATTGAAAAGGCTCTTCTGCGCAGCAGGAATGTCAATGTCGGTCAATGATGCCGCCTCGCCGCTGCATGAGTTCGGCAGGCCCAATGTAATCAGGACTACATCAGAATTGCGGGCCGCGGCCACTGCCCTGGAAATGCCGCCGTCGATAGGCTCGAAGAAATCGCAGCCTTGTTCGCAGACAACATTGCCGAAACGCGCCTTAAGACCTTCGAAGAAACTTACAGCATTTTTCGAGCTGACAAAAGCGCTCCACGTGCCAATCATTTCTCTGCGGGAATCGGCTGCGGGTCCTATCAATGCTATCCTGGCATTCTCTTTAAGCGGAAGTACGTCATTCTGGTTTTTGAGCAGAACCATCGAACTTCTGGCAACTTCACGGGATGCTTCCATATATTCCGGAAGGCCTTGTCCCATCTGCCTTCTCCGCCATAGCGGAACGGATCATCGAACAATCCAAGCTTGAACTTGATATTCAGTACTTCACGGCAAAGCTTGTCTATCTGCTTTTCGCTTACACGGCCCTCCTTGACAAGTTCTTCCGCGAACTTATAATAGTCCCCATCGACCATGTCCATATTCAGGCCTGCGTTCAATGCCAGTTCTGCCGCTTCCTTTCCGTCTGCAGCAACCCTATGGTTGGTCATCTCATTGATGGCGTTATAGTCAGATACCACGAATCCCTTGAATCCCAATTCATTACGAAGCACATCCGTAAGCAGCCACTTGTTTCCGCTGGAAGGGATTCCCTCAAAATCATTGAAAGAAGACATTACGCTCAATGCTCCGGCATCGATGGCGGCTTTGTAGGAAGGCAGGTAGCGGTCGCGGAACATCATCTCCGACATGTCCACCGTATTGTAATCCCTTCCGGCCTCAGGTCCGCCGTAAGCGGCAAAATGCTTCACGCAAGAAAGTATGGTATTGCCGGCAGAAAGGTCGTCTCCCTGATAACCGCGGACCATGGCGGCAGACATCTGTCCTGAAAGATACGGATCCTCTCCGGAGCCTTCTGAAACACGTCCCCAGCGAGGTTCTGCAGAGACGTCGCACATAGGTGAGAATGTCCATGCTATACCGAATGCTGATGCCTCGGCAGCGGAGATTCTTGCCACCGTTTCAGCGGCTTTCGGGTCCCAGGAACATGATATTCCGAGATTCTCAGGAAAACCGGTCCTTGCCCCATGTATGATGTCATGCCCGAAAAGAATAGGAATTCCAAGGCGCGAGCTGTCAACGGCAAGTCTCTGTAATTCAATGATTTCTTCAGGTTTCCAGACATTCAGAAGCGAACCGCATTGTCCTTCTTTTATCACACGGTTCACATCCACCGGGCTGCCGTCAGGTCCCGTGACGACAGAATTTGTCGGCACGAACTGGTTCAATTGTCCGATTTTTTCAGCGAGAGTCATCTTGGACATGAGCTCGTCCACCCTTGCATCATTGACATTTTTCTCTTTGCATCCTGCACACAGCGTCAGTGCCAGCGCAGTTGCCATTATCAGCGACTTTTTCATATATTTGTTTTTTGTATCTTACAAAGTTAGCAATCCGCGGCGAGCGATGCAAGAATCTGCAATCATAACTAAATCATGTTATTCTCCACAAATCTTCTCCTCCATATATTCATATTTCCATCGGTTATGATTAATTTTGTAGGATGGAAATGTGCGAATATCTATAACGTCATCGTAAAATAACACATAACGAACGGCTTAACAGAATCTCGAAACGTTTTCGAATCTTATAATAATAACTATAGTATGAACAAAACTGTATTTACAATCCTGTCACTTGGATTGCTGGCGGTTGCATCATGTTCGGTAAATTCAGGAAAGCAGACTGTTCCTGTGTATCTGGACGAGAGCAAAGACATTGACGCAAGAGTCTCTGATGCGCTTGCAAGAATGACAATGGAAGAGAAAGTGGCTATTCTCCACGCTCAGAGCAAATTCTCATCTCATGGAGTACCGCGCCTCGGAATTCCTGAATTATGGTGCACCGATGGTCCTCACGGCATCCGTTCTGAAGTGAAATGGGACGAGTGGGACCAGGCCGGATGGACCAACGACTCCTGCACAGCCTTCCCCGCATTGACCTGTCTCGCAGCAACTTGGGACAAGGAAGCTTCGGCCCTTTACGGCAAGAGCATCGGCGAGGAAGCCCGCTACCGCGAGAAGGATGTCCTCCTGGGACCTGGCGTCAATATCTACAGGACTCCTTACAACGGACGTAACTTCGAATACATGGGTGAGGATCCGTTCCTTGCCGGTGAGATGTGCGTGCCTTACATCCAAGAAGTCCAGAAGAACGGCGTGGCTGTCTGCCTCAAGCATTTCGCACTGAACAACCAGGAATGCAACCGTCACATCGCTGATGTAGATGTCGATGACAGAACACTTTACGAGATTTATCTGCCTGCATTCAAGAAAGGCGTAGAAAAAGGTAACGCATGGTCAGTAATGGCCTCATACAACCTTTACAAGGGACAGCACCTCTGCCACAACAAATACCTTCTAGATGATGTCCTCAAGGGCGAGTGGAAATTCGACGGAGCGGTCATCAGCGACTGGGGCGGAGCATGCGACCCAGACCAGGCCGCTGCGTATGGACTTGACCTCGAATACGGCACATGGACTGACGGCCTTTCAAGCAAAGGCAAGACCAGCTACGACAGCTACATGCTTGCAGATCCATACCTTGAGCGTCTCCGCGACGGACGTGCATCACTCGAGAAACTGGACGACAAGGCAGGACGCGTGCTGAAGCTCATCTTCCGCACGGCCATGAACACCAAAAAGCCGTTCGGTTCCATCAATTCACCTGAGCACCTTGCAGCCGCACGCCAGATCGGCGCAGACGGTATCGTACTTCTGAAAAACGACGCTGCCGCTGACGGTTCCAAGGTTCTCCCGGTAGATCTCGCATCTGCAAAGAAGATTCTCGTCGTCGGAGAAAATGCCATCAAGATGATGACAGTCGGCGGAGGTTCTTCATCATTGAAAGTAAAACATGAGGTTTCTCCTCTCGAAGGTATCCAGGCCGCTGTCGGAAACAATGCGGAAGTCATCTATGAGAGAGGTTACGTAGGAAGTACTTCCAACTCATACAACGGAGTAACTTCAGGCCAGGACCTTTCAGAGTCACGTACAGAGGAGCAACTTATTGCTGATGCTGCCAGAGCTGCCGCAGACGCAGACGTAGTCCTCTTCTTCGGCGGTCTCAACAAGGACAGCCATCAGGACAGCGAAGGTACCGACAGAATCGCATACGGCCTCCCATACAACCAGGATGCTGTCATCGAGGCACTTGCCGCAGCAAACCCTAATCTCGCAGTATGCCTCGTCAGCGGAAATGCCGTTGCCATGCCATGGGTAGGACAGGTAAGGTCTATCGCCCAGTGCTGGTTCTGCGGGTCCGAGGCCGGCAACTCCATCGCCGATGTAATCTTCGGCAAGGTCAATCCTAGCGGAAAGCTTCCGTTCACATTCCCAGTGAGAATCGAAGACTCCCCTGCCCACGCGGTCGGCGTATACACCTGCGGAAAGGACGTACACTATAAAGAAGGAATCTACGTCGGCTACCGCTGGTTCGACACCAAGGAAATCAAGCCTCTGTTCGCGTTCGGCCACGGACTCAGCTACACCGAGTTCGAGTACAGTGATTTCAATGCCAGCACATCGGTTTCTGCCAATGGCACTCTGAAGGCTTCTGTCAATGTCAAGAATATCGGCAGCCGTGAGGGCAAGGAAATCGTCCAGCTCTACATCGGCGAGGAGAACCCTGTTCTCGACCGTCCTACAAAAGAGCTCAAGGCATTCGAGAAAGTGAGCCTCGCTCCAGGCGAGACCAAGACAGTCAAGTTCGAAATTCCGGCTTCCGACCTCGCTTATTTCAATGCAGAGTCACACAGCTGGGTTCTCGATCCTGCCCACACATTCAAGGCATATTTCGCCGCCGCTTCAGATGATATCCGCGGCTCAGTGGAATTCAAGACGAAGTAATTGCAACGACAATAAAATTTTTACGCCACGTTATGCGAAAACATAACGTGGCGTAATTATTATAACTTTTAATCCGTCTGCTAGAGAACTGTCATAATTGCACCTACGAGAGCAAGGATGGCGTAGAACTCAGGAAGAGCGGCGTAGATAAGAGTATTGGTCATAACGCTGTGACTCTGGCTCTCACCAACGATACCGTTTGCGCAGACCTGACCCTGACGGATAGCAGAGAAAAGGCAAACGAGACCGACTGCAAGACCGACACCGAAAAGCTTCGGACCCATAACGGCGAAGTCCGGCTTGAAGACAACGAGCCAAAGGAGGAATCCTACGAAACCGTAAAGACCCTGTGTTGCAGGAAGAGCTGAGAGAATCATATAAGTAGATGACTTCTCAGGATTCTTTTTAAGTGCACCCTCAGCCGCATTGGCAGCGATGGTGGTTCCGAAGCTGGAACCGATACCGGCGAGGCCAAGCATAAGGCCAAGTCCGAGATAACCAAGAATTTCGTTCATAGTTCTTAATTTTTATTTATCATTATTTTGTTTTCACCAAAGGGTTATATTTGGCACCGGTACCCTCATAACCGGAATTCTTGAAGTACTCCACAAAAGTAAGACGAAGCGGATGTACAAAAGCGCCAAGGCAAGACATCGCAAGATTCAGCACATGGCCGAAAATCAATATTACAATGCAGAACACCCAATTCACCACAGGCACAGGAATGTCAAGAATCATAGTACCCATGATATTGAAAGCATTTCCAAGCATACCGCCGGCAAGACCGAGCGCATACAGACGGATGTAACTCAGGACATCTCCGAGCAGACCGGTAACCATGTTATAGGTATCCCAGAGGCCCGAACCGATATTGACCAGAGGATTACGTCCTGGAGTATTGAAGACGAAAATCGCAAGACCGCTGACAGCTGCCAATGCAATAATCACCCACTTGAATACTTCAGCGGAAAGGACTTCCATCATGCCGAGAGAAATCACGACGATACCGCCGATAATAAGAGTTGTCCATCCCCATGTGGAGATAGTCTTGCTGAAACCGAAACGCTTCGTAAAGTTTACAGTCTTGATAATCATTGCAAGACAGATATGAAGCACACCGATAGCGACGGCCAGAACCATCTGGACAGGGAAACCTGCAATCTTTCCGTCAGGGAACCACCCGTCGATACACAAAGCCTTAAGCCATGACGGAGCCCAAGACGCGCTCAGAATACTCATTCCGAAGAACGTACCCAGGAACAGTCCCACGAAGAAAGTCATTCCTCCGAGGAATCCGATAAGTCTGTACATCTTGCCAAGACCGGAATCCTGCATCTTCTGCTTCATATACAATGCGATAAGCATAAGGACAATTCCGTAACCGGCATCACCCATACACATCGCAAAGAACAGCATGAAGAACGGTCCGAGGACAGGTGTCGGGTCGAACTCGTCATATACAGGCATACCGTACATGCCGGTCAGAACCTCGAAATTCCTTGCAAACCAGTTGTTGTGCAACTTGATAGGAGGATTATCCTCCTTGGTCGCAGTCTCAGCAGTATAATAAACGCCAAGCTCATCAAATGCTTTCTTGAGCCTGTCGTCATCCTCAACAGGAGCAAAACCGGTCAGGACCGTAACATAATTGTCCACAGCCTTTTCGGTCGCAGCCTCAGCGAAATAAAGGTCCAGTTCCCCGAGCCTGTCGGCATAAGTCTTTTCCAAGTTTCCTATACAAGACTTCAAGTTCGCAAGCTTGCGGTTCTCGCCATCAAGCCTGGACTGAAGATCCGACAAAGTCTTCTCCGCCTCATTCACTGAACCCGCAGGAGCCGCAACAGGCTCAATCGGGAAACTGTATTCCTCACCGGCAGGTGCAACAGTCACGAAAAATACAGTGCTCTCAGTCTCGCTGATAACCTGAAGTGGCTGAATATCACCCCATGAAGCATCGAATTTCTTCTTTGGACAGCTATAGAACCTTATCTGAAGTCCTTTTGCCTCAAGCTTCTGGAGATCCTCACTGCTGAACTCACCCCAAGGCTTGCGGGCAACCAGTTCCTTCTTTGCAGAAGTCAGTTCGCCACGAAGGTCAGCGATACGCTCGTCAGTATCAAGGACATCCTTGGCAGAACATCCGGAAACAGACGCCTTATCAGGCTCGCCCTTGCAGTTCTTCAGCACTGACAAAGCTTTCTTCACCTCGTCAGCCTCGGCCAGAAGTTTCTCTGACGTCTCATCAATCGGCTTAAGCGAACGGGTGATGTCAATGACTCCAAGTTCCTGAATCTTGGACAGGAATTCCTCAGTCTGCCCACAAAGCAGAACAAAGGAGTATTTTGTCATCGGGCTAATCATGCTGCAGCTCCTCCATAGCTTCTTCCTCCTCGTGGCGGCTCTTGACAATCTTGGACGAGGCCTTGCTCAAGTTCTCCTCATCCTCCATATATCTCTTAATCTTTCTGATAGCCTCCTGATAACCAGGTATCTGCACCTTCTCGTAGAGGTTCACCTTCTGAGTGGTCTTCTTCCTCTGCCAATCAAGGATGCGGCTCTTTTCCTGATATACTTCCGACTCGATGCCAAGACGCGTAAGTTCCTTAAGGATAGTCACGCCGTCAGCATACCATGCCGGCTTCACAAACGCATTGAACGGACGGATTTCATAATGAATCTCCTTCAGTTCAGGCGTCTTCACTCCGGCGAGTTTGGCTGTAACCAGTTCCACATCCGTAATGGCTATGAGACCCGGTTCAAACTCATTCCAGAGTGCGGCAAGATAGTCGTACTTCTTCATGGAGGCATTCAGTTCCACAATAAGCTTTTCCGAACGTTCCTTGGCCTTACGCACCTCAAGACGCAGGGCAGACTCCTTATTCTGAAGCGTAGGGAGTGCCTTCTGACGCATCTTCAGCTGCTTGCCGAGATTGTTCAGAGAAGTCTTATTGTATTGGAATTTTATTGCCATAATTAATTATTATTCAGTTATTTTAGTCCTGATTTCCCTTCCAGTACTTGTCGATGAGCACCTGCTTGATACCAGTCTCTGCCTTAGAGAAGTACTTGCCGAACAGCTCCCATGCAGTGTCGAGCATCTCCTCAATGGTAATGTTGACATCGATGGAAAGAAGTCTTGTAGCATACTCCTTGGCATATTTGAGACAGCGGTGGTCATAGTCGCTCAAGTCGAAACCGTTCTCAAGTTTCGTCTTCGCATTCTGGGCATCCGCATAAAGACGCACACTGGCATTCATCACCTGGCTGTGATCCTCGCGGGTCTTCTTGCCCTGGACAAGCTGTTTCAGACGGGAAAGTGAACGGAACGGATCAATGATAACCTTTCCGGAGTCAGCGTCAGCACGAAGATAAAGCTGTCCCTCGGTAATATAACCGGTGTTGTCCGGAATAGCGTGTGTAATATCACCGTCATTCAATGTAGTCACTGCAATGATAGTGATAGAACCGCCTGAAGGGAGCTGAACGGCCTTCTCGTATATCTTCGCAAGGTCCGAGTAAAGTGAACCTGGCATGGAGTCCTTCGAAGGAATCTGGTCCATACGGTTAGACACGATACTGAGCGCATCGGCATACAATGTCATATCGGTCAGCAGGACAAGGACTTTCTCATTCTTGTCCACAGCAAAATACTCAGCTGCAGCAAGAGTCATGTCCGGAATAAGCAGACGCTCTACAGGAGGCTCCTCAGTAGTATTGATAAAACTGATAATCTTGTCAAGCGCACCGGCAGACTCGAAAGCATGACGGAAGAAAAGATAGTCATCATTTGAAAGACCCATTCCGCCGAGGATAATCTTGTCCACATCCGCACGGAGAGCCACATCCGCCATCACCTGGTTATAAGGCTGGTCAGCATCGGCGAAGAAAGGAATCTTCTGACCTGACACGATGGTATTGTTAAGGTCAATGCCGGCAATACCAGTAGGGATAAGCTCGGAAGGCTGACGTCTCTTGTAAGGGTTCACAGAAGGACCGCCAATCTCGCGCTCCTCACCCTCAACCTCAGGACCACCGTCAATAGGCTGTCCATAAGCATTGAAAAATCTTCCTGAAAGCTGCTCGCTCACCTTCAATGTCGGAGGAGCTCCGAGGAATGACACCTCCGCATTTGTAGGAATACCTTCAGTTCCGGCGAAAACCTGGAGAGTGACAGCGTCACCCTTGGTCTTCACAACCTGGGCAAGCCTGCCGGCAACAGTGGCAAGTTCATCATTGGCTACTCCCGTGGCCTTCAATGATACTGTGGCCTTGGTAATAGCATCCAGCTGTGTATATGTTCTTTGAAAAGCTTTATTTGCCATTTTCTTCCAGAAGTTTTGAAAGTTGTGAGTTATATTTCTCGAAATCCTCGCTGTGGAACTCCGTATAGTTCATCTGACGGAGATCATTGATCATCTCCTTGAAGAAGTTACGGCACTCCTCGAAGTTTTCGAATTCGAACTGCCTTCCGCAGATGTCCAGAATCAGGTTCAGCATGAATTTCTGACGCTCCAGACCGCAAAGGCTATCGACAGCATCGAACGCATCCTGCTGCAGGAACACGAAGTCCAAAAGTTCTGACTTCCAGAAGGTCTCATGGTAACTCATAGGAACGCCGTCATCTCCGAGGATGTTAATCTGCTCGGCAGCGTCACGGCCCTGACGGATGATATTCTTCGCCTTGGAAACCTTGTCAGCCCAGCCGGCCTCAATCTTTTCATCGAGGAACTCGCGGATTTCAGGATACTCGAGATACTTCGAATAGGAATCAAT
>OHEZ01001024.1_pt1 | contig 13270 bp, 10 predicted proteins | sample 1567391 | NCBI WGS metagenome assembly OHEZ01 (sample SAMEA3879518, study PRJEB24766) | human gut metagenome | biome: human-associated habitat; feature: feces | place: USA | collected 1985/1987
GTACCGCATAATAATACCCCCTCTACTGGGTGTCCAGTAAAGGGGGTACATATCAGTGATCGTCCCTCGCTTTTTATTTCTCACTCCTCGCACAGCTGCGCACGGTTCTCTTCCGCAAGGCGCAGTGCCGCGTCCCGGTCCACACCGTAGACAAAGCGGAACTCATGCGGCTTTGTCATCGTAATTGCGCTCACCGCACCGTCCTTCAGGTAAAACGCAATGTCACGGACGTCATAGTTTCCGTCGTCCTGCGGCGTCTGCGGCTGCCAGACATAGGCGCGGTCGAAGTCATACGCAGGCTCGCTGTAACCGCCCTCGGTGACGCAGCGGTCGTCCAGCTCCGTATCTTCGATCTCAATGCAGTAGAGATTCTCCGGGTACTCCGTCAGCAGCGCTTCCTCGCTGTCGCCGACCTTGACGCCGCGCGGCGTTCCCGCGCCCATAGCGTCGGTGCGCAGATAACTGATAACCTCGCGTCCCGTTTCGGGATAGTAGTCCGTTCCGACGACGAGCTGCGCGTCCGCATCGTAATGGCGCGCAAAGTCATAGGGCAGCATACCGTCGCTGTCGTAGGTCATATCCTGCGTCTCTCCGTTCGGCTTGTAATCCGCCCCAAGACTCAGAAATCCATTCGGCAGTTCCAGCGTAAAGTTGGCGTCCGGCTGCAGCTCGACCGTTGGATCTTCCTCCTGCATCAGGGGTTCGTCCGGTACGGTGTCCGGCGCTTCCTGCTCTTCTCCGCAGCCTGACGCCAAAAGTGTCAGCGCCGCCAACAGCGCCGAAAGCGGCAGCGCTGTGTTTCTTCGTCTCATATTGGTCTCCTCCCTGTTTCTCACGCTTCCTTCAGCTTTTCCTCCAGCAGCTTGAAGGCCTCCTCCGCGGACAGCGCGCGGATCTCCGCGCGGCTTTTTTCGCCAAAGTCGAAGCGCTCTGCGGCCGTCTCCTCCGGGGAAGAAAAGCCGATGAACACCGTGCCGACAGCGTTGCCGCGCTCGTCGCGGTCAGGGCCCGCAACTCCCGTGACGCTGACGGCGAGATCGGCCGTCGTCGCCTTGCGCGCGCCCTCGGCCATCGCGCGGGCAACGGGCGCAGACACCGCGCCGTATTCCTCCAGCATCTCCGCCGGAACGCCGAGCACGCGGTGCTTGACCGTGTCGGTATAGCTCACCACGCCGCCCATGAAAACGAGCGACGCGCCCGGCACATCCGTGATGCGCTTGGCGATGAGGCCGCCGGTGCAGCTTTCTGCCGCAGCGACGGTCATGCCGCGCGCCTTGAGCAGCTCGCAGCAGCGCTGTTCGATCAATTTTTCGTTTTCCGCCATAGTAAAGACTTCCTTTCAGAATTTGATGCGTACAAATTCACGGTTTGTCATCGCGCGGTCGATGAGACCCTCGACATCGAGCGCTGCCTCCGCCTCGCGGACTTCCTCAAGATTCGGCTTCGTGCGCGGATGGCGCGGCGTAAAGACCGTGCAGCAATCCTCGTAGGGCAGGATTGAGGTATCAAAGGTGCCGATCTTGCGCGACAGGCGCACGATCTCCTCCTTATCCATGCCGATGAGCGGGCGCAGGACGGGAAGATCGACCACGTCCTCCGTCACGCGCAGGGCCTCCATCGTCTGCGAGGCGACCTGACCTAAGTTCTCGCCCGTGACGAGCGCCTTGGCCTTGACCTGATCGGCCACGCGCTGCGAAATGCGCATCATAAAGCGGCGCATGATGAGCGTGAAGAACTCCTCGGGGCAGTTGCGGCGAATTTCCTCCTGAATTTCGGTAAAGGGCACGACCTGCACAGTCATCCGTCCGCACCAGGGCACAAGGAGTTTGGCAAGGGAAAGCACCTTCTCCTTCGCCGCGTCGGAGGTGTATGGCGGGGAGAAAAAGTGCACCATTTCGAGCTTGACGCCGCGCTTTGCGATCATGTAGGACGAAACGGGCGAGTCGATGCCGCCGGAAAGAAGGCTCACCGCCACGCCGCCCATGCCGATGGGCAGACCGCCCGCGCCCTCTTCCGCGGGGCCGTGGACGTAGGCCGAATCGTCGCGAATTTCAATGTGGACGACGAGCTCGGGGTCGTGGACGTTGACCTCGCAGGTCGGGAACGCCTGATGGAGCGCCCCGCCGACCTGCTGGGAAAGCTGGATCGACGTCAAGGGGAAGGTCTTGTCGGCGCGCTTGCTCTCGACCTTGAAGCTCTTCGCCGCGCGCATTTCATCGGCAAGGTACTCCTTCGCCGCGGCAATAATCTTCTGCACGTCCTTCTCGCAGGGCAGGGCCTTGGAAACGGCGATGATGCCGAAGACCTTCTTACAGCCCTCAAAGGCCGCGTCAATGTCGCAGTTTTCGTCCTTGGGCTCGACGTAGATGGTGCTCTGCTTGGCATAGATACGGAAATTGCCGCATTTTGCCACGCGGCGGTTGACGTTCGCCATCAGCTTATCTTCAAAGCTGCGGCGGTTGAGCCCCTTGAGCACGACCTCGCCGAGCTTGCACAGGATCATTTCATGCATTGGTGTTGTTCTCCTCATTTTCAATAGCCGCGCCCGCGGCGGCGGGAACCGCGGCTGAATTTACTTATTTTTGTGCTGGAATCTCCGCTTCATCCTTGCAAAATATCGGTGTTGCGGTACTGAATGGCCTCTGCGAGGTGGTGCGCTTCAATGGTCTCGCTGCCGTCAAGGTCTGCAATGGTGCGCGCAACGCGCAGTAATCTATCGTGGCTTCGCGCCGTGAGGCCGAGGCGCTCAAAGGCGCCTTTCAAGAGCTTTTTGCCCGCGGCGTCCAGCGTGCAGTACTCGCCCACCATCGCGGGCGTCATCTGCGCGTTGCAGGCAACGTCCGTACCGGAAAAGCGCTCTTTCTGCACCTCGCGCGCTCTGTTCACGCGCGCTTTTACCTCGGCGGAGGACTCTGCCTTTTCGCGCCGGCGCATGGCCTCAAATTCGACGCTCGGCACATTGACGTGCAGATCCATGCGGCCGAGCATGGGACCGGATATTTTTTCGACGTATTTTTCCACCTGCTGCTTTGTGCAGTGGCAGCGCCCCGAGGGGTGGCCGTACCAGCCGCAGCGGCAGGGGTTCATCGCGCCGACAAGCATAAACCGGCTCGGCAGCGTCACGCTGCCCGCGGCGCGGGTGATGGTGACCTCGCCGTCCTCAATGGGAGCGCGCAGCACCTCGAGCACATCGCGGTGGAACTCGGGCAATTCATCTAAAAAGAGAACGCCGTGATGCGCGAGCGAAATTTCGCCGGGCTTCGGCACCTTTCCCCCGCCGGTCATCGCGGAAGCGGAGAGCGTGTGGTGCGGCGCACGGAAGGGCCGGTGCAGCAGCATCGGCTGCGCACTGTCCGTCAGCCCCGCGACCGACCAGATCTCCGTCGCCTCGAGCGCTTCCTTCCTCGTCATATCGGGCAGGATCGACGGAAGCCGCCGCGCCAGCATGGATTTGCCCGCGCCGGGCGAACCGATGAGCAGAATGTTGTGCCCGCCCGCAGCGGCGATCTCCAAGGCGCGCTTGACATTCTCCTGCCCCATGACGTCGGAAAAGTCGGGACCTTGTTCGTCCGTCTGTTCCGCCTGCCACTTCGGCTCGGGCCTGAGCGGCGCTTTGCCCTTCAAATGCTGCACGAGGGACACAACGTCCGGCACGCCGTAGACGGTCACGCCGTCGGCAAGCGTTGCCTCCGCGGCGTTGGCCGCGGGGACATAGAGCGTTTTGATGCCTGCGCGCGCCGCGGCCATCGCCATGGGCAGCACGCCGTTCACCGCGCGCAGTGTGCCGGTGAGCGAAAGCTCGCCGACAAAGGCCGCGTCCCTGGCAGGAGACTTGATCTCCTCTGCACAGGCGAGAATACCGAGAAGGATCGGCAGATCATAGAGCGTTCCTTCTTTCTTGAGCCCCGCCGGGGCAAGATTCACCGTGATGCGGGAGACGGGGAACTTCACGCCGCAGTTTTTCACCGCCGCGCGCACGCGCTCGCGCGATTCCTTGACCGCCGTGTCGCCGAGGCCGACGATGTCGAACGCGGGAAGCCCCCCGGAAAGGAAGCACTCCACCGTGACCTCATAGCCCGAGATGCCCTGAAGGCCGAGCGAACGCACTGCTGTGACCATATTCTTCTCCTCCCTCTTCCGCGCCGCTGCGGCGCATTCTGCAATTAGTATAGCACATTTTTTGCATCAGGCAAATCCCCTCCGATGCATTTTTGCACATTTTGCACAAAATCGGTAAAACTTCGCAAAAATTCTTTAAAAATAAAAGAAATTGAACTTATTGTTGCAAAATGGTGAATGTTTTTACAGGAACAAGGCGTTTACATGTCGAAAAAAGTGTGCTATAGTATTTGCGTTGGATTTTGCGTCCAAACGCAGAAGAACCGTTTTTTGACGGTGAAATAAATAGGAGGTTCATTTATGGCAAGAAAAATGAAATCCATGGACGGCAATAATGCTGCGGCACACGTAAGCTATGCTTACAGTGAAGTTGCGGCAATTTATCCCATTACGCCGTCCTCCCCGATGGCCGACCTGGTCGACCAGTGGTCCGCAAATGGTCTGAAGAACATCTTCGGCAGCCAGGTCAAGGTCGTCGAGATGCAGTCTGAAGCCGGTGCAGCCGGCGCAGTGCACGGCTCTCTCGGCGCCGGTGCGCTGACCACCACCTACACGGCCTCTCAGGGCCTGCTGCTGATGATCCCGAACATGTACAAGATCGCGGCTGAGCAGCTCCCCTGCGTGTTCCACGTTTCCGCCCGTACCGTTTCCACCCACGCGCTGAACATCTTCGGCGATCACTCCGACGTCATGGCCTGCCGCCAGACCGGTTTCGCCATGCTGTGCGAGGGCAACGTGCAGGAGGTCATGGATCTCTCCCCCGTGGCGCATCTGGCCGCTCTTTCCGGCAAGGTGCCCTTCATCAACTTCTTCGACGGTTTCCGCACCTCCCACGAGATCCAGAAGATCGCTGTGTGGGATTATAAGGATCTCGCCGACATGTGCGACATGGACGCTGTCAAGGCGTTCCGCGAGCACGCCCTCAACCCCGAGCACCCCGCCATGCGCGGTTCCCACGAGAACGGCGATACGTTCTTCCAGCACCGCGAGGCCTGCAACCAGTACTACGACGCTCTGCCCGAAGTCGTGGAAAAGTACATGGGCAAGATCAACGAGAAGCTCGGCACCGACTACAAGCTCTTCAACTACTACGGCGCACCCGACGCTGACCGCGTCATCATCGCGATGGGTTCCATCTGCGACGTGGCCGAGGAAGTCATCGACTACCTCAACGCCCACGGCGAGAAGGTCGGTCTCATCAAGGTTCGCCTGTATCGCCCGTTCAAGGCTGAGCGCCTGATCGAGGCCATCCCCGCAACGTGCAAGAAGATCGCCGTTCTCGACCGCACCAAGGAGCCCGGCGCACAGGGCGAGCCTCTGTATCTCGATGTTGTCACCGCGCTCGCGAACGCCGGCATCACCGACAAGACCGTCATCGGCGGCCGTTACGGTCTCGGCTCCAAGGATACCCCGCCCGCTTCCGTGTTCGCTGTTTACACCGAGCTTGCCAAGGCGGAGCCCAGGCGTCAGTTCACCATCGGCATCGTCGATGACGTGACGAACCTCTCCCTGCCCGAGGACAAGAACTGCCCGAACACCGCAGCCGAGGGCACCATCGAGTGCAAGTTCTGGGGTCTCGGCGGCGACGGTACCGTCGGCGCGAACAAGAACTCCATCAAGATCATCGGCGACCACACCGACAAGTACGTCCAGGCCTACTTCCAGTATGACTCCAAGAAGACCGGCGGCGTGACGATCTCCCACCTGCGCTTCGGCGACAAGCCCATCCGCAGCCCCTACTACATCAACAAGGCCGACTTTGTCGCCTGCCACAACCCCAGCTACATCATCAAGGGCTTCAAGATGGTCAACGACGTCAAGCCCGGCGGCGTGTTCATGATCAACTGCCAGTGGGATTTCGATGAGCTGAATCATCACCTCAAGGCGGACGCCAAGCGTTACATCGCCAAGAACAACATCCAGCTCTACACCATCAACGCCATTGACCTTGCCATCAAGATCGGCATGGGCAAGCGCAACAACACCATCCTCCAGTCCGCGTTCTTCTCCCTTGCGAAGGTCATGCCCGAGGAGCAGGCCATCCAGTACATGAAGGACGCTGCGACGCACTCCTACCTCAAGAAGGGTCAGGACGTCGTCGATATGAACCACAAGGCCATCGACCTCGGCGCTACCGCCTACAAGAAGATCGACGTCCCCGCCGATTGGGCGAACGCTGTCGACGCTGACGAGGCCGTTTCCTACGAGGGCAAGGCCGAGCTCGTCAAGCAGGTCAAGGACATCCTCACCCCGATCGATAAGATGGACGGCGACAGCCTGCCCGTTTCCGCCTTCATGCCTCATGTGGACGGCCAGTGGGAGCTGGGCGCTGCCGCTTACGAAAAGCGCGGCGTTGCCGTTTCCGTTCCCACCTGGGACGCTGAGAAGTGCATCCAGTGCAACAACTGCGCTTACGTCTGCCCGCACGCCACCATTCGTCCCTTCGCTCTCACCGAGGAAGAGGCCAAGAATGCGCCCGCAAACGCCAAGATCGTCGACATCAAGGCCGGCAAGGGCAAGGGCGTTTACAAGTACACCATGGCCATCTCCCCGCTCGACTGCATGGGCTGCGGCGTTTGCGTCGGCCAGTGCCCGGTCGGTGCGCTGACCATGGTCGGTCAGGAGAGCGAGCTTGCCGAGCAGGACGTGTTCAACTACTGCGTCTCCAAGGTCTCCGACAAGAAGGATATGCAGGATCTCACCGTCAAGGGCAGCCAGTTCAAGCAGCCCATGCTCGAGTTCTCCGGCTCCTGCGCAGGCTGCGCCGAGACCAGCTATGCCCGTCTCGTCACCCAGCTCTTCGGCGACCGTATGTACATCTCCAACGCCACCGGCTGCTCGTCCATCTGGGGCGGCCCCGGCGCTACCTCCCCGTACTGCACGGATAAGAACGGCCACGGCCCGGCCTGGTGCAACTCCCTCTTCGAGGACAACGCCGAGCACGGCTTCGGTATGTATGTCGGCCAGGAGAAGATCCGCGAGGATCTGATCGCCAAGACCGAGCAGCTCCTTGCCATCGAGTGGGCGCAGCCCGCGCTGAAGGAAGCCGCTCAGAAGTGGCTCGACACCAAGGACGACGGCAACGCCAACGCCGAGGCTACGAAGGAATACGTCGCGGCTCTGCAGGCGAACATTGCCACCGTCGACGAGCTTGCCGCTGTTCCTCAGTTCGCTGAGCACGCTGCCGAGCTCAAGGCCAAGGGCGAGAAGTTCTGCGACTGCGATGCCTGCAAGCTGGCCTGCGACATCCTCGACAAGAAGGATTACCTCTCCAAGAAGTCCGTGTGGATCTTCGGCGGCGACGGTTGGGCTTACGATATCGGCTTCGGCGGCGTCGACCACGTCCTTGCTCAGAACAAGAACGTCAACGTCTTTGTCTTCGATACCGAGGTCTACTCCAACACCGGCGGTCAGGCTTCCAAGGCTTCCAACATCGGTCAGGTTGCTCAGTTCGCGGCTGCCGGTAAGGAGACCAAGAAGAAGAGCCTCTCCGAGATCGCAATGAGCTACGGCTATATCTACGTCGCTCAGGTCGCCATGGGTGCAAACCCGGCCCAGACCATCAAGGCCATCACCGAGGCCGAGGCTTATCCCGGCCCGTCCCTGATCATCGGCTACAGCCCCTGCGAGATGCACTCCATCAAGGGCGGCATGATGAACTGCCAGAAGGAAATGAAGAAGGCTGTCGAGTGCGGCTACTGGAACCTGTTCCGCTTCAATCCTGCGGCTGACAAGAAGTTCACGCTCGACTCCAAGGCGCCCGCCGGCGGTTATCGTGAATTCCTGATGAACGAGGCGCGTTACAGCCGCCTGACCCGCGAGTTCCCCGAGCGTGCGGAGGGTCTCTTCACCCGCAACGAGGACGCGGCCAAGGAGCGTTACGAGCACCTCACCAAGCTCATCGACCTGTACGACAAGCAGTAATCGCTGTCATCACAGTGCTGAAAAAGGAGCACCCTTTCGGGTGCTCCTTTTTTCGCGCCGGAACGAAATGTCCCGCTGCTTCCGGCAAAAAAAGGGAGGCTCTTTTGAGCCTCCCTTTTTCCGTTGGTCAAGTAAGGTATCAATTACTTGTTTGCCGCGCGCTCCGCCGCCTCGACAACGTGGCTTGCAAGGATCGTGCTCGTCACGGTGCCGACACCGCCGGGAACAGGGGTAATGGCCTCGACGACCGGCTCGACCTCGGCATAGCGGGTATCTCCGCAGAGGTTGCCGTCCGCGCCGACGTGAATGCCCACGTCCAGCACGACCTGACCGGCGCGCACGCTCTCCGCGCCGACCATACCGGCCTTACCGGCGGCGACGACAAGAATATCCGCCTCGCGGCAGATCTCGGGCAGGTTCTCGCTGCGGCTGTGGCAGATGGTCACGGTCGCATGCTCGGCGAGCAGCAGCATGGAAACAGGCTTGCCGATGACAAGGCTGCGTCCGATGACGACCACGCGCTTGCCCTTGATGGGAATGTTGTAGTGCTTGAGCAGCGCCACGCAGGCCGCGGCAGTGCAGGGAGGATAGCCGCCCTTCGTGCCGGCGTAAACGGCGGTCATGGAACCGTCGGTGATGCCGTCCATGTCCTTCTTGGGATCGAGCGCCGCGCGCGCCGCTTCATCGTCGAGATGCTTGGGCAGCGGGCGGAACATCAGCACGCCATGCACCTTTTCATCTGCGTTGAGCGCGTGGATATTTTCCATCAGCACATCCTGCGTTACCTCTTCGGGCAGGACGACCTGACGGACGGCGACGCCGACCTTCTCGCAGCGCTTAAGCGCGCCGCGCTCATAGGCAAGGTCGTCCTCACGCGCGCCGACGCGCAGGATAGCAAGGCAGGGTTCGGTGCCGTTTTTTTTCAGTTCTTCGCTTCTTGCGTGGAGTTCCTCGGTCAGCGCCTTGGCGACCTCAGCTCCCTTGAGCAGCATAGCCATGGTAAAATCCTCCTCTGTTTGACGCGGTCAGCCGCGTATCCATTCTTACTTAGGATAACAAAATTAAAAATTGCTGTCAATTTCTTTTGACAGGCGTGCCGGGATATAATTTTACTTTCTTCGGCAGCTTGCCTTTTGCCCGACTTTTTGCTACGATAAGGGCGTCAAATTCTGAAACCATCAGGAGGGTCATTCCCATGTCTGTGATCGAAGAGAAAAAAGCACTGAGAACCTTTATCCGCAAGAAAGAGCGCACGCTCGACCCCGCTTACAAGGCGGAAAGCTCCGAGGCCATCTGCCGCCACCTGCTCGCGCTTGACGAGTATAAAAACGCCAAGATCGTCTTTGCCTTTGCCGGCACCGAGAAAGAGATCGACACCTCTCTCTTTATGAATGAGACCATCGCCGCGGGCAAGACGCTCATTCTGCCCCGCTGCGCCGCTGAACACGCCATCGACCTGTGCGTCGTGCGCTCGATGGACGACCTCGAGGCGGGCGCCTACGGCATTCTGGAGCCGAAGATGAGCTGCGCGCTCGTTACCGCAGCGGACATCGACTTCGCCGTCGTCCCCTGCCTGTCGTTCGACCGCAAGGGTCGTCGTCTCGGCCAGGGCGGCGGTTACTACGACCGTCTGCTGCCCCAGCTCCGCTGCCCCACCGCGCTCATCTGCCGCGAGCAGCTGATGTCTCCCGAGGTGCCGGTCGAGGAGCACGACATGCGCTGCACCATGCTCATCACCGAGAAGGGCATTCTCACGCCGGAGGCGTAAGGTCTCTCCGGTACGGCGCAAAGCACACAATAATGAGAGGGAAGCTCTCTTTTGAAGAAAGCTTCCCTCTTTGTTGCTTTTTATCTGCAAAGATACGAAAACCAGCCCTCGCTGCTGCGCGTTTCCTCGATCGTCCAGCCTGCCTCGATGAGCTTTTCGCGCACCTCGTCGGCGCGGTCGTCGATGATGCCGGAGCAGAGGAAGATACCGCCCTCTTTGAGCAGCCTCCCCACCTGCGGGGCAAGTGCGATGATCACGTCCGCCACGATATTCGCAACGATCACATCATAGTCGCCGCCGAATTCCTTCTGCAAGCCCTTGTCGCTGAGCACGTCGCCCGCGCGGACGGTGTAGTGCTCGCGTCCCACGCCGTTGAGCGCGGCGTTTTCGTAGGCGACGCCCACGCACTTGTCGTCAATGTCGCAGGCGAAGGCGTCCTTCGCGCCGAGCAGCAGCGCCGCAATGGACAAGATGCCGCTGCCGCAGCCGAGGTCGAGCACCTTTTCCCCGCCGTGGATATGCTTTTCCAGCGCTTGCAGGCAAAGGCGCGTCGTCGCGTGGCTGCCGGTGCCGAAGGTGAGACCGGGGTTTAAGATGAGCTTGACGCGCCCGTCCCCCTCCGCCTGCTCCCATTCCGGCACAACAAGCAGGCGCTCGCCGATCTCCATGGGCTTATAGAACTGCTTCCAGTTGTTCTCCCAGTCCGCGTCCTCCACATTTTCCATGCTGAGGATCAGGGGAGCATACTCGGGGTGCTGCTTTTTGAAGGCCGCAAGGCCGATGCGGAACTGCGCAAGGGTATTGAAGCCCTCCTCGCTGTCCTCCAGGTAGAAGGTGATGCGGCTCTTGCCGTGCATGGACTGCATCAGATCTTCGTCGACATAGTCCCAGTACTGGTGATTGTTTTCAAGGAAGTCCTTGAAATCGCCCTCCTCGTCGATCATCAGGCTGTCGATGCCGTAGGCGCTCAAAAGCTCCGTCGCAGGCTCGATGCCCGCAGGGTTCATATCAAGATGTAATTCTAACCACTTCATCGTTTCGTCCCCACAAAGAATAGTCCCAGCGTGCCGCAGCCGGTGTGCGCACCGATGACGGGGCCGATAAAGTCCGCGCGCACATCGGTCACATTGAAGCGCTCTTTGAGCAGCTCCTTGACATAGGCAACATAGTCCGGGCAGTTGGCGTGGCAGATGAAGACAGGCTGGTTCTTCTCCGGTTCGATGCCCAGCTCCTCCATCTTGTCCACCAGCGCGCGCAGCGCACCCCTGCTGCCGCGCGCCTTGCTCACGGGGGTAAGCTTTCCCTCGCTGTCTGTGTGCATGACAGGCTTGATGCCGAGCACCGTACCCGCCAGTGCAGCCGCGGCGCTGACGCGTCCGCCGCGCTTTAAGTGATTGAGATCGTCCACCATGAACCAGTGATCCTGATGCTGGATCGTGCCGCGCACGAAGTCGGCAAGTGCCTCAATGTCGAGATTTTTCTCGCGCCGCTCGCGCACTGTGCGGTAAATGAGCATGCCCTGCCCGCGGCAGGCGGAGAGAGAGTCGATCACGATGATCTTCGCCTCCGGGTGCTCCGCGCGCAAGTCCTCCGCCGCGATGCACGCGGACTGATAAGTCGTGGAAAGTGCGCTCGAAAAGCTGATGCACAGGATATCCTTGCCTGCGGTCAGCGCCGATGTCATCGCGTCGGTGAACTGGCCGACGTTGACCGCCGCAGTCGTGCAGTCCACGCCGTCGGCGATCTTCTGAAAGAAGGTCTCCGGCGACATATCCGCATGGTCGGGCGTATCAAGATACGTCTTGCCCTCCATCGTAAAAGAAAGCGGCAAAACGGTAATGCCCAGCTCGTCAACCTCCTGCTGGTTCAAGCTACAGCAGCTGTCGGTCATGATGATATAATCACGCATGGCGTTTTCTCCTTTCCGGGAGGACATTTCTGTCTTCCTTTTTCCGGATTCCGGAACAATTTATTATACCAGATTTCTCTGTACCGTGCAAATGCGCCGTCAAGTCATTTCCCGACGCAGAAGCGCTCGAAGATGCGCGCGACCATGTCCTCGCGCGCCGTACGGCCCGTAAGCTCGCCGAGCGCCGTCTGCGCCTGCTCGACCTCGGTGAGCACCACGTCCGGCGTCATGCCGCCGAGCAGTGCCTCCTTCGCCGCGCGGACGCTATCGAGCGCACGGCGGACGGCCTCGGCCTGACGGGCATTCGTCACAAGCGCACTGCCCGCGCGCGGCGCAGGATAGAGCCTGCGGACGGCGGCCTCGAGTGCGCCAAAGCCTTTGTGCGTCACGCTTGAGAGGGAAACGACCGCCTCCGGCGCGCGCCAGTCCTCATCGAACTGAACGTCCTGCACGCCGCCGAGGTCGGATTTGGTCAGCAGCAGCAGCCATGGCTTGCCGCTTCTCGCGGCAAGCGCGAGCGGCTCGAGCGCCTCAGGCGCAGGCGGTGCGCTGCCGTCGAGCAGCGCAAGAATGAGATCCGCATCCTCGACGGCTTTTTTTGACCGTTCCACGCCGAGCTTTTCCACCGTGTCCGCCGTCTCGCGGATGCCGGCGGTGTCGATGAGCCGCAGCAGTACGCCGCCGAGCGTCGCCTTTTCCTCCACGGTGTCGCGTGTTGTGCCCGCGATGTCCGTGACGATGGCGCGTTCAAAGCCGACGAGCGCGTTCATAAGCGAGCTTTTTCCCGCATTCGGCGCACCGACGATGGCCGTCGCCACGCCGCTTTTGAGCACCCTGCCGCGCGCGAACGTGCCGAGCAGATCGGAAAGTATCTCTTCGCTCGCTGTAAGCAAGGCGGCGGTCTCCTCGCGTGATAAGTCCTCGATCTCCTCGTCGGGATAGTCGACGATGGCATAAAAACGGCTCGAAATATCAAGCAAGCGGTCGTAGACCGCCTCGATCGGGCGGCGCAGCGCGCCGGAGAGCTGGGCGGCGGCGTTGCGCGCGCACTCCGCAGTCTCGGCGTCGATGAGGTCGATGACCGCCTCCGCCTCGGTGAGATCCATCTTGCCGTTCAGGAAGGCACGCTGCGTGAATTCGCCGGGCCTCGCCTGCCGCGCGCCCGCGCGGAACGCGGCCCGCAGCACCTCGCCGAGCACCACGGGTGAGCCGTGACAATGGATCTCGGCGCTTTCCTCGCCGGTGTAGCTGTGGGCGGCGGAAAAGCAGACCGCCATGCAGCGGTCGAGCAGCGCGCCCGTTTCGTCGCGCACATCGCCGTAGGTCATGCGGCGGTACGGAAGGTCAGAGACCACCATTCCGTTTGCTGGCGTAAAGAGCGCGGCGAGCGCGTCCCTCGTCCCTTCCCCGCTCAGCCTGACAATACCGACGGCCGATGGGCTCTGCGCCGTGGCGATGGCTGCGATCAGCTCCATGCAGCTCCCCCCTTTTCCATCTCATATAGAGGAAGTATAGCACACAGGCGGGAATTTGAAAAGGGGCGCGGCAAT
>OHEZ01001033.1_pt1 | contig 13121 bp, 9 predicted proteins | sample 1567391 | NCBI WGS metagenome assembly OHEZ01 (sample SAMEA3879518, study PRJEB24766) | human gut metagenome | biome: human-associated habitat; feature: feces | place: USA | collected 1985/1987
TTCTTTTATAAATTAAACATAAAGTTAATATTATTTAATCAAACTTAACCGCGCCCCGTATTGACATAAACCGCGCAGTGATATAAATTAGGTTTGTCACGATTTATGCCCTTTTGTGCGGCGAAATATTTGTTTCGAATCAGGGCGGAATCAAATAAAGAGTATCAACGGAGGAAATATGGAAAAGAAAAATGTAACCCCGACCGTGAAGCAGCTGCTTTGCGCTTCGGCAGAGAAGTACGGAGAAGAGACGTTTATAAAATTCGTGCGCAACGATGCAGTCGAAGAGCGCAGCTATGTCCGCGTTAAGACAGACAGCGAGGCGGTCTGCCGCTGGTTGAGAAGCATATCGAAAGACCGTATGCACGTCGCCGTTGTCGGCAAGACCAACTATGAATACATAACCTGCATTACCGGAGTGCTGCTCAGCGGCAACGTTGTTGTCCCGTTTGCGCCCGACATCTCCGCAAAAGAGGCCGCCGAGCTTTTCGACCGCGCAGATATCGACATGGTGCTCTATGACAGCGCTTTTGAGCAGAACATCGACGAGGTTCGCGCCAACTGCCCGAAGATAAAGCACGCGGTTGACCTTGCCGATGAGCATTTCTTTGCGGATATCTATGAAAAATATTCGGAGCGCAGTGAATTCGCTTCCCTTTCCGACTATGAGGCCGACCCCGAAAAGTGTGCGGTCATAATCTTCACCTCCGGCACAACGGGAATCAAAAAGGGCGTTATGCTCTCGATGAATGCCCTCGTAGGCAACGTTCTTTATAAGGAATATATCAATATCTTCGCCGAGAGGACCTCGACCCTCTCCGTGCTCCCGATGCACCATATATATTGCTTCTCGGGCGACTATCTGAAGAACCTGTGCGACGGTGTTCAGGTCTGCCTCAACAGCAACCTCAGCGAAATCGTCACGAACCTTCAGCGCTTTGAGCCCAACGCCATGCGCGTTGTCCCGATGATAGCGCAGCACCTGCTTCAGCGCATAAAGATAGCCGCGTCGAAGAATCCCGATATGACCCCCGCCGAGGCGGCAAAGACCGTTCTCGGAAGGAACCTCAACTGGATGACCTCCGGCGGCGCTTATCTCGATCCCATTCTTGCCGAGGAGTTTGACAAGCTCGGCATTATGCTCCGTCAGGGCTACGGTATGACCGAGGTCGGCTGCCGTATCTCCGTGCCCGACAGAGGCGTTTCTATCGAGTCCGTCGGCAGAGTTATAGACATCTGCGACGTCCGCATTGAAAACGGCGAGATTCAGGTCAAGACCCCGACAATCATGCTCGGCTACTACAAGATGCCCGAGGAGACCGCGAAGATGTTCACCGAGGACGGCTGGTTCAAGACAGGCGATATCGGCTATGTCACCGAGGACAGACAGCTCTTCATCACCGGCAGAGTCAAGAACCTGATAATCCTCTCGAGCGGCGAAAATGTCTCCCCCGAGGCGATAGAGAAGAAGTTCAAGAAGCTCAGCCTTGTTTCCGAGGTTGTGGTTTACGGTGAAAAGGATCACCTTGTCGCCGAGATATATCCCGACTTCGAGCACGCGGAGCAGGAGGGCGTGAAGGATATTCCCACCGAGATAGAGAGACACATGGACGAGATAAATGCGGGTTCGAAATCATCCCACTTTGTCTCCGAGCTCAGATTCCGCGACGAGCCCTTTGAAAAGACCTCGAGCGGAAAGATAAAGAGAAAAGAAACCGTTGTCGGTTAAGGAGGAAAAAACATGAAACCCAAGGCAGGAACAGAGGTATTTGAGCTGATTCCCTCGCAGAAGATGATAAACTTCATGCTCAAATACAGCTTCTTTCATAAGCAGGTTATCCAGATACCCATGTCGATAGTCACGAGCACCCCGATAGATTTCGATGTGCTCAAAAAGGCGCTTAACATAGAGATAGAGCGCAACGACTGCATGAGACTTCGCTTCTACAAGGAGCACGGTGAGTTCTATCAGTATTTTCTCGACAAGTTCGTCGTTGAAGACGTGCCCGTTATGACCTTTTCGACCGAGGAGGAGCAGGAGGCATTCCTCACCGCCGACGCACGCAAGCCCATCCGCCATTTAAAGGGCGAGGACTTCCGCATTATCTTCTTCAACTCCTTCGACGGCAGATACGGAATATATATCAACGTCACCCATCTGTGCATGGATGCCGCCGCGGTATTTGTGTTCTTCTCCGATCTGCTTGCGGTCTATGACCATCTCAAGAACGGCAAGCCCATGCCGCGCCCGCTCGGCGAATACAAAAAGACGATAAGAAAAGAACTCGCCATAGTCGCCGACGAGAAGAAAATGAAAGAGGAGGAGGAGTTCTACACCCAGTTCTTCCTCAAGGACGGCGACCCGCTCTATGCCGGCGTTCACGGACCCGAGTTGCTTGAAAAAGAGCGCAAGAGAAAGCATGACCCGTCTCTCAGAGCTCCGTCCTGCTTCGACCCGATACACGACAAGGCCGAGCTTGCAAAATTCGATGTCTCCAAAGAGGACAGCGACAAGATACTCGCTTTCATGCAGTCGAGCGGAGTCAGCCCCGAGTGCCTTGTTCAGCTCGCAATGCGCCTGCATATTTCCAAGATAAACTACAGGACGAACGACTCCTATTTCGTCACCCTCTGCACACGCCGCAGAACTCTCGACGAGAAGCGCTCCGGCGGAACTCTCGCAGAGCCGCTGCCGTGGAGAATAGTCCTGCCCGAGGAGCTGACCTTTACAGAGGCGCTCGACAAGATGGCAGAGCTTCAGATGACCCTGTTCAAGCATATGGACTACCCCTATCTCGAGTGCCGCGAGCTTGTAAGAAGACTGTTTAACTACAGCCCGATAGCAGCCTCGTCCTCGATGATGTTCTCGTGGTTCCCGATAGGCAAGGACACGATGAACGGTTGGGATTACGAGTTCTCGGGCTACAGCCTCGGCAGATACATCATGCCGCTCTACAGCTTCGCAATGTATGATTCGCACACAGGCTGTTTCAAGTTCTCATATCTGCATCGCACGAATATGATAACCTCCGAGCACATAAAGGCCCTGCACGAAAAGACCGTCCGCGCGCTGCTTCTCGGAGCGGAAAACCCCGACAGAACGCTCGGCGAGATACTCGATATACTTTAAAAAGGAGAGACAGTCATGCTTGAAAAGATAGCCGCAATAATCTGCGAATATGTCTATATTGACCCTGCCGAGATTACCGAGCAGGCCAATCTAAGAACCGATATAGGTTTAAGCTCGCTTGACCTTATGAGCGTCGCATCGGATTTGGAGAGCACCTTCGGAGTGAAGATTACCGAGAGAGCCATTCTCACCTCCAAGACCGTCAAGGATCTCATGAACTGCGTAGCTGAATAATTACCGAACATCAGCAAAAAGACCGACCCCGGAGTTCCCGGAGTCGGTCGATTTTTTTATTCGGTTAAATCTTCATCGCAACATCGTATGCGCGCCATACAACGGAGCGGAGGTTGCCCACGGCGAGGCAGTCGCCGACAAGATGGACCTTGCCGGACTTCTCGGCGAGCGGGGCGGGGATATAGCCCGCGCAGCTTATGACGGAATCGCAGTCTATATTGATATCCTTGCCGTCCTTGCCGGTGCAGACGATGGAGCCGTCCCTGACCTCCTTGAGAACAGTCTCAAGATAGACGGGAGTCTTATGCAGGGCGAACCACTCTCTGAGATAGGAGGAGTTTGCAAGGCAGACGCCGGTCTGACTCACAAGGTCGTCCTTCATCTCGACGATTATCGGATTCTTGCCCTGGAGCGCGAGCTCGTAGGCTATTTCGCAGCCGGTCAGACCGCCGCCGATAACCGCTACGGTGTCACCGACCTCTGTGCCGTTGAGGTAGTCGCAGCCCTCAATCATCTTCTCGTAGCCGGGAACCTTCCTGAGAAGTCTGGGAGTGGCGCCGGTGGCGATGATAACGGGGTCGCTGCCGAAGGCGGAGATATCCTTTATCTCGTCGTTGAGCTTAACCTCTATGCCGAGCTTCGTCATCTGGCGTCTGTACCACTCGAGCAGGTCGCGGAGCTTGCCCTTGTAGGACTCTGCGCTTGCGGGAATGAATGTTCCGCCGAGCACGCCGCTCTTCTCGTGGATTATCGGATTATGCCCGCGGAGCTTGAGCACGCGAGCCGCCTCCATGCCGCCTATGCCGCCGCCGACAATGTGGACGGTCTTGGGCGAATTTGTTTTCTTTATGTAGTGCTTGTTCCACTGCATTGTCTCTGCGTTGATGGCGCAGCGGGAAAGATGCAGGCTGTCGGAGAGCTCCTGATCGTTGGGAACGCCCTTGTAGTGGCACATATTGAAGCAGCCGTTGTGGCAGAGAATGCAGGGACGGATATCGTCCTCTCTGTCCTCCATCATCTTCGTGACCCACTCCTGGTCGGCGAGGAACTGACGTGCAAAGCCTGCGCCGTCGAGCTTGCCATCCTTTATCGCGTCCGCGGCGACTCTCGGGTCGAGGCGTCCGGCGCAGATAACGGGGATGTCACAGAACTGCTTGATGTATTCGACATCCTCGAGGTTGCAGTTCTCGGGCATATAGATGGGCGGGTGAGCCCAGTACCATGCATCGTAGGTGCCGTTGTCGCAGTTGAGGCAGTCGTAGCCCGCATCCTGAAGATACTTGACGGCTCTCTCGGACTCAGCCATGTCGCGTCCTACTTCGGTATAGGCCTCGCCCGGGAGCGCGCCCTGACGGAAGCCCTTTGTCTTGGAAATTATGCTGTAGCGCAGGGAGACGGGGAAATCGTCGCCGCACGCCTTCTTGATAGCCTGAACGACCTCGACCGCGAAGCGGTAGCGGTTCTCGAACGAGCCGCCGTATTCGTCGGAGCGTTTGTTTACATACTTGAGGGTGAACTGATCGAGCAGATAGCCCTCGTGGACTGCGTGAACCTCAACGCCGTCAACGCCCGCTTCCTTGAGCATTCTCGAGCTCTCCGCAAATGCGTTGACCATCTCCGCTATCTCGGCCTTTGTCATCTCCCTCGAAGGCACCTTGTCGGACCAGCGGTTGGGAGAGGGGCTCGCGGAGGCGGTGATTCTGTCAAGATCCATGAAGGGCTTGCTGAGAACTCTCAGCGCGGGGTTGGTGTAGAGCTTCTCCATCATTTCGCTGATGGTGAAGGAGCGGCCGAAGCCCGCGGTCAGCTGAACAAAGAGCTTTGCGCCGGTCTTGTGGAGCTCGGGAGTCCACTTCTTGAGGTCGGCGTACATCTTCTTGTTCTTGTGGAGCCACTGACCGAACATGGGATTGTAGACCGGCTGACAGCCGGGGAGAACAAGACCCACGTTGTTTTTTGCTACTTCCATGATAAAGCGTGCGCCGTCTTTATCGAAGTGGTTCTTCTCCATCCATCCGAAGAGGTCGGTGCCGCCCATGCTCGTGAGCACGATGCGGTTCTTGATTTCGCAGTTGCCGATCTTCCACGGAGTGAATAAGGGCTGTAATCTTTGATCCATATAAAAGCCTCCAATAAAAATATATATTTCAACGACAATATATTATCACATTTCGGCTTATTACGCAACAAAAAAACGCGCTTTATCAATACTTTTTTATCAATAGATTGCATATTTTTTCACCGTCGGCCGGCTTGGGGACGCAAATTATCCGCAAAGGCTTTTCTGCTCGCAAAAACAAAAACGCAGAGAGCCGTTTGTGACTCTCTGCTTCTGAGTTTATATCTTATTTCTGCTCTGTCGCGTCGGGGGAGAAAATCTCCTTTGCGCTCGCCGCAAGTCCCGCGAGGGACTGGAGCTCGCTCGGAACGATGAGCTTCGTCGCCTTGCCGTCCGCGGCCTTTTCGAATGCCTCAAGGCTCTTTATCGTCAGATATCCGTTCTGCGGGGCTGCCTCGTTTATCAGCGCGATAGCCTTCGCCTGCGCCTCCTGAACGGCGACTATAGCCTGCGCCTCACCCTCGGCCTCGCGGATTTTAGCCTCCTTGACGGCCTCTGCGTGAAGAATGGCGGCCTGCTTGTCGCCCTCTGCGGCGAGTATCTGGCTCTCCTTCTGGCCTTCGGCAACGAGTATCTTGCTCGCCTTTTCGCCCTCTGCGCGGAGTATGGCCTCGCGGCGCTGACGCTCCGCCTTCATCTGCTTCTCCATCGCGTCCTGAATCTCGGGCGGGGGAAGGATATTTTTGAGCTCAACGCGGTTTACCTTGATGCCCCATGCGTCGGTGGCTTCGTCGAGGATAACTCTGATTTTCGCGTTTATGACGTCGCGCGAGGTCAGCGTGTGGTCAAGCTCCATCTCGCCGATAATATTTCTCAGCGTCGTTGCCGAGAGATTTTCAATGGCGGATAGCGGGCGCTCAACGCCGTAGGCATAGAGCTTCGGGTCTGTTATCTGGAAGAAAACGACCGTGTCTATCTGCATGGTGACGTTATCCTTTGTAATAACGGGCTGGGGCGGGAAATCCACGACCTGCTCCTTGAGGGAGACGGTCTTTGCTACCTTTTCGACAAAGGGAATCTTAAAGTGGATGCCGGTCTGCCATGTGGTCGAATATGCGCCGAGGCGCTCGATGACATAGGCCTTTGACTGCGGCACTATCTTGATGTTGAGCACGACAATGACGAGCACGAGAACGATTATGCCGATGATTACTCCGATTGCTACGGGTCCCATAATTTTCCTCCTTAGTGTTTTGAAACCATTAGTTTAACGCCGTCGATCTTGTCAACGGTGATGTTAGAGCCTTTCTCTATTCGGCTTCCGTCGGACGACCTCGCCGTCCAAGTAGAGCCTGCGACCTTCACTATACCGGTGCCGTCGGTGTTGTCGACAGTCTCCTCGACTATTCCCTCGAGCCCTATGTATCTGTCCGCGTTGGTCGGCTGAACGCGCTTTTTTGAAAACTTCCTGACGAGCGGGCGGGTCACCGCAAGCGCAACGAGCGACACTGCCGCGAAAATCACCCACTGAAGCCAGACGGGTGCAGAGCAAAGCTCCGAAATCAGAGCCGCCGCCGCACCTGCGGCAAACCAGATAGTGACAAGCTGAACAGTCACCGCTTCCACAACGATGAACGCTATCAGCAGTGCTATCCACAGTATGAGCATAGTGTATTCCGGCAAAACGGACTCCTCCTTTGATATATTGACCGAAGTAAAAAACCTCCGATTCAATATAATTATATCAAAAGAGCGAGCCCGTTTCAAGATACGGCACACTGTTTTTTCTCAGTCGCGGCAGTTTTTACTTTTGTATATCGGCTTTCTGAAAAGCAGAGACGAGAGCGCCTTGCCGTCAAACGGGATGAGGGGATAGAGGTAGCAGCGCCCGCTTACGGTCTTATTGAAAGAAATCAACAGAGTGGTTATTATAAGTCCCGCGATGAACCCCCAGAGATTGAATACGGCTGTCAGTATCAGTATCATCATGCGGCATAATTTAAACGCGTATCCGAGCTCGTAGCTCGGCTGAGCGAAGTTGGTTATAGCGACAAACGCCATATAGAGCATAACCTCTGACGTGAACCATTTTGCGGCTATGGCAAATTCTCCGAGCACGAGCGCGCCTATGACGCTAAAGGAGTTGCTCAGTGCATTGGGCGTGTTGAGCGACGCCAGCTTTAAAGCGTCTATGACTATCTCGATTATCAGCAGCTGCATTATGACGGGCACGCTCGTCGGGTGCTCTATCTTTATGAAGTCGAGCCACGGCGGGATATATTCTGGGTTTTGAATCAGCAAAAACCACACGGGCGTTAAAAGCAGAGCAAGCAGGAAAACTATCATTCTGACTATTCGAAGATAGCTTCCGATAAGGCTCGGGAAATAGAAATCGTTCGTGTCCTGCAAAAAATCGAATACGCCCGTCGGGATTATCATAACCGAGGGCGAGGTATCCGTGATTATCAGCAGACTGCCCTCATATATGCTCGCCGCCGCGCTGTCCGGGCGCTCGGTGTAACGCACCTTCGGAAAGGGATTGAACCTCTGCTTCGGTATAAGACATTCCGCAAGGCTCTCGTGCCCCATGGTCAGAGCGTTTATGTCTACGGAATTCAGCTTTTTCTTTATCTTTTCGACCTCCTTGGGGTCGGCCGTGCCCTCAAGATAACAGAGCACGATATCTGTTTTTGACCTCGTTCCCACCTGCGTCAAATACATCGTGAGCTTCGTGTCCCTGACCCTGCGGCGTATGAGCGCGGTGTTGAATATCAGCGTCTCGACAAAGCCGTCGTGCGAGCCCCTGAGCACCTTGTCATTCTCCGGCTCGTCCACGCTCCTTGCGGGATATGTCCGAACGTCTATTATCACGGCCTCGCTGAAACCCTCGACTATCATGCCCAGAGCGCCCGAGAAGATAAAGGTCTCGAACCTGTCGAAGTCGTTTACGACCTCCGTCTCGACATAGGGCACGAACGTGTCCGCAAATTCGCGCGTCGAGTTTATATTCTTGAGCTTTTTCTCGTCCGCGTTCATCATGAAACTCATTATCTTCTCCATGAGCCCGTCCTTTATGAAGCCGTCGATGAACCACAACATGGCGCGGCGGCCGCCTATCATTATCTGACGGCTCACAAGGTCGAAGCTCTCGCTCACGCGCAGGCGCAGATTGAGCGCCGCTATGTCCGCCTCACAGTTTCCCGAAAAAGTCTGCTTTTCCATATGGATATCCCACCCAAAAAGATGATATACGGCAATTGTTTTCCGCCGTATATCATCTCCGTTTTTGTTGGGATTATACGTTGTAATAATAGTATTCCGCTATCGCGTACCAGAGCAGTGGGCCGACAACACCGTTCGGAGTTAGTCCGAAGTGCCGCTGCGCCGCCTTGACCGCCGCCTCCGTCTGAGGGCCGAAGATGCCGTCCGCCGCGACATACGGTATGCCCGCGACTCCACGCGCGAGTACCTGAAGATATTCCTGGAGATTTCGCACCGCGCTGCCCGTGCTGCCCCTGAGCAGGTTGTAGCCGGGGTAGGCGAAGCGCGCATATTGGTCGTATATCGAAAATTCGCCCGTGAAGGTTCGCAGAATATCATTATATACCGCTTGCAGCTTGTTCCATGTGTCGCGCCCGACAATGCCGTCCGGCGCAAGGCCGTACTGCTGCTGAAACTGCACGACGCTGTTGTAGGTGTCCCGACCGAAGATGCCGTCCACGGCCGGGGGCTGGATGTTGTTTGTAAAGCTGCCGATAAAGTTCAAGAAATACTGTATCGTGCTCACATCCTGCCCTCTGTCGCCGCGTTTTATGACAGTCTTGAACTGCCGCTCGACGTCCGTCAGCCTCAAGCCCTCGCTGTAAAGCTCGCCGAGCTTCAGTATTCCGGCGTAGAGCTGTTTTATCTTGTACCAGGTCGCCTTGCCGACAATGCCGTCGACGGTGAGGCTGAATATGCTTTGAAACTTTTTGACCGATTCGCGCGTCGCCGTGTCGAATATGCCGTTGGGGGAGGGGATTAGCGGAATGGCGGGGTAGTTTCGTGCTATTCTGTTTAGCTGCCGCTGGATTATCCTGACATCCTCGGACACGTCTCCGAGGCGCACGGCTCTGCCGGGATAGGATTCGCGGATATCTTTTATGGGCGCGGTCTTTATATTGATATCGTTTCCGTAGTAATATCTGAGTATGCGGTAGGGGGTGTAGCCCTGATTTGCGAGCGTGACAGTGCCCCACTGCGAGAGCCCCGGGCAGGTGACCTCGCGCCCCGAGCAGTACTGCGTGAAATACGGCTGAACCTGGTCGCCCTTTGTGACATAGTTATTGAAAAGCTCGTCAACAAGCTTTGCGACGTTTGAAAATACGCTGCGCCCGTCGACATAGGCCTGGTCGTATGCGGTCGAGTTCGTTATATCGAAGTCGTAGCCGCGGCTGCGGTAGTGCTCGGTGTATATGCGGTTGAGAGCGAACGATGCCTGCGCATATATGTTGGCGCGTATCGCGTTTTCCGGCCATGTCGGATATATCTCGCTCGATGCGACATTCTTGAGATAATCCGTGAACGGCACGGTGACATTCCTTGCCGCCGCGGTCGGTCTGCCCAAATGAACCGTTATCGAACGGGGGATAACGGGAGTATCCGATGCCATACTATCCCTCCTCAGACCGATTCGTTTATTGTTGTCGTTCCCAGCTCGCCGCTGACCGCCGGCAGCATTTCGACAGCCTGAATGGAAACGGTGGAGTCGAATATGGGGACGTTTTCAAGATGCGTGTCGACAAATCCCGGGCGGCTTACGAATATACTATATGTCGCACAAGGTGCAAGCCCGCCGGTGCCCTGCTCGGTTTGGGAGAGCGACTTGTCGGGAGCGGGCAGGAGGAGATTGTCGAGTCGGTGTGCGAATCATATATATAATATTTTTCGCCGTCTATCTCTTTGTATACTACCACGCGGCTGTTGCCGACGGGATATAATCCGTTTGAGCTGTAGGTCTTGACGCGCAGCGTGCCGCGCTTGTTGCACTCGCCCTTGAATTTGTCGAATTTCTGTGTGGCGGAGGTGCTGTTTGCCGAGGCGAGATTTTTGTTTTCGAGCGTCTGAGACTCAACAAACACTGTGCGCGGCTGCGGAATGTCTATATGTCCTGCCGCGTGCGTTCGCTCGGGCGCTTTGTCCGCGTCTTTGTTTTCGGGCTGCTTTTTTATTTCTTTTGCTGTGTCGCTTGGTTTCTTTATACTTGCGGCGCTCACTGCCTCGGCTTCCTCTGCTTTTGCCGTCTGCGCCGTTTCGACAGCCGCCTGCTCGGCTTTTTCCTCTTTCTGCGCCGATACGGGCGCCGTCTCCGCTTCCTTTTTCGCGGGTTCGGGCGCCGTGTTGCGCTTTTCAAATTCGAGCAGTTCTCTCTTGTATCGCTCCATGAGCGAGACTATATCTTCGTTGTTCATAATATGCCTCCGTTGGGTAAAATTTGCAGGGCGTCCGTTTTGCGGGCGCGCAAAGACATCCCATATCCAATATATTGCCGCCGCGCCCTTTTGGTCACACGTCCGAGCTCTCACGCATATCTTTTAGCGAGACGAAGAAAGATTTTGTGAATTTTGTCGGTTTATTCGCCCATTGCCTACCGAAAAACAAGTCATTAAAACAAAAGTAAAAAAAGATGTTGACAAGAAAAGCAAGGCGTGCTACAATTCAGTAAACCGTTGAAGAAGGGTAAGTAAGATTTCCCCCTCATCTCAAAGAGAGCCGCAGGCGGTGGGATTGCGGCAGAATGAAAGGAATCCGAATGGACTTCTAAGGGCAATCGGAACAAAGGGCTATCCTTTAAGTATGTGCGCCGGAGCAGGACTCTCCGTGAAGAAAAGTCAGCGTATGTCAGTACGCGCTAAGCGGACGCGAAAGCGTCAAGCCGGGTGGCACCGCAGGATGATAATATCTCCTGTCCCAGCATTATTGCAGGGACAGGAGTTTTTTTATTTCGGAGGATGATTTTATGATTTTGTTGAGCAAGCTTTGGCGCGGCCGCGCCTGTAAATTTTAAATCCCGTAAGCTTAATAAATTAAAAATATTATTTACCGAAAGGAAGAAATACAATGAAAAAGATAATCGCTCTCATACTCGCTCTTATGCTCGCAGTTACCTGCTTTGCCGCCTGCGGCAAAAAGGACGGAGATACAAAGAAGAAATACACCGTCGGCATCTGCAACTATGTCGATGACGCCTCGCTCAATCAGATAGTAGACAACATCAAAAAGCAGCTCGCCTCCGCCGCCGCCGAAAAGGGCGTGGAGATCGAAGTAAAATACGACAACTGCAACGGCGATTCCGTTGTTATGAACCAGATAATCTCGAATTTCATCGTTGACAAGGTCGACCTTATGATAGGCGTGGCGACCCCCGTCGCAATAGCCATGCAGGCTGCGGTCGAGACAGAGAACAGCGATATCCCGGTAGTGTTCTCCGCAGTCAGCGATCCCCTCGGCTCAAAGCTTGTCGAGACCCTCGACGCACCCGGCGGTCAGATTACCGGAACCTCCGATTATCTCAACACCAACGCCATAATGGACCTCATTCTTCTCAAGGACCCCGATATAAAGAAGGTCGGTCTGCTCTATGATGTCGGTCAGGATTCCTCGACTAAGCCGATAGCCGACGCGAAGGCGTATCTCGAGTCCAAGGGCATTGAAGTGATAGAGCGCACGGGCACGACTGTTGACGAAGTTACCCTCGCGGCAAAGGCGCTCGTCGCCGACGGCGTTCAGGCGGTGTTCACTCCCACCGACAACACGATAATGAAGTCCGAGCTCTCCATATATGAGATATTCGCGGACGCAAAGATTCCGCAGTATGCGGGCGCCGATTCCTTCGCGCTCAACGGCGCGTTCCTCGGCTACGGCGTTGACTATATAAAGCTCGGCGTTGAGACTGCGAACATGGTCATTGATATCCTGTTAAACGGCAAGGATCCCGCAACGACCCCCGTGCTCATGTTCGATAACGGCACCGCAACAATAAATACAGAGATCTGCGCAAAGCTCGGCTATAACTTCGACGAGGTCAAAACGCTTTTCGCTCCCAAGTGCACCGAGGTTAAGAGCATCGTTACCGCAGAGAGCTTCGACGAAGCAAAATAAAGCCCGAAAGCCCCCGGGGAGTCTTTCTCCGGGCGGCTCAATAACATAAGAAAGAGGAAACACAATGTCTTTTGATTCGATACTTTCACTCGGCCAGTCGGCGCTCGAGCTGGGACTGATAACCTCGCTCACCGTGCTCGCCCTGTTTTTGAGCTACTCGATGCTAAACGTCTGCGATCTCTCGACGGACGGCTGCTTTACGCTCGGCGCAACGGTCGGTGCGGTAGTCGCAATAGCGGGTCATCCGTATCTGTCGATATTCGCGGCTATGGCGGCGGGAATAGCCTCGGGCTTTGTGACGGCTATACTCCAGACTAAAATGGGCATTAACAGCCTGTTGGCCGGAATAATCGTCAACACGGGGCTGTACTCGATAAATATCGCGGTCATGAGCGGCTCGTCGATACTCAATATGAATAAGACGGACACTGTGTTCACCAAAATGGCGGCGCTCGTCAAGGGAACTCCCGTGGCAAGGCAGTCCAAGCTCTTTGTGGCTCTGATAGCCGTCGCGGCAGTCGCGGTGCTGCTCGGACTTTTCCTGAAAACGCGCCTCGG
>OHEZ01001036.1_pt1 | contig 13103 bp, 8 predicted proteins | sample 1567391 | NCBI WGS metagenome assembly OHEZ01 (sample SAMEA3879518, study PRJEB24766) | human gut metagenome | biome: human-associated habitat; feature: feces | place: USA | collected 1985/1987
CTAAACTTCTGCTAGGATGTCTGAAGAAATTTGCGCAAAACTATTGACAGTACCAGTTACAACCATCTGGTCAAGAGTGTACTCCTGCAGTTCCTCGGCAAAAGCAGCTGCACTGCTCATCAAAGTACCGGTAATCAACGCCGTCATCAATAAGCCTTTTTTCATCTTCATATTTACTCATACTCCTATTAAAAATATTTATTGAAAAGCCCTCACACATCCAATCTTTCATGGTCATATGCACTGGCTTCACAATAGACAAAATAGTATTTATACACCAACTCATCTAGTTAACATTATATCTTATTTTAAACCATATAGCTACGCTATACGCAAGAGTTTTATGAAAATTTTTTATACAAAAAGGCGGCACTTGCGCACCGCCTCATCTGTTTTATTAAATTAGAATGTATAGTTATAGGTCAGCATCCAGTTAAACGGCATACCCCAGTTTTCATACTTGTTAATAGTATCATCTCTGTCAAGGAGATTATTTAAGGTCAGGGATGCAGAATGGTGCTCATCAGCTTTATAGGTAAAGTTTGCATTCAGCAGGCTTCTGTGCGGAATGCTGTGATCGCTGCCTTTAGAGCCTAAGCTGTTATAATAGGAGCTTTCACGTTTGCCCAAATACAGGAAGTTCAAGTTGCTGGACAGCTTGCCGACAGTATAATCAATACCGGCAGTCAATTGCAGCTTAGCATCAGATTGTTTATAGAAGTCCTTGCCCTCTTCTTTAGTTTTCGGGTTAGAGAATGCAGCGCCTAAATTATAGCTGAACTGATCGCTCAGATGCTTTTTGTATTCGATTTCCAGACCATCATTTTTGAATTTGCCGACATTCTTCAGAACCTTATTCGGCAGGCCGATATCAACCCAATCAAACTTAGCATCTATATCCATATGATATACGCCGGCCTTTACGGATGCTGTGTCAGTGATGTGCTTGATACCGGTTTCATAGGTCCAGCCCTCTTGCGGTTTTAAATCACCAACACTATCTCCCGTATGAGAGAAGAATTGGTTCAGAGGCGGCAGCTGATAGGATTTGGCAGCATTAGCATACCAGGAAATATTATCGCTGAGCTTATACAATGCCTGAATTTGAGGAACAAATTCGTTATGGCTCTTAGTCTTATCCTGACCTTTGATATAATCCTCGCTAATATGCTGACCGCGAATACCGGCAGTTACATCAAATTTATCGGAAAATGCATATTTATAGGATGCATATAAGCCATAATTCTTACGTTCGCCCTGCATATGCTCGTATCTGTCTTCTGCTTCTTCTTTAGAAATAGTCATACCAAGAACCAAGGTATCCTTATCATCGCGTAAGTTCCATGCTTTCTGGGTATCCCAAGTTAAAGTATTCAGATTCCAGTCAGAGGATTTAGCACGTTTATTAGGTCCATATACAAAGCCTTTAAGAGTTGCCTGGTAAGGAGAAACTACACGTTTATTATAAGAAACGATTGTCTTGAACTGGTTATCCTTATCATCATAAATTGCGCTTACATTATCACGTCTGTCTTTGTAATAGTAAGCTGTACCGGCACCGGTTTCTACACCGTTTTTCATGGTATAGGAATCTCTGTAATAATTGCCCTCGGTATGAGCAAAGTTAAAGCTCAATTTATCTGTAGGAGATAAGCTTACAAAAGCGTTATCCTTGCTGCTGTCACGATATTTCCATTTTCTGGTAGATTTTTCAAAAACCTTATTAGTCTGGTCTACATCACCAAGATAATCCTTGCTGACAGCAACTGTATAGCCTTTACCGGAGCTGAATAAACCCCATTTTTTATCATAGTTGCCGGCACCTACGGAAATAGTAGTGCGATTGCCGTCTTTCTTGGTAATAATATTAATTACACCGCCGGTTGCTTCCGCACCGTAAAGTACAGACTGAGCACCGCGGACAATTTCGATTTTTTCAACAGCCTCTACAGGAATACCCTCCATGCTGTTGTAGTTCATCATATTAATCGGAGCACCGTTAACCATTACCAAGGTGCCCTTATCAAGGCCACGCAGAACAGTTCTGGTAGAGCTGCCACCGAATTCACGACCGCCGGGGCCATAAGCATTATTGGTAAAGCCAACCTGACGCTCAATAACCTCATAAGCAGTTTTAGCACCGCTGTTTTCGATTTCTTTGGCATTGATAACACTGACAGCAGCAGGAACTTCTAATTCTCTTGCTTCGGTTCTTGTTGCCGTTACAACCATCTGGTCAAGCGTATACTCCTGCAGCTCTTCTGCAAATACGTTCGTCCCCCCCCACATTACACTACCGGTAATGAGGGCCGTCATCAATAAACCCTTGGAAAAATTACTCTTCATGTTTACTCATACTCCTATTAAAAATATTTATCGAAAAGTCCCTGCATATCCAGTCTTTCATGGTCATATGCCGACGGCTTCACAATAGACGAAATAATGTCTGTATATCAACTCATCTAGTTAACATTATATATCATTTCAAACTATTTATCCACTTAATCTTCATAATTTTTTCATAGAAAATCACAAGAAAAAAAGCGGCACTAACGCATCGCTTTTTCAGTTAATATTTAAGGCTGTAAATGTAATCAATTTTGATGTTTTTATAATTAACTGCTAAAACCCTTTCAAAAACTCCTCCGGCTCTAAAACAACACAGTCACCATAAACCAAATGTGCCAGCTTCTGCACCGACCATACGCAATTCTGATGACCGATAAAAATGTATTTTTCATCAAGCAGAGCTACATTCCCGTTTTTTACCGCCCGCAAATTTTCTAAGCTCTTATCAGCTAAAAACTCACCCAGCAATTTCTCATCCTTAGCCTTATTATCCTTCCATGGCTTTGCAAGAAAGAAAAAATCCGGATTTATTTCTATCATGACCTCTTTATTGACTGTCTGTCCGGTATTCATTCCCAAATCCGCAATACCGTTTCTTATCTTGGCATGCTTGCAGATATCATCATACATGCAACCCTTGCCTCCATAGGACGCGTAATTTGCTGATACAAGAACAGTACTTTTACTGTAATGAAGCTCTTGTGGTATATTGCGTTCGATCCTCGCCAGCTTATCGTTCATTTTTTTGACTAAAATCTTACCACGCTGCTCTTCACCTACTAGCCGGGAAAGCTTGATAATTTCATTTTTGACTTCTTCTATATTTGTAGACAGCCTTACAACATACACAGGTATACCCATATCACGATAAGACTGAATTTTATCTGCACCAATTACCTCATTAACAATGAATATATCCGGCTTTAAAGCCAGAACTGCTTCCAATCCCGGATTTGTAATCTTATTTTCGACCAATGAACTTACCATATTGCCAAACGATTTTGCCGAGTTATCCATATTTTTAGATACAGACAGCATTTTTTCAGGCTCCACTAATCCCAAAAGGATGTTATCAAGATAAATATTGTTGGTCATAATTTTTTCCGGCTTCTTCTTTAGTTTTACCTGATAACCGGTATCGTCCGTTACAACGATTGCGTTATCTTTGCCTGCAAACTTCGCAGATTGGCCAAAGTTTTCTGTTGCGCATCCGGAAAGAATACAGGCTATAACAAGCATAAGGATTAAGCGATACATGTTTTCCCTTTCAAATTTAAACGAATATTACTTTACCGAGAGTATTAGCGGTTTTTTTAAACATGCTGTTTTTAAAAAGGTGACGCAGTTTTGCGCCACCTTGGGGAGAATCAAGTAATTAGAAGCGATATTCGTAGGACAAAGTCCAGTTGAACGGTTTGTCCAGATTTTCACTGACGTTGAGAGAATTATCTCTGTCTAAGAGATTGTAAAGATTTAAGGTAATACTGTTATTTTTGTCAGGATCATAGTTAATAACAGAATTCAACTTAATAATGTTTTTCAGCTTATGCAGGCTGCCGTAGGATGCATCCTCTCTATCACCCAAATAATAAAGGTTTACACCGACGCCAAGCTTGCTGTAATTGTACTTAGCGCCTGCAGTAAATTGGTATCTGGAGGATTGCTGAGTCCACTTGCCGGCATCTTTAGCCAAAGGATCCTGATAGGTTGCACCTAAATTGTATCTCCAATGTTCTCCGATTACTTTATCATATTCGAATTCAACACCGGTGTTTTTAAATTCGCCAAGATTTACCTGAATATAGGTGTCTGAATCAACTCCTGCCGGAGGAGTAATACCTAATTGGTTATATTTTTTCCAGGCAAACTTATCATCCATTCTCATTGTGAACACAGCTAATTTGCTGGAGGATGTATCGGTAATCTTCTTCACACCGGTTTCATAGGTCCAGCCCTCCTGAGGCTTCAATGCACCGTTAGAACCAGTTTTGCTTCTGGAGTATCTAGAATTGATTGCCGGCATTTCAAATGCCTTGCCAACGTTAATATACCAGCTGGTATTTTCATCCAGTTTATATAAGGTCTGTAATTGCGGCAGATATACATTGTGTGCGCCGTCAAAGCCGTTATTTTTTACATAATGTGCTCTTACACCGATATTAGTAGAGAACTTATCATCATATTTTTGATTCCAGGAGAAATAAGCTGCCAGGCTGTCTCTGGAAATAGCGTTGCTTCTATTGGCAATTTCTTCATAATGCTCTTTGTTAGCAGTTACACCGGTCAGTAATGTTGCTTTATCGGATAAAGTCCAGTCCTTGTTAATATCGTAGTTAATGGTGTACAGAATAATATTGCTGCTGGAACCGCTTCTTAAAACCTGTCCGTTAGGTTTATATTGCTTACCGTCTATTCTTCTTCTGTTGAAGGATAAATTAGATTTGAGCTTATCCTGTTCGTTGTTATAGAGTAAAGCTACATTATCTCTTTCATCATTATAGCTATAAGAAGTTTTATTCATGCTTCCGTCAGGATTGAGATATGTCATACCGGTATTTTTAGTTTCCGTATGCATATAATTAAGCGTAAAATCTTTAGCCAAGTTTACGCTTGCGAACAGATTATTTTTGGTATAAGCACGTCTGTCTGTATCGAATCCTTTGTAGTTGATAGAAGAGTTCTCAAATTTTTTATAATAGTCACGGCTGAAGCTCAAAATATATTTATCACCGCTGGAAGCAACCTCATAACCCTTTTTATAGTTACCTGCTACAGCTTTAATGCTGTTGTTAATTTTTCCGGCTTTTTTTGTAATGATGTTAATAACGCCACCCATAGCTTCACTGCCATAAAGAACAGAATTAGAGCCTTTTACAACCTCAATTTTTTCTACGGCACTGATAGGAATGCCTGCGGTTGAATTGTAATTGTTCAGGTTGATAGGTGCACCGTTCAACAAAACCAAAGTGCCTTTGTCTAAACCGCGGATATAGGTACGGCCCGTAGAGCTGCCATTATCGCCTTCACCGCCGGTATAGGAATAGCTTTGAATGCCAACAGTCTGCTCCAACGCATCAAATACACTTACATAACCGCGATTTTTAATTTCCTGTTCTGTAATAACGTTAGTTGTTGCAGGAACCTCAACATCACGCTTTTCTGTTCTTGTGGCTGTTACAACCATCTGGTCCAGCGAATACTCCTGCAGTTCTTCGGCAAAAGCAGCTGCACTGCTGCACCAAACAGTACCGGTAACGAGGGCTGTCATCAGCATGCCCTTGGAAAAATTTGACTTCATGTTTTACTCATACTCCTTAAAAATATTTATTTTGACCACCCTTCCCCCGTCCAGTCTTGTATGGCCACGAGCTACTAAGTGCATCAAGCAAAATTGTAAGCTATACGGCAATATAGCTATAAAAAATGCGCCCTTGCTTTTATAATCAGCAAAGGCGCAAGTTGCTTTTCTGATAGTATATAAGAAAAGCTCCAACAAAATTATAATTGTTTAGAACTTTTTCTTACTTACAAATAGTATACTATATAAATTGTTTCGACGCAATATATATTCCTATTTATCATTAAATTCGATTAGGAAATTTTTCTTTCAACCACAAAAACAGTATCGGCAATACCAAAAGCGTAAATACCGTCGACGTTATCATACCGCCGATGATAACCCACGCCATGCTCACGCGCGTTTCCGAGCCTGCGCTCAGCGAAAGCGCTGTCGGCAGCATGCCCACCACCATCGTCAGCGCTGTCATAAAGATAGGCTTCAGACGAGTTTTGCCTGCTTCGATTACCGCAGCCTTCGCCGTCATGCCTTCATGCATCAGCGTCAGCGTATAGTCCAAAAGCAACGTGCCGTTTTTCGCTACCAAACCATCCATAACCAGAATACCGATAAGTGAATACAGATTGATTGTATTATGCGTCAGCAGCAAACAGAAGATGGCACCGATAATGCCCAGCGGCAGCGAAAACATACGGATGAACGGAGTAAATACCGATTCATAGAGCACTGCCAGCAGCAGATAAATCAACAGAAGTGACAGCGACAATGCCATAGCCATTTCGGCAAAGGAATCGTTCATCGTGGTCGCCTGACCGGAAAAAGCATAGCTACTCTTAAGACCTGCGGCATTGAGCTTCTGCGTCAGCTCCTTAACTACCTCATTCAGCGGTCTGTCCGTCAGATTACACTGGATGTTGATAATGCGCTCCTTGTTCACTCGACGAATCGTAATCGGGCCTACGCCCTCTTCTACGTCGGCAAGGTCGCCAAGAAAGACGCTTCCTCTGCCTGTCTGCACCGGAATAGCGCGCACGTCTTCAATATCATAGCCACTGCCACCGGCAAAGCGTACTGCAATATCGGTGTCATTGCCATGGTTTTGCACATCGTTCGCCAGTACGCCGGCACTGCGTCCGCCGATAGCGGCGTTAAAGGACTGCGCCACATCATTGACTGTCGCGTGATAATATTTCAGCTTGTCGCGGTCTACTGTCACCTTCAGCTCCGGCATGCCCTTTACATAGGAATTTTTAATATCCTTCAGGCCTGCTGTCGAAGCAAAAATCTGCTCTACCTTGGCGGAGTCGGCCACAAGCTGATCCATATCGCTGCCCTTAAGCTCCACCTGTACCGGCGAGCGCACAAGGTTGCGACCGCCCGAAACACCGGTAACGGATGACTGAATCTCATTGACGCGCACCTTGATTTCGCCAAGATTCTGCTTGGCAAAGCTGCGGATGCCCTGTGCTACCTGCCAGACATCCTTACTGCGCTCATCGCTGCTTTTGAGCGCGATAACCAGCTTGCCCATGCTCTGTGTGGTCGTTACATTAGTCATATAATGCTCGATTTCCGGCACCTTGGCCAAATAATCCTCAAACAGCAGCAAGGCCTCGTTGGTTTGGTCAGCGTTAAAGCCCGTAGGCAGCTCAATATTCACCTGAATCGCGCTTTCGTCGGTACGCGGCATGTACTCCGAGCCAACTATACCGAGCGGCACCAGCGCCACCGCCACCGCGAAGGCTGCCAGCGCTCCCAGCACCAGCTTCTTCGGCTTTTCGATGCATTTGCGCAGCAGAACATCATATTTGGCAATCGTCTGCGCTTCCAAAGCATCCAGCCTGCTCCACAGCTTGCCCTTTGGCTCCTCCACGCCGTTTTTATAAAAGCGCGAAGCCAGCATTGGCGTCAGCGTAAAGGATACGACAAGCGACATCAGCGTAGCAAAAACAATCGTCATGCCAAACTGCTTGAAGAACTGGCCTGTCGCGCTCTGCATAAAGGCAATCGGCAAAAACACCACCACGTCACAAAGCGTCATAGCGATTGCCGCCATACCGATCTCATTGCGGCCTTCCTCCGCTGCCACGTCGGCGCTTTTGCCCATCGCCAGAAAGCGATGGATATTCTCCAACACAACAATGGAGTCATCGACAAGAATACCGATACACAGCGCCATACCCATAAGTGACATCATATTGAAGGTAAAGCCTGCCAGATACATCAGGAAGAAGGTTGCAATCAGCGAGGTAGGAATAGCAATCATAACTGCCATAGAGGACTTCCAGCCACGCAGGAACAAATATAAAACAAGTCCTGTAGTCACAAGACCTTCGAGCAGCGTTTTTAGCGTGTTGCTCAGGGAATCGCGCACGAAATGCGACTGGTCATAGACAACAGTAAAAACGTAGTCAGGATAATCCTTGCGCAGAGTTTCCAGCTGCTGCAGCACACCGTCTGCTGTGTCGACGATATTGGCACCGCTGGCCTTATAAACCTCCAGCGATACCGCCTCATTGCCGTCAACACGGCTGTAGGCCACAGCACGTTTATCCTTGGCCTGCACGTTAGCCACCTGCCCCAGCTCGATATATCTGCCGCCTGTACCCTTAAGCTGCAGATGCTGAATCTCCTCCGGAGCCTTATACTGCGCCTGAAGACGCACGGTTTTTTCCAAAGCATCGGTATAGACGGAGCCGGAAGAAACAATAACGTTTTCCTTGCGCACCGCTGTAATAATATCCTGCAGCGTCAGTCCGTAATAATTGAGCTTATCCTTATCAACCTCGATTGCGATTTCCTTGGCACGTCCGCCGGTAACGTCAACATCGGCTACACCGGCTGCCTGCTGCAAGCGCTCCTTAAAGCTGCTGTCTGCCAAGGCAAAAATATCGTCCAGGTTATCCTTAGACGTTGCTGCAATCTGGATAATCGGATATTCTTCAGAGGAACGCTTGAGCACTGCAGGCTCATCAATATCCTCAGGCAGATTCTTACGGATACGGCTGACTTTTTTCGTTGCCTCGATAGCCACCATATCAGCATCGGCCTGACTGTCCAGCTCAACAAAAATCTCCGCACGTCCGGGACGAGTAGCGGAACGCACCTGCTTAAAGTGCGAAATTGAGGACAGCTCGTCCTCAATCGGCTTCGTCACCTGCTGTTCGACAGATTCCGTACTGGCGCCCGGATAGTTGACAATGACGCTGATAAATTTAGAGTCTACGTCCGGCAACAGCTCCACGCCAATGCGAAAGAAGCTGATAAGACCGAGGACGCAGACTAATATGTAAATCATGCAGATACCGATAGGCCGTTTAATAGAAAAGCGTGTAATATTCATTACTTCGCCTCCTCCTTAGCCACCTCAACCACCATGCCGTCACGCAGACGCGCAAGATTATCAAGGATAACCGTTTCGCCTATCTTCACACCCTGCACTATTTCAATACTTTCATTATTACTTGCACCGGTAGTAACAGGCTTTTTCAGAGCTTTATTACCCTTGCCCAGCACATAGACAAAATATTTGCCATCCCGTTCCAGAACGGCATTTTTAGGTAAATATATAGTGGATGGCTTTTGCAGAAAACGCAATTCACCTTTGGCAAACAAGCCTGCCTTTACATTGGAGCCAGGCTCATCCAGCCTGATGCGGAGGGTAAACTTGTTTGTTTCCCTGCTTCTTACAGGGCTCACATACACAACAGTACCCCGGCATATTTCGCCAATCGCCTCCAGCTTTAGCTCGACCTGCGTGCCAACGGTCACAGAAGCAGCCTCGGCCTCTGTAATATCGCAGTCCACTGTAAAACCACTGTCATCCAAAAGGGTAAGCAGCCTGCTCCCTGCAGGCGCATAGCCACCCACTTCTGCATCGCGGTAGGTAATAATACCTGCGCGTGGTGCCTTAAAAATCAGATCGTGATACTTGTTTTGCGCAATAATGTACTCCTGCTCGCGTCTGGCAGCAATCTGCTCCTGACGGTAGACCTGCGACGGTGTGCCATCATAGCTTTCCTGCCGCGCCAAAGCATCGTACTGCGCCTTTTTATTAGCCAGCGTCTGCTCCATGCTGTCCAGTTCGGACTTGGAAACAGCGCCCTGCGCATAAAGCTTACGGTAACGCTCTGCGTTGACCTGCGCCAGCTTATAGTCTGCCTCATAACGGATCAGACTGGTGTTATAGCTCACATCCGTAGTTGCCGCATTGGCTCCGGCCTCGGCATAGCGTGCCTTGGCCTTGAGCATTTCGGCGCGGGCATCATCAAGATGCTGCACCAGCAGAATATCTCCTGCCTGCACCTTGCTGCCCAAATCCACATTAATCTCATCGACGATGCCGGCATACTTGTTGATGATATCAATCTGTGCCTTGGCCTTGAGCTGTCCAAAAAGATTAATGCTTTTATACAATGGTCGTCTGCTTACTGTCTGCGTGTGCACAATAGGTTTCATTACTGCTTTTTTTGACGTAGACTGGTTGGAGAGATGCCTGAAGCCCAGTGTCAAAGTAATGCCTATCACACAGATAGCAAGCAGACTAAGGAGTTTGTGTTGTAATATATAGTTTTTTGCCTGAGTAAAATTGGGGCGCAGCATTATTTTGTTGCTGCTTGGGCATCAGCAGCTACTGCCTGCTGGCAGATTTCCAGCATAGCCTCGGCGAAGCTGCCTGCGGGAACAGGAACAAACTTCAGCTCTTTGGCCTGATGGCTCAGCAGAGTTTTCTTGCTGCCATAAACATCCATTACCTCTACGCCGTAGGTTTTATCTTGCAGATTAAAGGTCATGACGATTTCACAGTATTGCACCTTCTCTTTTTTAGTCAGAGAAGCCTTGTATTTTTCATTGAGCTTTTTCAGCATATCCTTATCGGTAAAAACGGTTTTTGTCAGCACGGAAATAATATTTTTATCGGGCAGGCCGTTAGTAACCTTGCTAAAGGTCAGGGAATCCATATCGTAAGCATAAATACCTACGTTATTTTCTACAACGATAGACCAACGTGCCTGCTCCTGTTCTTCTTCGCTCGGTTTAGGCATCATGCTGATTTCCCAGTTCATACCCTCCTGAGTTGCAGGCTTCTTGTCTGCATCCGCAGCAAAAGCGGTTGCACAGCAAAATAAAGTCATCAATAAAATAAGCAATTTTTTCATAAAAGCTCCACTCCTTTGTATGCTAATATATCTATTAGTATACTATACTCTTATCTTTAATTCAAATTTCTTACAATACGAATTATATTTTCTTTAGACAGCTTCTGCAGCGTGTAATAATTGGCCTGCATAGCGGCGGCAACCTTCTTTGCCAGGCCCAGCTTGATAAAATCGCTTTCCGTATCAATAACCACCGAGGTAATTTTAGCCTTAGCGATTTTTTCGGCAATACTTATCGCTGCAGCTACAGGATCCTTTTCACCCTCATGCACGGCATTCGCGCGTCCGTCAGTTACGACAATCAGAATCGGCTCCAGCTCGCTGTCACGCTTGTTCAGCATGGCCAGCGTCTGCAGCGACAGCGCCAGTCCATCTGCCAGCGGTGTTTTGCCGCCGGTCGGCATTTCTGCCAGACGCTTCTGCGCCAGGTCCACGCTGCGGGTAATCGGCAGCAGCATATCCGCCTTATCACGACGGAAAGCAATCATGCCTACGCGGTCACGCTTTTGGTACGCCTCCTGCAGCATGTAGAAGATGGCACCCTTAACGGCGCGCATACGCTCACGTGCACCCATGGAGCCACTGGCATCCACCGCAAACAGGAAGGTGTTGCCGATGCGTTTTTCGCGCACCTTTTGGCGTAAATCCTCTTCCTTAATGTTCAGCGCACAGCCATTGTCCTCACGCAAGCGCTGATAGGGCGCTGCGGCACGGATAGTAGCGTCAAATGCCAGGTCTGTAACCTTGCTTTTAGGCTGTTCGGCACGCACATAACGCCCCTGCTTCAGGTCAGTCTTGGTCACGCTGCGTTTGCCGCTGCCACGGCGCACATTGCGGTCCTTGCCCAAATCCAGCAGCATCTTCGGCAGACGGAAGCTCTTGTCGATATCGGCAAGCTGCTCCTCCGGTGCCAAGTTGTTATTATTACGCTCCTGCTGCTGCTCGTCCTCGTCGCTTTCGTCGTCCTCGTCCTCATCGTCAGAAGCATCGTCATCTTCGTCATCATCGCCGTTATCCAATGGCGGTGGTGGCGGCAGCTGGTTATCTTCGTTGTCCTCGTCGTTATTATCATCGTCAGGATTATCTTCGTTATCCTGCTCATTTTCATCTTCGTTTTGGTTATCGTCCTGTTGCTCCTGCTCCTCGGGCTGTTGCTCGGGCGGCTTGCGCATACGGTGCGGCAGCACGAACTGTGCGGCCTCCTCCACGTCCTTCGGCAGCACGTAAGCGCGCCCCGCCATGGCGGCGATAGCGCGCGCAGCCTCCAGCAGATAAATTTCCGCACGATGGCCGGCACAAAAAGCCTGCGAGCACAGCTGAGCGGCAAGCATCAGCATCGCATCGCTCACCTCAACCTGCGGCAGCAGCTCACGCGCTGCCTGCACCTTCGCTGCCAGGGCAGCGGTTTCTTCCGCATACTGCTCACAAAACGCAAGTGTATTGTTACTATATGCCAAGGCACGTTGGATAACCTCCACGCGCTGGCCGATATCCTGCAGTGCCTGCATATCTGCGTACATGCCGAAACGGTCCAGAATATGTCCGGGCAGAGTGCCCTCCTCCGGATTCATCGTAGCAATGACGGTCGTGCGCACCTCATGGCTGCAGCTGATGCCATCACGCTCCACATTGTTGATGCCTGCGCTGTTGGCATCCAATGCCGCTGTCAGCAGCTCCTGACGCAGCAGGTTGGCTTCATCAATATAAAGAATGTTATCCGTAGCACGTGCCAGAATGCCCGGTGAAAAGCGTTTTTCGCCCAGGCTTACGGCAGCCTCCAAGTCAATGCTGCCAAAAAGCATATCCTCTGTTACATTCAGCGGCAACGTCAGCATCCTTTGCGCACCAATTAAACTCTGCACACTGCGTGCCAGCACGGATTTTGCCGTACCCTTGGCACCGCCTATGAGCAGGCCGCCTGCTCTGCGGTTGACAAGAGCAATGAGCAAGGCCTTTTTAGCCTCCTCCTGCCCTACGACCGCAGTAAAGGGATAGAGATTATTTTTAAGCATAGTCAACGCTCCTTAGGCTTCGGCAGCCAAAAAGCTCTCTACCTTATTCCAATCCAGCTCGCCCTCTTCAAACGGACGGCGGCGCATACGGTGCGGCAGCACCAGCTTAGCTGCTTCCTTCAAATCATCAAGGTTAGCCTGCTTGCGACCGTTGAAGGCAGCCAAGGTCAGCGCTGTCTTGATAACAGTAATATCCGCACGGTGGCCGTCTACGCCCAGTTCTACCGACAGCTTAGCCACAGTTTCCAACAGCTTGTCATCAATAGTTACCTCCGGCAGCAGCTT
>OHEZ01001042.1_pt1 | contig 13016 bp, 11 predicted proteins | sample 1567391 | NCBI WGS metagenome assembly OHEZ01 (sample SAMEA3879518, study PRJEB24766) | human gut metagenome | biome: human-associated habitat; feature: feces | place: USA | collected 1985/1987
TTCACGGGCTACCGTTTCAATACTTGTTTGCTAAAGTATCATTTGCTTCAAAACCATACCGAAATGAATTAGTTCAAAACCGTGCAGTAAGGAACAAAATAGGTGGATACCGCTGCATCCACCTATAAAAAACGACCAATTATGTTTCAATAAATCTGTTTCATACGTCCAACGGTGGACATAGACAAAGATACTTTTTAAAAGCTAATCTTATGTCAAACAAATAAAAAAAGGCGGGCAACTCAATACCCGCCTCTAAAATCCGCTAATTTGGTAAATTTTGTAATAAGTGACAGTCTCATTTACAAAAATACAGAAAATATCGAAGAAAACAAGTTGGTTCTTTCTCTTTCGTATCAGGACGAAAGAAAAAGAATATCCCCCCAACTTGGAAAAAACAAATAAACTCCCTATCTTTGTCCCGCATTGGTTTGCGACTCCCTTACGGGGGGAGCAATTAAAAGGGAATCAGGTGTAAATCCTGAACAGTCCCGCTGCTGTAAGTTCCATGCATGTTACAAGCAATTCACTCATTGCCACTGGAGAATAATCTGGGAAGGCGTTTGTAACAGGAATAAGTCAGAAGACCTACCATGCAATTATGTTTCACTGCTTTCGAGGAAAAAGCGTTGAGTCTAATGAACCGGACAAGTCGTCTATCATTTCATTCATCACTCTAATTCAGAGAAAGTGTGTTAAAACGAATAAACTCTGCCAAGTTTATTTATGCGTGTCCGGTCGAAGGGATTTCGCCCGGACACTTTTAAATAGCAACAGACTGAAATAAGGAATAAATGAAAGAGAGAACATTTAAGAAAATGATCTTTGCAGTATTCTGCTGCCAATTCTTATCCATACCACTTTTTGCACAACAGCAAAAGGTAGATACGACACATACATATTCTATTCCTGAAATAACAGTATCAGATATCTATCAGACTCGCGAAGTACGTTCTACCGCTCCCCTGCAAGTATTCTCCAAAGACGCCCTGAAAAACCTGCACGCCCTGCAAGTATCCGACGCAGTGAAACACTTTGCCGGAGTGACCGTAAAAGACTACGGAGGTATTGGCGGACTAAAAACAGTATCCATACGAAGCCTGGGAGCACAACATACCGCTGTTGGCTATGACGGGATCACCCTAACCGATTGTCAAACGGGACAAATCGACATCGGGCGTTTCTCACTCGATAACGTAGACAGACTTTCTCTAAACAACGGACAAAGCGATAACATCTTCCAACCTGCCCGCTTCTTTGCGTCAGCAGGCATCTTGAATATCCAGACACTTACCCCACAGTTCACAAAAGACAAAAAGACCAACATAGCAGGAGCTTTCAAAACAGGTTCCTGGGGATTAGTCAATCCCTCCCTCCTGCTGGAACAACAATTCAATAAAACATGGCGCATGTCAGTCAATGGCGAATGGATGTCTTCTGACGGACATTATCCATATACACTGCGCTATGGAAGTGCAGAAGGAGATCTGTCCTCACGTGAGAAACGGAAGAATACAGACGTACAAACATTCCGTGCTGAAGCCGGACTTTACGGTAACTTCTCCGATAAAGAACAATGGCGGTTGAAAGCCTATTACTTCCAATCCTCCCGGGGACTACCCAAAGCTACCACTTTCTACAACGACCATTCTACCCAACACCTGTGGGATAAAAACACTTTCATACAAAGTCAATACAAGAAAGAATTCAGCCAACAATGGGTATTCCAAACCTCTGCCAAGTGGAATTGGAGCTATCAACGTTACCTAGACCCCGATACAAAGAACTCATTAAAGAAAACAGAAAACAGCTACTACCAGCAAGAATATTACCTTTCCGCTTCTGTACTATACAGACTGTTGAGCAACCTCTCATTCTCTCTTTCCACCGACGGAAGCATCAACACCATGAACGCCGATCTAAACAACTTTGTACAACCCACGCGCTATTCATGGCTAACGGCATTCGCCGGCAAATACGTGAATGACTGGTTAACAATCTCCGCATCCGCATTAGCAACCATTATCAATGAAGATGTAAAGAAAGGCGGCAGTGCCGGCAATCACCGTAAATTAACCCCTTATGTAAGTGCCGCATTCAAACCTTTTCATAATGAAGAATTCCGTGTACGCTTCTTCTATAAAGACATTTTCCGCCTGGCAAGTTTCAACGACTTATATTACGAAGAAGTAGGAAACACACAACTAAAGCCGGAAAAAGCCAAACAATACAATATCGGACTGACATACAGCAAGAATGTATGTCCGTTCCTACCCTATTTGTCAGCAACCGTCGACGCTTATTATAATAAGGTAACAGATAAAATCATCGCTTACCCTACCAAGAACCTTGCAGTATGGAGCATGAAAAACCTGGGACAGGTTGACATCAAAGGCATTGATGTTACAGGAAGCCTCTCTCTCCAACCTTGGGAAAAAATCCGCATCAACCTCTCGGGTAACTATACATACCAACGAGCATTAGACGTTACCCCCCCCGATCCAAACACGTATGAATCAACATACAAACACCAGATAGCCTACACTCCCCGCGTCTCCGCTTCGGGGCAGGCAGGTATCGAAACACCATGGATCAATCTGTCCTACTCATTCCTATTTTCAGGAAAGCGCTATGCATTGGGACAAAACATTGCCGAAAACAGATTAGATAGTTATAGCGACCACAGTATTTCTGCAAGCCGTGATTTCCTGATAAGAAAAGCCACCACCTCTTTCAGCTTGGAAGTACTGAACCTGATGGACAAGAATTACGAGATTGTGAAATACTTCCCAATGCCCGGACGATCTGTAAGAGCAACAATAAAAATAAGATATTAAATATTATAAAATAAGATATTGACGTGAAAAGGAAATTAATATATATATTCTGGTGCTGGCTGTCATCGATCTTGTTATTCATGGCATGTGATGACATGGAAGACAAACCTTTCACATCAGGCATTATAGGTGATCCGACAGAAACAGGTACCGCCGAATTATATGTATTATGTGAAGGACTGTTCAACCAGAATAACAGCTCATTGGCACGTTTCTCTTTCGGTAATCAACAAATGGTTCGTGATTACTTCAAAGCAGTCAACCACCGAGGATTAGGAGATACAGCCAACGATATGGCTATTTATGGAAGCAAGGTGTATGTCGTAGTCAACATCTCCAGTACAGTAGAAGTGATAGATTTTCGTACAGGAACCTCATTGAAACAAATTCAGATGCAGGCAGAAAATGGGAGTTCCCGCCAACCACGCTATATCACTTTTCATAAAGAAAAAGCATACGTATGTTCCTATGACGGAACCGTTGCGCGTATAGACACAACTTCCCTCTCCATAGATGCTATCACAACAGTGGGACGTAACCCTGACGGCATTTGTGTACAAAACGAAAAGCTATATATTTCCAATTCCGGCGGATTGGATTATTCATCAGGGCTGGGTGTAGATAATACAGTATCCGTTGTCGATATTGCCACATTCAAAGAGAGTAGCAAAATTATAGTAGGCCCGAATCCCGGTAAAATAATAGCAGGTCCGGATGAAACCGTCTATGTAGCCACCCGTGGCGAAGATATAGAAGCCGGAGATTATAATTTCGTCAAGATAGACTGCCGGACAAACAAAGTCACTCAATGTAACGAGAAAGTGCAAAACTTCGCCATCGACGGAGACATAGCCTACCTATATAATTACAACTACACCACACAGACTTCTTCTATCAAGATGTTCAATCTGAAAACAGAAGAAACAATCCGTGAGAATTTCATAACCGATGGAACTGTGATAAAGACACCTTACGGTATCAATATCAACCCTTACAGCAACAATGTATATATCACCGAAGCACGCGATTACACCACTTACGGCGACTTACTTTGTTTCAACCAACAAGGACAACTCATGTTTCGCCTAAACAACATCGGACTTAACCCGAATACCATCGTATTCAGTGACAAAGCCTCACAAAGCAATATTGACGACAATGACGATGACACGGAAAACCCTCTAGCTTTCGCCAATAAAGTATGGGAATACCGCCCTGCTCCCGGACAATTTATCAATACTACCACATCAGCATACAAGGATGGATTTACCTACGATGAAATATTGGAAGAAGCAACCCGCAGAATCCAGCAAAAATCGCTTATTACATTAGGAGGATTCGGTGGCTACATTGTTTTAGGATTCCCACAGCCCATTCCGAATGTAACGGGAGAATATGACTTCAAAGTAAGAGGTAATGCTTACTACAATTCCAAAACCGGAACAGGAAAACTGGGAGGAAGTGCCGAACCGGGAATTGTATTCGTATCCAAAGATGCAAACGGTAATGGAAAACCTGATGACGAATGGTATGAACTGAAAGGCAGCGAATACGGGAAAGATACAGAAACCCGAGAATATGAAATAACCTATTACCGTCCGAACCTAGCCAACCAAAATGTTTTCTGGAAGGATAATAAAAAAAACGAAGGATATATTCTCCGCAACAGTTACCATAATCAGGAATCCTATTATCCACTTTGGATAGAAGATGATGAAATCACATTTCAGGGAACACGCCTAAAAGATAATGCTGTCTTAGAAAATGGATTATGGGTAGGATATTGTTATCCATGGGGATATGCAGACAACCATCCCAACACCAAGGAAGGCAGTAATTTCAAGATAGATTGGGCTGTGGACAGTAACGGCACACCAGCCGACTTGGATCAAATAGATTTCGTTAAGATTATGACTGCAGTTAACCAAGACGCAGGACAAATGGGTGAAATATCAACCGAAGTCACAACCGTTGAAAACTTACATTTCAAAAAATAATCAACAATTTATTAATAACTAAAATTAGAAAAGAACATGAAAAAATTATCCTTATTATTACTATTATCAGTATTTATATTTTGTGGCTGTAGCGATGATGACGATACAAAAACATACATACTTAGCTTGCCTAATTACGAAACTCATACACTCGACATGGGCGATCAAGAAAATCCGGATGATTCATGGTCAGTAAGTAGTGAGTGGGGAACAACTAACTATAAATACAATCTGTTAACTGACGCAAGTGGAATCTTTGAATTTGACTGTGTATCTTCAACATACGGTTTCTATTCAGATAGCTTTGCATTTACGAATTGTACAGTAGAAGATTGTCCAGACTTCGCAAGCTATGATTATCGCGCTATCACCAAAAAAGGGGTAATCAATAATACATACGTTATCGTTGGAGCTGCCGGATATAAAATCGGAAAGAATTCTGATAAAGAAGCCGCAATACGATTCAGAGATCACGACAACCCTAATGAACTGGAAGACTATAGAGTAAAAGGACTATATGTAACAAACAGTGTCTATGCTTATAGCAGTATGAAAGAAGGAACTGGATATTATGGTGAAGAAGAAATATTCGGAAGCAACGACTCATTCAAACTTACTATCTACAATTATGATAAAACAATGCACGTAGATTGTTATTTGGCAGAAGGAACCAATCTCCTCGATCAATGGAAATGGGTAGATCTAACTTCATTGGGAGAAACGAAAGGACTAAAATTCTCATTAACATCTACCAAAAAGAATGAATACGGTCCATTGACACCGACCTACTTCTGTCTTGACGGTATCACTATCGAAGACTAAATAACCACTGCTCGATTGACCTCAACCTATTATATATTTATTTTTAATCAGCCTATTGATTACCAATAATCAAACTTATAATCATACTCAATCGAATGCATAATTTTAAAGAGCCGGATATCCTTTTAAGGGATCCGGCTCTCTTTATATCTTCTTACCACAAATTGATATATCACTAGCCTACGGAGAAATAATTCCATCAGCCACAACTTACAAAAAGTCATCATATATTTGTTAATCACGCAGATTTTAGCTACATTCGTCAACCTAAACTATAAATCTACAACAATGGAATTACCTTTTGCTGAATCATGGAAAATCAAGATGGTAGAACCCATCCGGAAAAGCACACGTGAAGAGCGTGAGCAATGGATTAAAGAAGCACATTATAATGTCTTTCAACTCAAATCAGAACAAGTTTATATCGATCTCATCACCGACTCCGGCACCGGAGCGATGAGTGACCGTCAATGGGCGGGAATGATGCTAGGTGATGAAAGCTATGCCGGAGCGACCTCATTCTTCAAGTTGAAAGAGATGATTACGAAACTAACAGGATTTGAATACATCATACCAACCCATCAGGGACGTGCCGCTGAAAATGTTCTTTTCTCTTATTTGGTACATGAAGGAGACATTGTGCCCGGCAACTCACATTTTGACACCACCAAAGGGCACATCGAGGGACGTCATGCCATCGCATTAGACTGCACCATCGATGCAGCCAAACAAACCCAACTAGAAATACCGTTTAAAGGAAATGTAGACCCTGATAAATTACAGAAAGCCCTCACAGAATACGCTGAACGGATTCCTTTTATCATCGTCACCATCACCAACAATACAGCCGGAGGACAACCCGTCTCTATGCAAAACCTGTACGAAGTACGTGCCATCGCCGACAAATATGGCAAACCCGTACTTTTCGACTCTGCACGTTTTGCCGAGAATGCCTACTTCATCAAAATGCGCGAAGAAGGTTACCGAGACAAAACTATCAAAGAAATCACACGGGAAATGTTCTCTCTTGCCGATGGCATGACAATGAGCGCCAAGAAAGACGGAATCGTCAATATGGGCGGATTTATTGCCACGCGGCGTGCAGACTGGTATGAAGGTGCAAAAGGCTTCTGTGTACAATACGAAGGCTATCTTACCTACGGAGGCATGAATGGACGGGATATGAACGCCCTCGCCATCGGACTGGACGAAAACACCGAATTCGACAACCTCGAAACACGTATCAAACAAGTGGAATACCTGGCAAAGAAACTGGATGAATACGGAATCCCTTACCAACGTCCGGCCGGAGGACACGCCATCTTCATTGATGCGCCTAAAGTGCTGACACATGTTCCTCAAGAAGAATTCCCGGCGCAGACGCTAACCGTAGAGCTCTACCTGGAAGCCGGTATCCGTGGATGCGAAATCGGTTATATCCTTGCCGACCGTGATCCGGTGACCCATGAAAATCGCTTTAACGGCCTTGACCTACTTCGCCTCGCAATCCCCCGCAGAGTATATACCGACAATCACATGAATGTAATAGCTGCCGCCCTCAAAAATGTATATGAACGCAGAGAAAGCATCACTCATGGAGTACGTATCGCCTGGGAAGCTCCCTTAATGAGACACTTCACAGTTCAATTGGAAAGATTATAAACTTGGAGAATATTTGTTCGCGTAAAACAAAAGTGTTCCCCAAGTGTTTATATTATAATCGAACTTAATACGTAAAAATTATGGCAGAAGATTATAAATTAATAGACAACGAAGAAAAACATCGGTATGAATTTCAGATCGATGGCAAAATAGCTGAAATAGACTATATCAAATCAAGCAATGGAGAAATATACCTTGTACATACCGAAGTACCCGCCTCATTAGGCGGCAAGGGAGTAGGCTCACAACTTGCGGAAAAAGCATTGGCAGACATCGAGCGACAAGGTCTACGCCTGGTACCGCTTTGCCCGTTTGTAGCCGGATATATTCACAAACATCCGGAATGGAAGCGAATTGTAATGCGTGGTATTCATATTAAATAAATACATATATGGGAAAAAAAATTGAATATACCAATGGTGAACTGACCATTGTGTGGCAGCCTGAATTATGTCAGCACGCCGGAATATGTGTAAAGATGCTACCCAATGTTTATCATCCCAAAGAAAGACCCTGGGTGCAGATTGAAAATGCGACAACAGAAGAATTAATTGCACAAATCGGCAAATGTCCGTCAGGAGCATTGAGCTATCGACTTAATAAAAAAGAGAAATAACCCAATAGTGAAAGACTTCGCTTGAAAGGCTTTGAATTCATAAAAATGAGATTGCTTCAAAATAAAAAAATGAGGCAGTCTCATTTTTCGTTTTAGAAAGACACTACATTCGGACAATGATAACACACCGAGAAAAGAACCTCACACATTTCCTCGTCCGTTCAATTCAATGTCCACGTCAATACAAAGTCCGGACAAATACGATAACCGACAGAATAAAGTTCTTGCTGCGCCGTAACTAACTCCTGAACCTGAAACGTCCCCTCCTCTTGAGGAATAAAATGCGTCAGCCGGAGTTTACGAAGATCAGCATCCGCATTTTCCATCCGCTTGAAAACAGCTTCCTTTGCCGACCAATGCAATAACAGCCCCCAAGTTATATCTCCCTGATAAGATTCTACTTGCTCGTCAGGACGGACATAGCGGTCGCATACCTTGTGAACCCGTTGGGCATATTGTTCAATGTCAATGCCTACCGGAACCGAAGAAGCAAGCATCACCGCCACATAACCTTTCGTATGAGAAATACTGATAAAAAAAGAATGATCTGTGAGATAAGGTTTCCCCTCGGGAGAGTAACCGATTTCCTTATCCTCCTGCAACATGGAATACAACAGAACACGAACCGACAACCATTCCATCTTACGACGTTCGGAGACAAAGCGATTCAATTCCTGCTCACAGAAAGCTCTTCGCGCACCGGGCAAAAGAAGCAATAAAGCATCCAAAGACTCTTCCATCTTCCAGACAGCCCACTGTATGCCATTCGTCTTATACTGCAGAAACGACGCCATCTTCCATTTCTTTCGGCAGAATTGTAAACTTAACTTTCAATATACGGCGACTATCCATTTCGAGCACTTCAAACTCATAATTGTGATACGTCACTTTCTCATGCAGCGTCGGGAATTCACCTTTAATTTCGAGCAACATACCTGCCAATGTATCTGCATCACCCACCACCTTCTCAAACTCGTCTTCGTCCACTTTTGCAATCTTATAGAAATCCGTCAACTGCGTTTTCGCTTCAAATATCCAGGTATGGTCATTCAAGACAACGTATGTACGCTCTTCATCATCGTATTCGTCGTGAATCTCACCTACAATCTCTTCGATAATATCCTCCATCGTTACCAGTCCGGAAGTTCCTCCAAACTCATCCACAACAATAGCAATATGAATCTTATTCGCCTGGAAGTCACGCAGCAAATCATCAATCATCTTCGTCTCCGGCACAAAATAAGCCGGGCGAATCAATGACTGCCAACGGAAATTATCCCCCTTATTGACATGAGGCAGAAGGTCTTTAATATACAGCACCCCTTTAATATTGTCCCGTGAACCGGAATAGATAGGAATACGTGAATAAGCATTTTCAATGATACATTGCATCACCTCCTTGAAAGATGTACGGATATCCAGATCGACCATATCCAGACGTGATGTCATCACCTCCTTCACGGTTTCCCCACCGAAACGGATAATTCCCTCCAGAATATTATTCTCTTCAGAAAGTTCCGCTTTATCCGTCAATTCCAACGCGTGCGACAGTTCATCCACAGAAATATTGTGACTCTTCTTCACAAAATGCTTATTCAGAAAAGTTGTCGAACGCACAAGCACAGTAGCTATCGGACGGAATACCTTTTCCAGAAAGTAAATTCCCGGTGCCGAAAAACGGCAAAAGGCCAATGTTTTCTGTGCCGAATAAATCTTAGGCATAATTTCACCGAACAACAACAGGAGGAAGGTCAGGATGACGGTCAGTATCAGGAACTCTGCCAACGGAGAATGGAAAACAAACACATTCATAAAGAAGAAATTGCAGAGCATGATAATGGTCACATTCACAAAATTGTTCGTAATCAATATCGTTGCCAAGAGACGTTCGGTGTCCCCAAGAAGAGCACTTATTTTATCGTCGGAAGGATGATTGCGCTCATCAATATCATTCCGATCAGAAGGAGATAGTGAGAAAAAAGCTATTTCGGAAGCCGAAGCAAAGCCGGAAGCAAGCAGGAGCACACCTGCCAGCACTATGGCAATAATAGCAGAGATAGAAGGAGTATTTACGGTAATACCGTTGAAAATGTCAGCCAATTGGCTTAAATAACCATCTGAGTCCAAAGAGTTTATATTTTAGTTAAACAAAAGATAATGTGCCAATGAGTTAAAAAAATCGATTGGCACACTATCACATTATTTAGAACGGCAAATCATCTGCCGGATTATCTTGTACAGGTTGCGCCTGCGACTGCTGCGTTTGTTGCGGCTGGCCGGCAACCGGTTGCTGCTGCTGTCCCATAGCAGGCTGTCCGGAAGCAGAAGCTCCCGCACCCGGGTTGGCTCCTTTCGGAGACAACATTTCCATATTATCCACATAAATTTCGGTGATATAGCGCATAACACCCGACTGGTCGCTGTAAGAACGCGTTCTTATCTTCCCTTCCAGATACAGTTTGTCACCTTTGTGCACATATTTATCTACAATTTCTGCCAAACGGTTAGATGCAACGATATTATGCCACTCTGTTCTTTCGGGCACTTGGGTCCCATTTTGCAATGTATAGGCCCTATCAGTTGTAGCTAAACGGAAAGTAGCCACCGCTGAACCTGTATCGAAATACTTCACCTGAGGATCTTGTCCTACATTTCCCAACAATATTACTTTATTTACTGACATATATGTATCAAGTTTATGATTCTTAAAATTAAATCTGCTGCCAAAATTAAACAGAATAACAATAGGATGCAAGAATTTTAAGTATTAAAACTTAATACTTGCCATTTAGTGCTTGCAGCAGAGTTTGCACCAGCCTTGAAATAGCGTACTGCTCCAGTTCCTCCACTTTTATTTTCTGGAAATCACCGAAAGAAGTCAAATTTTCAGATAATGTTACTTCATACAGATTAGCATAAATCACCCGGTGAGACAACACATGCTTCACTTCCCTGCAAACAGAACGTACCACCGGCACTTCCCCTGATGCAAAGAATGCACGGAATTCTGGCAAAGCAAGAAACTCTTCTTCCGAAAGAGCCGTCGGAGTCTCTATCAATGGCAATTCGAACAGATTCTTCCAAATATCATTTCCTGTTCGTTTATTTATAAAGGTATACGCGCCCGCACGTACATAAATATAATTGAAGTAACGGTTGGTAGTCTTTGTCTTATGCTGTTTCACCGGAAGCTTTGTCATTAACCCCTTCGAAAGTGCCGAGCAACCGCCTGCCAACGGACAGAACAAACAGTTGGGCGACTGCGGAGTACACTGAATCGCTCCGAAATCCATTATCCCCTGATTGTAAACAGCCGGATGCTTTTTATCCAACATCTCATCTGCCAATGCTGCAAAGAGTTTTTTTCCTTCCGTCGAATCAATCGGAGTATCTATACCGAAATAACGTGAAAGCACCCGATACACATTGCCATCCACCACCGCATAAGGCATACCGTAAGCAAACGAACAGATAGCTGCCGCCGTGTACTCTCCCACTCCTTTCAGAGCCAGCACTTCCGGATATGTTTTCGGGAAAACACCATTCATGCTTTTGGCGGCAGCATGAATATTGCGGGCACGCGAATAATACCCCAACCCCTGCCAATACTTCATCACCTCGTCCTCATCCGCAGCAGCCAAAGTCTGTACATCGGGAAAACGCTTGATAAAGCGAAGAAAATAATCATACCCCTGCGCCACCCGCGTCTGCTGAAGAATAATCTCCGAAATCCAGATCAGATACGGATCGGCAGACTCCCTCCAGGGCAGTTCACGTTTATTCTCTTCATACCACTCTACAATCGTTTTCGTAAACTCGTTCATATCCTCATTCCTAATGTATTATCTAACATTTATCTTGTATATCCTACTCAAAAGGCACACAAAAGTAACTCTTTTAGCTCTAAGAAAACCCTATGCCACTATTTTTTTAGAAAAATGTGCAGAATATATTTTTTTAGGAGCTTAAAAAGCTATATATTTGCAGTCCAAAAAATTAGCAATAACATAGTAATAATATTTTTTTTAAGGAAAAATGACTAAAGCAGATATTGTAAACGAGATTACAAAGAAAACCGGTATTGATAAGACAACAGTTCTTACAACAGTTGAAGCATTTATGGAAGCTGTTAAAGACTCATTGTCTAACGATGAGAATGTATACCTTCGCGGGTTTGGTAGCTTCGTAGTTAAGAAAAGAGCTCAAAAGACAGCTCGTAATATTTCAAAAAATACTACGATCATCATCCCGGAACATAACATTCCGTCATTCAAGCCGGCTAAGACTTTTATTGGTGAAGTTAAGTAATTAATTATTATACGTTTAATTTAAAATTTTAAAGCGATGCCTAGCGGAAAGAAAAGAAAAAGACATAAGATGTCTACGCACAAGCGCAAAAAGAGACTAAAGAAGAATAGACATAAGAAGAAATAAGTCTATCTAACGAACTCTAAAGAACAAACTTAATAAGTGACCTTTTAAGTTTGTTCTTTGCGTATTTTATAAGGTCTGATCTTAAAAACACATCTTAAGTGATTAGTGAATTAGTAGTTGATGTACAACCCAAAGAGGTATCTATAGCCGTACTGGAGGATAAGAACCTTGTCGAGCTCCAAAAGGAAGCCCGCAACGTCTCTTTTGCCGTCGGCGATATATATCTGGGCAAGGTTAAGAAACTGATGCCGGGTTTGAACGCTGCTTTCATTGATGTAGGTTATAAAAAGGATGCATTTCTTCACTATCTGGACTTAGGTCCTAATTTCAACACCCAGCAGAAATTCCTCAAACAAGCATTAGGAGAACAAAAAGGAGATAAAAAAATCCCCACTATCTCTAAAATGCAGTTGCTTCCCGAAATCGAAAAAGACGGAAGCATCAGCAACGTGCTCAAAGTCGGACAGGAAGTGCTGGTGCAGATCGCCAAAGAGCCGATTTCAACAAAAGGTCCCAGGCTGACTTCCGAGCTTTCTTTTGCCGGAAGATATATCGTGCTGATACCGTTCGCCGATAAAGTATCTGTCTCCACCAAAATTTAATCAAGCGAGGAACGAGCCCGTTTGCGCCAGTTAATCCAAAGTATCA